>Ga0207646_10000065_pt1 | contig 149387 bp, 149 predicted proteins | sample KBSK5502metaG_FD_184343 | JGI IMG/M metagenome (GOLD analysis project Ga0207646, IMG submission 184343) | Corn, switchgrass and miscanthus rhizosphere microbial communities from Kellogg Biological Station, Michigan, USA - KBS K5-50-2 metaG... | ecosystem: Host-associated > Plants > Roots >...
GGCGCGGGGCGCCGGGACCAGGACACGCCCCCGCGGCCCACCGGGCCACAGCCCGGCCAGCACGCCCGGCTCGGTCAGGTCGTCGAAGACGACGAGCCAGTCCCGGTCCGTCTCGGCCAGCCAGGCGAGGAACGCCGACGCCGCCGCTTCCGGTGCCTCGCCCTGCCGCGGCCCGCGCACCTCGATGATGGTCTGCGCGTAGGCGGTGATCACGGCGTCCCGGCTGGCCGCATGCACCCACACCATGAGGTCCAGCGCCCTGGCCTCCCGCAGGGCATGGACGAGGGCGACCGCCGCCTGCGTCTTGCCCGTGCCACCGAACTCGCCAAGGAGCTCAGCGCCGGCGTCGGCCGCTGTGACCAGGGCCACGGTGTCGCCGGGCGCGATACCGCCCGCCGCGCCCGGCCCGGTCTCGTGCCGGGGGATGTAGGCGTCCGCCAGCGGCGGGACCGGGCCCGCCAGCAGCGGCCAGCTCACCTGCCCCGTTCGCGCCTGGGCTACCCCCGCCTGGCTGCTCACCGCTGCCTCGTCACCAGCCCGTATACGTTCGCCCGGGAGCCTCCCGGGCGGCCGAAACCCCTGGGCACGCGGCAGAGTGACGTCGGCCAAGCCCAGGTCTATCGCTGAGAGCGATCATCTGACTACCGTACGTGATCGTACGATCGCGGATATAACGCCCACAAGCTCCCCCGTACCGGTTCTAGCTGCCCCTCCCGGCGTAGTGGAAGATTCCCGCAAAGCGGCGCCACCAAGCCTGGAACCACGGCCGACGGGCCGAGGCGGTCGCGAGTTCATCGCCGCTGGCTGCTCCTCACCGGAGAAGCGCTCCCAGGCCGACTGGCGGGTCATGCCCAGCGCTTCGCCGATCTTCGCCCAAGTCGCCCCCAGCGCGCGGGCGCGGCGCACCCAGCCGGCGAGGGTCTGCTCCACCTGGGCGGCGGCCGCCGCAACCCGCGGCAGGGTAGCCAGCACTTGGTCCACGTCGGTCATCTGGTCCCACGCCGCGAGCTGCGGCACCGAGGCGGGCTTGCCGGCGATCAGCTGCCTCGACAGTTCCGCGCAGCCGTCGCAGATGTACACCCCGTGCCCCGCCACCAGGGTCCCGGCCTCGGTGTTGGGCTTCAGGCAGAACGAGCACGCCGCGATCACCGGCCGGTCCCTGCCCGGCATCGACCGCCGCAACGCGAGCCTCGTCGTCAACGCTGTCGCTCATGCCGCCGGACTTCCAAAACAAGAAACGGACAAACAGCATCTAAACGGTTAGTTCAGAGAAGCGTGTGTCAGATGCCCCCTCCTCCGGGTTGACCCAGCCCAGATGCCCCGGCTGGAAGAGATCCACGCCTCGGCGGCCGGCTCCAGGAAGCAAAGGAACAAGGCTGGCTCGGTGAGGTCGCCGCGATCGAGACCACCCTGGCCGCCGCCGCCCAGAAACTTGAAGCCATGCGCGACCTCACTACCAGATCCGCGAGCACGAGCGCTCACCTCGGCATGCCGGACGTCCGCCCTTCCGCAGGGCGGCGTAGTCCAGGCTCGTGACGTTCCCGGGCCTGCACGCAGGTAATAGGAAAGCCAGGAGGCACTCAATTGCATGAGCGGATGCCGGGGCTAGGCCGGATCGCGGTACATCGGAGCGGGTTGCCCGTAGCGGACTCGCCGGACAGCGCCGGGCAGGGCTCTGGCCAAAGCCTGGGCCGCCTCCTCAGAACAACCCACGGTGAACTCGATCTCCTCGTCGACCTCGTCGGCCAGGCACCAGGCTTGATCCTCCGGCCACACCAGGTGCGGTTCTTGGTAGAGGCCTGCGGCAGACCCGTACCAAGCCAGGGCTGGTGTGTCTCTGAGCGCGTCGACCGGGCCGGTGAACAGCAGCATTGTTCGATTAGGGATCTCCACGCGCGGCGCTTGAGGAACCGGCGCCATGCTCGTCCAGCCCTCCCAGATTGCCGCATACCCCTGGGAAGGCGTGGTCGTGTATGCAGCGAGAGCCGCGAGCGCTGCGCGAATGGCATCGGCCGGTGCTTCGCCTGACGGCTTGCCGGTATCCGCCGCGGAATCTTGGGGAAGTGCGATACGCACATACACGTCAAAGCCTGGCGGGCCGTACCGGACAAGATCCCACCAGTCAACATCAGATCGCAGCAGCCATTGCGCTGCGCCGGCGTCTGCAGCGGGCCGTATCTCCGTCACTCTCATCAGTCTGGTGCAACGCACCCGCCGTTAACCAGGTGCACTCTCATGACCGCGTGGGCGCTCCCTCCAGATCGGCGACACGCCCGGCTGTCACGCGCTGCAAAGATCCTTCCGTGACCGTGAGTCACACCCAACGTCGTGGAGGGCTTGCATCCCAGCTCAAGGTCATTTCGGTTAAGCATGTGTCAGGTGCTCACTCCTGAGGCCGAACCCCGGCCAGCGCGGACGGCTCGAAGAAATCCGCACTAATCTGCACGACCGCATCGCCGAGGCCGAACGCGAAGGCTGGCTCGGCGAGATCGAGGGACTCAAGGTCAGCCTCGCCGGCACCGAGGACAAGATCGCCCAGATCGACGCGTCCCTGCAACGCCAGGAACAGGCCGTCCAGCTCGGCATGCCCGCGTTCCCCGACATCGCCGGCCGCTCCGCCCCGCCCGCCCCGGAAGGACAGCCATGACCACCATCAGGCCCCGCCGGCTCAGCCAGGCGCTGCGCGCCGGCGCACGCGGCATCCACCCCCTCCAAGCAGGCACCGGCCTGCTTATCCACTGCGGCAGCTGGCTGCACCACGGGGACTTCACCAGCAGGTTCATCACCGTCGATACCTGCATCAGCGACGGCGTCACCCCGCTCGCCGCCGCCGACTGGGAAGCCGCCGTCGCCGCACTGCACGCCGGTGAACTCCCAGCTAGCGGCGGGGAACGAAGAATGCTCCTCCTGGCCGCCAGCATCGCCGGAGGAATCCCCGTCAATCTCTACGACACCCTGCCCGGCATCGACCGCCGCAACGCGAGCCTCGTCGTCAACGCTGTCGCTCATGCCGCCGGACTTCCAAAACAAGAAACGGACAAACAGCATCTAAACGGTTAGTTCAGAGAAGCCTGCCTGACCTGCCCGATGTTCATCACCGCCCCGCAGTTCCTGCCCCAGCACCAGCGCCAGCGCCAGCAGGTCATCCGGATCATCTCCGCCGAAGCCCGCGGCCAGCAGCGGCTGGCCGAGATGAACCGGCAGGTACTCGGCAACCTCGACCAGATCAGCGCCGCACTCCAAACCCCGGCGGACACCAGGGGAACGGGGGACGCGGATGCGCGCTGACAACACCGCGCACCTGATCGCCGCAGCCAGCCGGCGCCACGAACTGGCCCGGAGCAAGGCCATCCGGGCGATCCGTGAACTCGACGCCGCGGCCGCCACCGTCACCTTCGAATCGGTGGCCCGGACGGCCGGGGTGTCCCGATCCTGGCTTTACACCCAGCCCGACATCCGTGCCGAGGTCCTGCGGCTGCGCGAGCACGGCCGCCGGGCACCCGGGACGCCGGTGCCCGCCCGCCACCGCAGCAGCGACGCCTCCCTGCTCCGCGGCTGCAGGCCACCACCGCCCGCAACCGGGAACTCGCCGAGGACAATCAGCGGCTGCGCCACCAGCTCGCCCAAGCCCTCGGACAGCTCCGTGCCGCCGGCATTCGCCTCTGACCGACTGCACAATCTGAGGATCGGGCGGCAGCGTTCCATGAGGTGCTGGAGCTAGCGCCCGGCGGAGTTGGCTGCCGACTTGGAGAGTTCTTGAGCGGCCTCAGCCGGCGGCGAACGCGGGCGGCCCGGTCCTTGCCCGCCTCAACTCGAAGAAACCGGGCTCGGCGAGCAGCACGCGTACCGCGTCCCAGGCCCGCAACGCGGCCTGGCCGGCCGGTGCCGGGGAGAAGACCGGACCGGACAGGCCGTTCAGCGACTCGTCGTCCAGGACGATCGTCGGGCTGAGCGGGTGCGGGCCGCACGCCTTGCTCGCCGCGTCCAGCGAATCGGAGAGCGCCGCGTCCCAGGACTCGTCGTCGGCTGCCGCGGCGAATTCACCCGGCAGGCCGGCGGCGGCGACGAGCTCAGCGACCAGTTCGGGGGCCGGCGGCTCGGGTGGCCCGGTCCGGGCCGGCCCGCCGAACAGCCGTTCCCCCCACATCTGGTACAGCCCGCCGATGTTGTCCTCCCGGGACTGCGCGCGCAGCGCCTCGAACACGCGCAGCAGCCGATGCGACTGGATCCTGCCCGCTGACGCGAGCGCCCGGATGTGCTCGGGCACCGACGGCGGAAGCTCGGCGCCGTCGCGCTGCACCAGGCTCAGCGAGCGCCAGCGCAGCATCAGGCCGCGCTGCGGTGCCACCTCACGGAGCCAGGCGGCAGTGATCCATGTCCAGGGGCAGCTCGGGTCGATGTAGATGCTGACCCGTACGGGATCGGTCACAGTCGGCCACCGCCTTTTGCGTGCGGCCCGCTGGCCTCACACGGACAGCGGGGGTTCACAGGGGTAGACGTTTTAGCTCTCAGATGTCTAGTTACTACAGCGAGGACCGCATCGTCTACCGCCACTGGCCCGCGGGCCGGCCGCTCCGGCCGCTATCTGCGGCGTCAGCAAGCGGAGAAGCCCCGGTCCGACTCGTCGCTGGCCGGCGGCCGCGACCCTGCCACGGGGAGCAATCACGCCGCGGTCGATGCTCCGCGCTGAGAATGCCGGATCGATGCTCTGTCGTCTGTCCCCCGCGGCAAGCGGACAGAACAGATCATTTCTGGCGCGGTGTGTACAGCCGAGTGGACTTGGGCTTGACAATCGAGCCATCAGGCGGATATTTCGATCGCCAGGAGGCTCTTCACGGCGTCCAGCCGAGCCCGAGCTAAGCCGACTGCCACCGCTCACAGGGTCGCGGATGTGAGCCCAGACGAGGATGTCGGTCAGTCCTGACAGCTATAGATCTCGCGGATCGGTCAGGTAGTGGTAGCCAAGGAGCGACGCCAGAAGTTGCCGAGCTAATGACAGATGGGGATGCCGCCAACGTCGCCACGATCCGGGTCAGCGTCACAACAATCAACGAAAAGCCACCTTTCGATAACAATTGACTCCTGCTGACCACAACCATCAGCGGTCACACGGACTCGTCGAAGACGTTGTTGCCGACGAGTCCGCCCACGTCAGAGGCGCCGCGTGAAGAAGCGGCTCTAGATAACGGTCGTTAGCCCGACACGGGCGCGCGGCGCCGCCCGGCAGGAAACCCTGGACATCACGGTGTCGGGAAACAATGTCGGTAAAACTATGTCGGTAAAAACCGTCATGACGGCAACCCGATTCGTCATCGTGGCCGGGTACCGGCGCGGGCAGCACTGGCCCAGCCGGCCGCGCATACCGCGCGCCCGCCATGCGGGGTTCGCGTGACGGCGAAGATCGGGTACGCGCGAGTGTCCACCCGCAGCCAGAAAGACGACAGCCAGGTCGATGAGCTGACCGCCTACGGATGCGGCAAGATCTTCACCGACAAGGTGTCCGGCAAGCTCGCCGCCCGCCCCGAGCTCGACAAGGCCCTGGCCTACCTGCGCGAGGGCGACGTGTTCGTCATCACCCGCCTATCCCGCGCGATGCGGTCGCTCAAGCACCTCCTTGCGCTCGCCGACGAGCTGCGCGAGCGCGGCATCGGCCTGGTCGTCCTCAAGCAGCACATCGACACCACCACACCGACCGGGCGGCTGGTCTTCCATATCCTCGGCGCGATCGACGAGTTCCAGCGCGAGCTGATCGTCGAGGGCACCCGCGAGGGCCCCGACGCCGCCCGGGCGCGCGGGCGCACCGGCGGCCGTAAGCCCAAGCTGAACGCCCCGCAGGCCGCCACGGTGCGCCGCATGTACGACGCCGCCGGCCCGGACGGCAAGCGGCAGCACACCGTCGCCGAGATCGCCGAGGCCGTCGGCGTGCACCGCACCACCGTCTACGACTACCTCAAGAAGGAGGGCTGACATGGCCGCCGCCCCGCAGCCCGCGCTCCGGCACGCCGGGCACGTCGTCCGCCGCGTGCTGCTCCGCCGGAACATCGTCATCGACGCGGAAACTGCGCAGCTCGTCGCCGCTGCCGTCCAGGCAGCACTCCAAGCCGGTACCTCCTCCCGGCGGCTGCGCCGGAGCCCGCGCGTTCCTTCCGCCGACCACTGCGAGCCGTTGTTCTGACATGGCACAGGCGGCCCTTCTCGTTTGGGGCTGGTGATACATCCGTTAACGGCACCCCAGCTTGCGGGGGTCAGGCCTGCGCGGCGGGCGCGGTCAGCTCGAGCTGGACGCCGTCGGGGTCCTCGAACGGCAGCACGTCGATGCCGAACCCGCCCAGCGTGGTGATCTCGCCGTGCGGCACGCCGCGGGAGCCGAAGAGCCGCATCGCCTCTTCCAGGTCCGCGCGGCTGGGTACGGCGAAGCTGAGATGGTCGAGGCCCACCCGGTCCGGGTCGAAACGGTCCCCGGACGGCGCCATCGGCCGCAGGCCCATGAGCAGGTTCCCGCGGATCATGACGATGCCGCCGAAGAGGATCTTGAATACCTCGGCCGCCGACGGGTCGTCCGCCGGCGGCGACTCCACCGCGACCTCGAAACCGAGCAGGCTGGTGTAGAACTCGCGGCTGCGCTCCAGGTCGGTCACCGTGAGCCGCAAGTGGTGGATGTCACCGGTCGGAATCTGTTTGGGCATGCCGCCTCCCTCCCGTGCGCGCGCCGGTGCCGCGCACGATCGCGTCACGGCCGCCGCATCCATGATCTTGCCGGAACACCGTTGTGGCCAGGGCCTGCCGGGCACGCATAATCGGCCCGGTGGAGGGCCAACGTGCGGTCCCGCGACCGCGGCCTGCTCGCGCTGTTCCTGTTCTCCGACGTCGGCGCCGACGACGCGCCGACCCGGCTGATCCTGGGGTCGCACCTGTTCGTCCCGGCGGTGCTGGCCCCGGCCGGGGAGGCGGGGATGCCGGGCGGTGACGTCACGGCCGGGCTGCGGCCGTCGGTGCTGTGCCGGCGCGCCGCCGAGGCCACCGGGCGGGCCGGTGATGTGTACCTGTGCCACCCGTTCATCGTGCACACCGCGACCGGGCCGCGCCGGGGCACCACGGTGCGGATGATGGCCCAGCCCGCCGTCGCGGTGCCGGGCGGCTTCGCGCTTGACGGCTCCGACCCCTCCCCCGTGGCCCGGGCCATCGCCGCGGGCCTGGCCGGGAAACGCTGACGCCCGGGCCACGGCTCAGCGAACCGTGGCCCGGGCGCCTGGCGCTGCGCGCTGCCGCGCTACGCGGCGAGCGGGGCCTCTTCCGCGGCCCCGGCCGGCTCCAGGGCCAGCGCCAGCACCTCACGGACGTCGCTGACCGGGTGGACGTCCAGCTTGGCGAGCACCTCGGCGGGCACGTCGTCCAGGTCGGGCTCGTTGCGCTGCGGGATCAGCACGGTCGTCACGCCGGCCCGGTGCGCGGCCAGCAGCTTCTGCTTCACCCCGCCGATCGGCAGCACCCGGCCGGTGAGCGACACCTCGCCGGTCATCGCCACATCCCCGCGGACCGGCCGCCCGGACAGGAGCGACGCCAGCGCCGTCGTCATCGTTACGCCTGCGCTGGGACCGTCCTTGGGGACCGCGCCGGCCGGCACGTGGACGTGGACGCCGCGATCCTTCAGGTCGGACACCGGCAGCTCCAGTTCCGCGCCGTGGGACCGCAGGTACGACAGCGCGATCTGCGCCGACTCCTTCATCACGTCGCCAAGCTGGCCGGTCAGCGTGACCCCGGTGGACCCGGTCTCCGGGTCGGCCAGCGACGCCTCGATGTACAGCACGTCGCCGCCCGCGCCGGTGACCGCGAGCCCGGTCGCCACGCCGGGTACCGCGGTGCGCCGCTCACCGGAGGCCAGGTTCGTCTCCGGGGTGAACCGCGGCCGGCCGAGGTAGTCGCGCAGGTTGGCCACCGTGACCCGGACCGGCAGCACCGCCGGGTCCACCGCGGTCTTGGCCGCCACCTTGCGCAGCACCTTCGCGATCGACCGCTCCAGCGAGCGGACGCCGGCCTCGCGGGTGTACTCCGAGGCGATCAGGTGCAGGGCGCCGGATTCCAGCGTGACCTCGCCGTCTTCCAGCCCGGCCTTGGCCAGCTGCCGGGGCACCAGGTGGTCGCGCGCGATCAGCACCTTCTCGTCCTCGGTATACCCGTCGAGCTGGACCAGCTCCATCCGGTCCAGCAGCGGGCTGGGGATGCCTTCCAGCACGTTGGCGGTGGCCAGGAACACGACGTCGGACAGGTCGAGGTCCACCTCCAGGTAGTGGTCGCGGAAGGTGTGGTTCTGCGCCGGGTCGAGGACCTCCAGCAGCGCCGCGGCGGGGTCGCCGCGGTAGTCGGCGCCGATCTTGTCCACCTCGTCGAGCAGCACGACCGGGTTCATCGTGCCCGCCTCGCGGATGGCGCGGACGATCCGGCCGGGCAGCGCGCCGACGTAGGTGCGCCGGTGACCACGGATCTCCGCCTCGTCGCGGATCCCGCCCAGCGCGACCCGGACGAACTTGCGGCCCATCGCCCGTGCCACCGACTCGCCCAGCGAGGTCTTGCCCACGCCGGGCGGCCCAACCAGGGCGAGCACGGCGCCGCTGCGCCGGCCGCCGATGACGCCGAGGCCACGGTCGGCGCGGCGCTTGCGCACCGCCAGGTACTCGACGATCCGCTCCTTCACGTCGTCGAGCCCGGTGTGGTCCTCATCGAGGATCTGCCGCGCTCCGGCGATGTCGTAGGAGTCCTCGGTCCGCTCGTTCCACGGCACTTCCAGGATGGTGTCCAGCCAGGTGCGGATCCAGCCGGTCTCCGGGGAGGCGTCGGGGGTCCGCTCCAGCCGGCCGACCTCCTTCAGCGCGGCCTCGCGCACGTTCTCCGGCAGGTCGGCGGCCTCGACCCGGGCCCGGTAGTCTTCCTCCTCGCTGTCGCCGTCGCCGGTCAGCTCGTTGAGCTCCTTGCGCACCGCGGCGAGCTGCTGGCGGAGCAGGAACTCCTTCTGCTGCTTCTCCATGCCCTCGGTGACGTCCTTGCGGATGGCCTCGGCCACGTCCAGCTCGGCAAGGTGCTCACGGGTCCAGCCGATGGCCAGCTCCAGGCGCTTCACCACGTCCGCGGTCTCCAGCAGGATGAGCTTCTGCTCGGCAGTCAGGTACGCGGCGTACCCGGCCCGGTCGGCGATCACCGATGGGTCGTCGAGCTGCTCGAACGCATCGATCATCTGCCACAGGCCGCGCTTGCCAAGCACGCCGACGACCAGGGCCTTGTACTCCTTGGCCAGTTCCGCGGCCCGGCCGCCCCGGGCGGTCTCCTCGACCACGGTGCCCTGGACCCACAGCGCCGCGCCGGGCCCGGTCGTGCCCGAGCCGATCCTGACGCGCGACACGCCACGCACCACCGCGCCCGGCTCACCGCTGGGCAGCCGGCCAAGCTGCTCGACGACGGCCAGCGTGCCGACGTTCGAAAGGCCGCGCTCGGCCAGGCGGGGCACCAGCAGCACCTGCGCCTTGGCTTCGGAATGGATGCCGGGCACCTGGCTGGGACCACTATTGCGAGCGGCGTCGATGGCGCCGCGTATCTCGGTGTCGGTCAGCTCGATCGGCACCACCATGCCCGGCAGTACCACCTCGTTGTCCAGGGGCAGCACCGGCAGGGTGAGCGTCTCGCTCATGAGCCCTCCAAAGGTTGAGTCAACTAGACTCAAGAATGAAGAGCCCGTAGATATTTCCGGCGCGTGTTCGTCCTCAGCGATCACGCCGCAACGGCGGCATCGGCCCAAGCCAGCGGGGTCACGCGGGCGAAGCCGGCGGCCGCGCGGAGCGGTGTCCCGGCCGCCGGGCCCGGTAACGCGACCAGGCCCGGGAGCTTCGGGCCGCCGGCGGCGGCGTGAGCGTCCGGCGCCACCCCGTGCAAGCCGCGATCCGGGCCGGCGCCGTCCCCATTGACCTGATCGTCACTGGGATCCGTCCACTGCTCACCACGCCCGGCGCCGGTATCACGCGACCGGCCCGGTATATAGGGCGGAACGGCCGCCACCTCCCCCACGGTGACCGTCTTCGGATCGTCGCCCGCGGCAATTCGCAGGACCACCATGTCCCGGCTGATCGTCCCCTGGACCTTGCCGTTGTCCCCGCGGACCCGAAGCGCCCCCACCCCGAGTTCACGCATCAGGTGGCCTGCCTGGCGCAGAGTCTTTCCCGCGTCTATGTACGCCGCTTCCGCTTCCGCGGCCTTGCCCGTGCTGGTCACCGCGACCCCCAGATGCCGCCACGCCCCGCTCGCCGGTCCCCGCCGGCCGGTGCGGCCCATAACCCCGGCGGACCGGCCGTCATCTTTCCGCGTACGTATATGTCAACGCGGAACCGCCGGAAAAAGTTCACTAAGCGCCTGAAAATGGCCGCGATTTCATCCGTGGAGGAAGGGCCGAAATCGGCCCGCCCCGAGTCGCGGCCGGACGTTCCCGGCAGCCCGGCGCCGCCCGCGCGCGCCTCCTACGCGCGCGGGCGACAGGTCCGGGCCGGTCAGCCCGCGGGAGCCGGCACCCGGCGGCCGCGTCACGGCCGGGGCCGGCAGTCGTATCCGCCGTCGGCACGGCGTCCCCGGGTGGGTGGCCTCCGCGGCCACCAGTCCCGTGCTGGCTGCCAGCCAAGCCGCGCGGGGTGCAGGCCCGGCGCAGCCGGTGTGCAGATCGTGTGAACCCGCACCCGCGGCGGCACGGGGCCGCCGCCCGGCTCTGGGCTCCCCGGCGCGCAGCAGGGCCGGCGCCCAGCAGGGCCGGCGCCCAGCAGGGCCGGCGCGCAGCAGGGCCGGCGCCCAGCAGGGCCGGCGGGCGACCCGTCCGGGCCGGGCGGCGCGTTCCCTCCGGCGGCGGTGCCAGGCCCAGGCCCGGCGCGCCACCTCGACGGCCACGCTGATCGCGGCGGTGAGCGCCAGCGCGAGCAGCAGGCCCACCCACGGCCGGTCCTCGAACGCCTTGCCGCCGAGCCGGCCGATGAGGAAGGCGTAACTCGCCCAGGTCGCCCCGGCGACCGCGGTCGCCGCGACGAACCGGCGCCGCGGGTAGCCGACCAGGCCGCAGGTCAGCGTGATGGCGGTGCGCCCGCCCGGGATGAACCGGCAGCCGATGATGATCCGCGCGCCGAACCGGTTCAGCGACCGCTCGGCCCAGGCCCGCCGGCGCGCGCCGCGTTCGCCGGCGAGCGCCCGGCGCGCCACGGCCGGGCCGAAGCGCCGGCCGATCAGGTAGGCGGCGTTGTCGCCGAGGAACGCGCCGAACGCGGCCAGCACGACGAGCGCCGCGGCCCGCGGGTCCACGGTGCCCGCGGTCGCGACGCCGAGCGCGATCACCGCGGTCTCGCTGGGCAGCAGCGGGATCAGCGCGTCGAACGCGGGCAGCAGGACCGCGATGACGTAGGAAAGCGGGGACGACACCCCCAGGTGCGCGAGCCCGGTCACCGCGCCGCCCAGGTGCTCCGGTGCCCGGTGGCCGGCTGGTGCCCGGTGGTAGGCGGGTGCCCGGCGGCCGGCCGGGACCGGTCAGCGGCGCGGCCCGGCGCGGCCGCGGGCCCTGGCCGGCTCCCTGCGGCGCGCACCGCCGGGCCCGCCGCGGGCCCGGCTTGTTTCGCGGCGTTACGCAGCTCCGTGGTGCCCGGGTACCGGGCGAGCAACGCGATCCCGGCGAGCGCGGCAGCGGCACCGGCCAGCTGCACCAGGATCCCCGCGGGGGACCTGGCGAGCTGCTCGCCGAACAGCAGGGTGCCGAGCAGCACCCCGGACACCGGCTCGACCGTGTCCATCACCGGCAGGCTGGCGGCCAGCGGCCCGGCCTGGAAGGCGCTCGCGGCCAGCAGCAGCCCCATCGTGCCGAGCGCCAGCAGCGCCCAGGGCTGCCAGTGCGCCAGCGTGGCGCCCGGGCCCGCGGTGCGCAGCAGCCGGGTCAGGCTGAGCGTCACCGCGGCGGTGAGGCCGAACACGGCCCCCGCGGCAAGGGCCGTCAGGGCCGCGCGGCCGGTCGCCCCGTCCGGCCTGGCAGTGCCGCACCTGCCCGCGGCGGCCGCGAGCGCGCCGAGCAGCGCCACGCTGCCGAAGGCCAGCAGCCAGTGCTGCGGCGGTGCGTCGGACCGGCCGGAGGACGGGGGCGCGGCGGCCAGGAACGCGGCGACCCCGCCGGCCGCCAGTGCGCAGCCGAACCAGTCCCGCGGGCCAAGCGGCCGGGACCACCGGGCCGCGACCGGCAACGCGAACAGCAGGTCCGTGGCCACGATGGGCGCAACCAGGGCGAGCGGTCCGAACGCCAGCGCCAGGGCCTGCAGCCCGTACGCGGCGGCGGCGAGCGCGAGGCCGGCCAGCCAGAGCGGCCGGCCCGTCAGCCGGGCGAGCAGCCGCGGCGACGGCCCCGCCGCCCGCGGAGCCAGCCGGGCCTGGCGGTGCTGCAGCGCGGCGGCCACGCCGAACGAGCCGGCCGCGCCGAGCGCCGCGACCACCGCGATCGCGGTCCCTGCGGTGTCGCTCACGAGGCGGCCCCAGGCCAGCGCCGCTCCGGGCGCCGCCGCGCGCGCCGGCGGCGGGACCGGCCCACGTACAGGCGGGCGCAGATGGCACCCAGCGCGGCCCCGAATACGATCCATGGTGCCGCCACGATCAGGTCACTTCCGGTCACTGCCGCCGTCCTTTCTCCAGGGCCCACGCCCCTACTGAATGGCACAGGCGTGCCGGGCGGGTGAAACTGTCGTGGTGATCGTGTGAAGACACCGGACCAGGCCAGGCCGGAGAGGGCGTGAGCGCGATGGCGGCGACGGTGCTGCTGGTAGAGGACGAGCGCAAGCTCCGTGACCTGGTGCGCTCCTACCTGGAACGGGCCGGGTTCACCGTGCTGTCCACCGGCTCCGGGGCAGAAGCGATCACGCTCGCCGGGTCCGCGTCCCCCGACCTGGTCGTGCTGGACCTCGGCCTGCCCGACATCCCCGGCGAGACGGTCGCCAGGGAACTGCGCGCCTCGGGCGGCGTCCCGGTGCTGATGCTCACCGCCAAGAGCGGCGAGGAGGACCGGATCCGCGGCCTGGAACTGGGCGCGGACGATTACGTCACCAAGCCGTTCAGCCCGCGCGAACTGGTGCTCCGGGTGCAGGCGATCCTGCGCCGCGGCGCCGGCCTGGCCACCGCGCAGGCGGTGGCCAGCTACGGCGGCGCCGAACTGGTCATCGACGAGCCGCGGCGGACCGCCGTGGTGCGCGGCGCACCGGTCGACCTCACCCCGACCGAATGGGGCCTGCTGCTGGCGCTGGCCACCGTGCCCGGCCGGGTGTACTCGCGGTTCGAGCTGATCAACCGGGTCCGCGGGTACGAGTTCGAGGGGTACGAGCGCACCGTGGACTCGCACGTGAAGAACCTGCGCCGCAAGATCGAGGACGATCCCGGCAACCCGCGGATCGTGCAGACCGTGCTGGGCGGCGGGTACCGCCTGGGCCTGGCCCGCGATGGCTGAGGCCAGGCGCCCCGGCGCCCGCGGCGACGCGCTCGGCCTGCGGCTGGCACTGGCGTTCCTCGGCGTCGCGCTGGCCGCGGTGGCGCTGCTCGCCGGGCTGGCGGCCGCGTTCGCCGCAGCCGACGTCGCCAACCTGGCCACCCGGCAGCGGTCCGCCCTGACCAGCGCGATCGCGGTGGCCGCGGGCGCGGCCTGGAACCGCACCGACAGCTGGGCGGGCGCGAACCTGGCCCCCGTGCTCGACCTGGCCGCGCGCACCGGCGCGGACGTGGAGATCACCGGCCAGGCCGGCGAGATCGTCGCCGTGTCCGGGGGTTTCCGCAAGCACGCGGCGAACCCGCAGGTCAGCCGCCCGGTCGTGGTTCGCGGCGAGCAGGTCGGCCGGGCCGTGGCCCGGTTCCCGGACAGCGGCCTGGGCGCCGCCGACGAGGCGCTGCGCGCCGCGCTGTGGCGCGCCATCGTGGGGGCGGCCGGGCTCGCCGCACTGCTCGCGCTGCTCACCGGGCTGATCGTGGCCCGGCGCATCACCCGGCCGGTCGAACGGCTGATCGCCGCGACCCGGGCGATGGGCCGGGGGGACCGGGCGGCCCGGGTGGGGCCGATCGCCGCCCCCGGGGAGATCGGCGAGCTCGCGGCCGCGTTCGACGTGATGGCCAACACCCTGGACCGGCAGGAACAGCTCCGCCGCGACCTGGTCGCCGACGTCGCTCACGAACTGCGCACCCCCCTCGCGGTGCTGCAAGCCGGGCACGAGGCGCTGCTGGACGGCGTGACCGAGCCCACCCCCGGGCAGCTCGCGTCGCTGCGTGACGAGGTGCTGCGGCTGGCCCGGATGGTCGGCGACCTGCAGACCCTGGCCGCCGCCGAGGCCGCCGCGCTGGGGCTGACCCTGGGGCGGCAGGACCTGGCCCAGATCGCCGGCAGCGCTGTGGACAGCCTGGCCGGGCGGTTCGAAGCGGCGGGCATCACCGTGGAGCGGCGGCTCGCCCCCGTCGAGGTCCTCGCCGACGCGGGCCGGCTCCATCAGGTCATCACGAACCTGCTCACCAACGCGCTGAAGTTCACCCCGCCGGACGGCCGGGTCACCGTGCGGGTCGGCCCGGCCGGGGCCGAAGCGGTCCTCCAGGTCAGCGACACCGGGCCCGGCATCCCCGCCGACGACCTGCCCAGGGTCTTCGACAGGTTCTGGCGGGGGCGGGGCGCCGCGCACGTCTCCGGGGGCGGGATCGGGCTGGCCGTCGCCGCCGAACTGGCCCGCGCCCACGGCGGCGTACTGGCGGCCAGCAGCGAGCCGGGCCACGGCGCGCAGTTCACCCTCACCCTGCCCCGCGCCTGACCGCGGTTCCTTCACACCGTCACCACGGCAGCCGCACCGCCCGTGCACAGCCACCGGGTTGCCTGAAACGCAGCCAGCCAGCCGCTGGCGCCGTGTGGCCCAGCCAGGAAGGGACCCGGAAAGATGAAAGTGATAAACCGGCTGCGGCGTGCAGGGCTCGCAGCGGGGATGGCGGTCGTGCTCGCCGGAGGGGCCGCCGCGTGTTCCACCGCGGCCGGGGCCCCCGCCATCAGCCGCGCTCCCGCCGCCGTGACCGCGGGCGGCAGGCCTGGCGACGGTGCCCGGCCCGGCAGCGGCGGCGCCGTGGCGAGCTACGCCGCGGCGGTCCGCGCGGTGCTCCCGTCGGTCGTGCTGGTCCGCACCGCCGACGGGCTCGGCTCCGGGGTCGTGCTGGACCGGTCCGGCAACATCGTCACGAACGCCCATGTCGCCGGGCAGGGCACCGCGCTGCAGGTCCAGCGCGCCGGTGACGACGCCCCGCGCCCGGCGCACCTGGTGGGCAGCTACCCCGGCGGCGACCTAGCGGTGATCAGGGCCGGGGACCCGGCAGGCCTGACTCCGGCCCGGTTCGGCGACTCCAGCAAGGCGCGGGCGGGGGACGTGGTGCTCGCGGTAGGCAATCCGCTGGGGCTGTCCGGCAGCGTCACCGAGGGCATCGTCTCCGCGACCGGCCGGGCGGTCATCGAGCCGGCCACCGCGAGCGCCACAGCCGCGGCGCTGCCGGACGCGATCCAGACCAGCGCGCCGATCAACCCGGGCAACAGCGGCGGGGCGCTGGTGACCACCAGCGGGCAGGTGATCGGCATCCCGACGCTGGCCGCGGCCAGCCCGCAGGGCGGCGCGCAGGCGCAGGGCATCGGCTTCGCCATCCCGTCGAACCTGGCCAGGGACATCGCCGGGCAGATCATCTCCACCGGGCACGTGACCAACACCCACCGGGCCGCTCTCGGCGCCCGGATCGCGACGGCCAGCGGCCCGGACGGCACCCCGAACGGCGCCGCCGTGGTCGCGGTGTCCCCCGGCGGCCCGGCGGAGCGCGCCGGGCTCCGCGCGGGGGACATCATCCGCAGGCTGGGCCCTGCCCCAACCCCGGACGCGGGCTCGCTGTTGCAGGCGCTGGCCGCCGCCGATCCGGGGCAGCGGGCCGAGGTCACGATTACGCGTGCGGGCCAGGCGCAGACCGTCACGGTCACGCTGGGCACGCTGCCCGCGGGCTGACCCGATGTCGGCGCCGCAACGGCGGGCCGCCGGGGGCATCCCAGCGGCTGCCAGGCCCGCCGGCGGGCCGGCCTGGCGGGCGCTGCTCGAGGCCCAGTGGCAGGCCCGCCTGCAAGAGGTCACCGAGTTGTCGCTCGCCTACCACGAGGCCGCGGCCACCGCCGTGGCGCCGCCCGGCCGGCCCACCGACCGCGCAGGCGACCGCCGCACAGACCGGACAGGCGAACGCCCCGGTGACCGGCATCTGCGGCGGTTGCTCCGCCGGGCGGTCGCGGCCCGGCGGGCACTGGCTGACACCGACGAAGCGCTCGGCCGGCTGGCCAGCGGCCGCTACGGGCTGTGCGAGGGCTGTGCGGCCGCCATCCCGGCGCGGCTGCTGGCCGCGGCGCCGGATACGCGGTACTGCCCGCGCTGCCGGCCCGACCCGGCCGCCCGGGCCGGGCCCGCGATGGCCGGCGGCCCGGCGCCCGGCCGCTGACGCCCCCGTGATCGCGTTGCCGGGAAGGTCAGGTTCCCCAGGTCCAGGTGTCGTCGAAGAGTTGAGTCACGTACTGGCCACCGAACAGGACCACGTTGCCGGTGGCCGCGTCGTAGGCCATCGACGCCCAGTACCGGCCGGGCGGGCTGGTCGCGCGGGGGCCTGCCTGGTCCACGTCGAGCCGTCCCAGGTCCAGGTGCCACCGAGCGCGTTCTGAAGCTTGTTCGCGCCGCCGAACAGGACAATGTTGCCGGTGGCCGCGTCGTAGGCCATCGACGCCTGGAACCGCGGGGATGGGCTGGTCTTGGGGTGTTGCTGCGTCCAGGTGGAGCCGTTCCAGGTCCAGGTGTCGCCCAGTATCCCGTTCCGGACAGCGTCACCGCCGAACAGGACGACGGTACCGTTCGCCGCGTCATAGGCCATCGCCGCAAACAGCCGGGCGGACACTGCCTGGCCTGCGACGATGCACCGCAAACCAGCCGTGACCTGCGATTACGCTCTCAGTGGTTCTCGTCGTTTCGCGGTAAATGATGACACGATGTGCCCGGAATGTGGCCGATCTCAATTGCGCTGCTTGTTGCTACCGGGCGAAGAACTCGATCACGGTGTCGATCACGTTCTGGACGAGATTACGCCGGCCGCGCCGTCGTGCCCACTTGCGGTGCTGGATGATCTCATCAAGCGGCTGCTCAGGCTGCTCCGCATCCTGCCGCTGGGAGGCTGGCTCCGGCTGGACTGGCTCCAATATCACAAACTAACGATAGCTGCAACTCAGCGCAACGGCCAGCGGCGGTGACGGACTCCAAGAGGGAGGCTAAGTCCTGCCGCGAATGTGCCCGGGATGTGCCCTGCCAGCGCCTGGCACCAACTATCGGTGCAGGTCAGCGCGATGGATGAGGGGGCGAGCCGGCCTGTAGGCCGGGTTCTGTGCACCCGCGTCGAACGCGGGCCGACGGCCATCCATCTAGGACTGCCGTTGCCGGCAGCCTCGTGCGGTCTACCCGCGAGCATCGGGCGGGCCACCCTCAACCGCTCGCGCAGGCCCCGCGCCCGAAGGCGCGCGGCCCTTGTGACCTTGCTCCGGGTGGGGTTTACCAAGCCGTCCGGATCACTCCGGGCGCTGGTGGTCTCTTACACCACCGTTTCACCCTTACCCCGGCCGGGCCGCAACCCTGGCCGGGGCGGTCTGTTTTCTGTGGCACTGTCCCGCGGGTCACCCCGGGTCGGCGTTACCGACCACCCTGCCCTGTGGAGCCCGGACCTTCCTCACCGGGGCCGTGCGCACACGGCCCGGCGCGGCCGCCCGGCCGGCTCGCCCTCCCCCAAGGATAGGCCCTGAGCCGCACGGCAAAACGCTGGCGCGAGGGACCAGGGGTTTACCACAAGCCGGGCGGGCCGGAGTGCTGCCGCGGCCCGGTGCTCCCCGGCGCGCCCATGCGCCTCGGCGCGCCGGTGCGGCCCGGCGCCCTGGCGCCGCCCGGCGCTCCGGCGCCGTTCGGCCTCCCGGCGCGCCCGCCGGCCGCGTCCATCGCCTCGTTGGCCAAGCGGTCGGCGTGCTTGTTCCGCTCCCGCGGCACCCAGGTGTAGGTCACCCGGCCCAGCGCCCGGGCCGCCTGCCTCGCTTCCGCCGCGAGGGGCCGCAGGTCCGGGTGCTTGATCTGCCAGCGCCCCGACATCTGCTCGACGACCAGCTTGGAATCCATCCGGACCTCGGCCGTGGCGCCGGGCGCCAGCTCGCCGGCCGCCCGCAGCCCCGCCAGCAGCCCGGAGTACTCGGCCACGTTGTTGGTGGCGCGGCCGATCGCCCCGCTCCGTTCGGCGAGCACCTCGCCGCTGACGGCGTCCCGCACCACCGCCCCGTATCCGGCCGTGCCGGGGTTCCCCCGGGAGCCGCCGTCCGCCTCGATGACCAGCCTGCTGGCGGTCATGCGCCCAGCTCGGCGCGGACGAGGATGCGCCGGCATTCCTCGCACCTGAGCACCTCATCCGGCGGCGCGGCCCGGATCTGGCCCAGTTCGACCGTGTTGAGGGACAGGTGACACCCCTCGCACCGGCCGTTGCGCAGCGCGGCGGCACCCACCGTGTGCTGGGCCCGCAGCCGGTCGTAGAGGCCGAGCAGGTCGGCGGGCAGGTCCGCGGCGATCCCCGCGCGGCTGTCCCGGGCCTTGGCGGCCTCCTCGTCGATCTCGGCGAACGCCGCGTCCCGCCGGGCCGCGATCTCCGTCAGCTCGCTGGCCAGGGCCGTCTGCTCGCTGCTCCGCGCGTCCCCGCGGCGCGTGACGTCCTCGAGCCGCTCCATCACCTCGAGCACGACTTCTTCCAGGTCACTTTGCCGCCGCTCCAGCGAGACGATCTCCGACTGGAGGTTCTCCAGTTCCCGGGGCGAGGACACCTGGCCGGCGTCCAGCCGGGCCCGGTCCCGCTCGATCCTGGTCCTGACCTGGTCCACGTCGCGCTCGGCCTTGGCCTGGTCCCGGTTCAGGTCGCTGCCGGTGGCTTCCAGCGCCGTAAGCTCATCACGCAACTCGGTGTCCCGCTGCCGTGCCCGCTCGAACTCGGCGTTCTCCGGCAGGGTGCTGCGGCGGTGATCCAGGCGGCTCAGCTCGGCGTCCAGGTCGGCCAGTTCGAGGAGTTTCAGCTGCGCCTGCGGAGATGCTTTCACGACTCCACACGTTAGTGCACGGGCCACGTTCGGCTGTCGTTCACCGGCCAGGAACCGCCCTCAGTCCGACGGCAGCGACAGCATGAGCACCGGCCGGGACGACGGCCGTGGGGAGCCCGCGGCGGGTTCGATGGTGACGCCCATCCGGTCACCCGCCACCACCCCGGCAACGATCATCGGCGCGGTCATGCCCTGCTTGGGCGCTGGCAGCCGGCCGGCGGACCGGATCCGGTGCGTGCCCATCAGCCATACCTGGTAGCACTCGGTCGGCGGCAGCACCGGGAGCCGCGCCGTGGTCAGCACCAGGGCGTGATCGGCGTGTGACATCACCACGGTGGCCGAGCCGCGGGTCTGGGCGGGCACCGTCATGATGTCCGCGTCCGGCGCGTTCAGCACGGCCGCGATCTGGGCGCGCTGCACCTCGGCTACCCGCAGCCGGTGCTGGTCGTTGATCAGCAGCGTGCCCAGGGCCAGGGCGACCAGGATGCCGACCCCGGCGATCGCGACCGCCATCCGCGGCGCGGCCGGCCACCCCACCCCGTGCCACGACCTGCGCACCCGCTCGGCGACCCGGACCGGCGGCGGCTGCTGCCGGGTCCGGGCGGCCTCGGCCAGGACCAGCCCGCGCAGCCGCGCCGGCGGCACCGCGGCGGTGGCCTCCGCCAGCCGGCCGGCGGCGTCGCGCAGGCTGGCGGCTTCGGCCCGGCACGCCTCGCAGCTGACCAGGTGGCGCTCGAAGCTCTCCCGGTCCGCCGCGTTGAGCGCGTCCACGGCGTAGGCGCCCGCCAGCGTGTGCGGGTCCGTCCGGCGCAGCCTCATGACTCCGTCCCCAGGCAGTCACGCAGCCGGATCAGCCCATCGCGCATCCGGGTCTTCACCGTCCCGACCGCCACCCCGAGCAGGGCCGCCACCTCACGGTAGGTGTAGCCACCGTAGTAGGCCAGGGTCACCGACTCCCGCTGCAGTTCGGTGAGCGTCTCTAGGCAGCGGCGCACCCGCTGCGCGTCCAGGCGCGTCTCCACCTCCTCGGCCACGACGTCGTAGTCCGTCTCGGCAACGGCCGCCCGGGCCTCCCGCTGCACGGACGCCTGCGCCGACCGCACCCGGTCGACGGCGCGCCGATGGGCGAGCGTCATCAGCCAGCTGCGCGCGCTGCCCTCGCCGGGGTCGAACCGGGACGCGGTGCGCCAGACCTCCAGCAGCACCTCCTGCGTCACCTCTTCGGACTGCGCCGGATCCCGCACGACCCGGCGGACGAGCCCGTACACCAGCGTGCCGAACCGGTCGTACACCCCCGCGAAGGCGGCCTCGTCGCCGCGCGCGACCTTGGCGAGCAGGCCGGCCAGCTCGCTCCCGGAGGTCACGGGCGAGCGCTCGCCCGGCAGCTCCGCGGTCATCGTCGCGTCCTCATCCTCACATCAAACACACCACGCCCGGCGCCCGGCGCGGCACCCCGCCGCGGGGACGCTCTTGTCTATGATTCGTGGCCAGCGGCAGATCGGATTGGCCTGGGGCCGGCCTGCGGCCAATCCTCACCCGTGGCGGCACCGAATAGAAGATGTGACAGTGACCCACGATCTGCAGCCGGCCCCGCCGGGCCGGCCCCGCCCCCGGCCCGGCGCCGCCATAGGCGTGTTCACGGGCCTGCTCACCGCCGCCGTCGCGCTGGGTGCGGGCCAGCTGGTGGCGGGCATCACCGGTTCCGAGGGCTCCCCCGTGGTCGCCGTCGGCGGCGCCGCCATCGACCTCACCCCGCCGCCGTTGAAAAACTTCGCGATCTCGACATTCGGCGCCAATGACAAGACCGCGCTGGTCACCGGAATCCTGATCCTGCTCGGCGTGTTTGCCGCGGCAATAGGCGTCGCCGCGGTCCGCCGGTTCAGCTACGGCGTGGCGGGCCTGGCCGTCTTCACCGCGATCGGCCTGATCGCCGCGCTGACCCGCCCCACCTCGCACCCCGCCGACGTGTTCCCCTCTCTGGTGGGCGCCGCCGCCGGGCTGATCGCCATGTCGCGGCTGGTGCGGGCGGCCCATGAGAGCGCCCTCCCGGTGCCCGGCTACGACGGCGGGGACGCCGAACAGCCCGGGGCCGCGCCGGCCACCGCCGCGGGGGGCGCGGCCGGGCCTGGGGACAAGCCGCCGGCCCTGGGAGCGTCCTGGGTCCCGGGGCAGACCACCGGCGCACCCGGCGGGCCCGGCAGGCCGCCCGGCGCGCACCGGGCCCCACCCGGAGCCGCCGACCCGGCCCCGTCCGGGCGGCGGCAGTTCCTCGTCACCAGCGCGGTGGCCGTGGCGGCGGCCGGCGCGAGCGGCATCGTCGGCCGCGTCCTGGCCGAACGCACCAGCGTGTCGCGGGCGCTGGCGACGCTCAAGCTGCCGCCGCCGATCCACCGCGCCCCCGGGCTGCTCGCCGGGACGGACCTGCGCATCCAGGGACTGAGCCCGTTCGTCACCCCGAACAACTCGTTCTACCGGGTGGACACCGCGCTGGTCCTGCCGCAGGTCCCCCCGTCCGGCTGGCAGCTGCGGATCCACGGCATGGTCGCCCACGAGATGACGCTCACGTTCGACGACCTGCTGAAGCTCCCGCTCCTGGAGGACTGGATCACGCTGTGCTGCGTGTCCAACCCGGTAGGCGGCCCGTATATCGGCAACGCCCGGTGGCTGGGCGCGAGCCTGTCCAAGCTGCTGCGCGCCGCCGGCATCCGCGCCGGGGCCGAGCAGCTGATGTGCACGTCGGTGGACGGGTTCACCTCGGGCGCCCCCGTGCAGACTGTCATGGACGGCCGCGACGCCCTGCTCGCGGTGGCCATGAACGGCAAGCCGCTGCCGGTCGCGCACGGGTTCCCCGCCCGCATGGTGGTCCCGGGCCTGTACGGCTACGTGTCCGCCTGCAAGTGGATCACGGACATCAAGGTGACCACGTTCGCCGGTGAGTACGCCTACTGGGCGCAGCGCGGCTGGTCGCAGCGGGCGCCGATCAAGACCGAGTCGCGGATCGACGTGCCGAACGCGGCCAGCACGGTGCACGCGGGCCGGACGCCCGTCGCCGGTGTCGCCTGGGCCCAGCACAAGGGCATCGAGGCGGTGGAGGTCCGGGTGGACGGCGGTGCCTGGCACCAGGCCCGGCTGGCCGCGGTACCCGGAATCGACACCTGGCGGCAGTGGGTGTGGGAGTGGGACGCGACCCGAGGCGACCACATCATCCAGGCCCGCGCCACGGACGCCATCGGGTACACCCAGACGCAGGCTCTGGCGCCACCGGAGCCGAACGGGGCCACCGGGTACCCGACCATCAACGTCATGGTGACGTAGCCGGCGCCCCGGCCGCGTCACAGCAGCTGGTCGCGGATCTGCCCGGACAGGTACGCGCTCAGCCAGCGGCCCAGCTCGTCGAACACGCGCCGCCGCCCGGCCTCGTCGGGCATGACCTCGCCGGGCAGCCCGCCGGCCAGCTTCAGCCAGGTCACGTGCTCGCCCAGCCGCATGGTCGCGCGGCGCAGCGCCAGCGCCCGGGGCACCAGCAGGCCTCCGGCGCCACCGGGCGCGTTCCAGCCGGTCGCCGGGCACATCACCAGCACCGGGCAGGCGATGTCCAGGCCACGCCTGAGCCGGCGGCGCGCGCCGGTGAGCAGCGGCGACGGCCGCGCCGGTGACCGCCGGCCGGTGACCGTCTTGGCCCACTCCGGCCAGGACGGCGCGGTGGCCCAGCTCGGGCTGGCCAGCACCAGCGCGTCGGCCGGCTGGCTGCCGCGCCGGGCGTGGCACCACAGCGCGGCGATCACCGCGCCCGCGCCGTGCGCGGACACGATCATGGTGTCGATCGCGTCCGCCACCCGCACGTGGGCGGCGGCCGCGTCCAGGCAGGTGAAGCAGTCCCCCAGTTCCTGCGCCGCCTGGTTGCCGTCGGCCGGCTGGCGCTCGTCGGCGCCCACCTCCCGCAGGTCCGCGGCGTAGAAATTGAACCCGCGGTCGGTGTACCAGCCGACCAGGTCCTCGGGCACGAACGAGTCACCGCGGCAATGCACGTACATGACCGCGCGCCTGCCGGGCCGGGCGCTGCGCCGCCGCAGCACCGCCGCGCCGCTGCCGGGCAGGCCGGCCTGTTCCGGCAGCGCCAGCGGCACCGCCTCGTAGCCCGCAATCGTCTCGATGTGTTCCATGACCCCTTGTCCCGGCCGGCAGCGGACAGGACCCCGTCTGTCCCGCCCACCCCTACCCCGGTACCGCCCGTGCCGCGCAGTCACTGGGGAGCCATGCCGGACACGGAGCGTTATTAGGCAGTGTGGCATCGTAGTCGGGTGGGGGAGGTGAGAACACGCGGAGCGGTACGCCCGGCCACGCCGTAATGTCGGGGAATGAGCACCCCCGAAGGCTCGCTGGAGATCGAGCGCAAGTACGCGGTCCCCGCCGGGTTCGTGCTTCCCGACCTGTCCACGGTGCCCGGCGTGGCTGCCGTGACCGGCCCGGAGACCTACCACCTCACCGCCGTCTACCTGGACACTCCCGGGCAGGATCTGGCGGCCGCGAAGATCACGCTGCGGCGCCGCAGCGGCGGCACCGACGACGGCTGGCACCTGAAGCTGCCCGCGGGGACCGATGCCCGGCGCGAGGTGCACGCCCCGCTCGGGCCCGGCGGTGAGCCGGTCCCGGAGCGGCTGGCCCTGCTGGTGGCCCGCTGGACCCGCGGCCAGGCGCTGCGCCCGGTCGCCCGGCTGCAGACCGCGCGCACCGTGCGCCGGCTCACCGGCGCCAGCGGGGAGACGCTGGCCGAGGTGGCCGACGACGAGGTGACGGGTTCGCTCCCCGAGCACAAATCATGCGATACGCACGGCCCGGCCGGCCCGCCCTCCTGGCGCACCGCCACGTCGTGGCGGGAGGTGGAGATCGAACTGGGCACCGGGCCGGCCCGGCTGCTCGACGAGGCCGGCCGGCTCCTGCTCGAGGCCGGTGCCCGGCCCTCCCCGTCCGCCTCCAAGCTCGCCCAGGTGCTCAGCTTCGCGCGCAAGCAAGCCCCGCAGCAGCCCGAACCCTAAGCCCAGGCCCCGCCGGGGTTAAGAAATCCCCGCCCCTGCGTACGGCAAGCGAGCGCGGCCGTAGCCTCACCGATGGGCCGGTCCCCGGCGAGCACGGCCCAGGCCCCGCGCCGAAGGAACGGGGCAGGCCAGCGGGTTCCGGGCCCCGGCGTGTCCCGGGGAGATGCCATTTCTCCCCGGGCCAGCGGCGCGCGCACCTCAGAGGACCGTCAGAGGCAGCTGCGAGGATTCCCCGGCCTCCGGCCCGCAGACTGCGGGGAGTGCAACGAAGGGAACCCGATGTATTCGCAGCCAGCCCAGCCGGGGCGTGAACGCGGCAACGAGGCCGCTCTAGGGGCACCAGGTTCACGATCATGGCACCCGGTGGCGGCCGCCGCGGCCCGGAACGCCGGGCGCGCGCGACTGCGCGCGGTCACCGTCGCGATCGGTGCCGCGGGACTGGCCGTGGGCGGCGCCGTCGCCTACGTCCTGCCCGGGTCGCCGCACACCAGCACCGCCAGCGGCTCCACGTCCGGCGGCACCGGGAGCGCGGCCGCCAGCGGCTCCGGCTCCAGCGGTGCCACGTCGTCCGGCTCCACGTCCTCCGGCGGCTCCAGTTCCGCGTCAAGCTCGGGTTCCTCCGGTGGCTCGGGGATCTCTGCCGCGCAAGGCTCCAGCGGCCAGACCACGTCGGGGGGATCCTGATGACCGCCGCGGCCGCCGGCCCCGGGGGTGAGGCGGCCGCCACCTGGCGGGCGCTTGGCACCAGCGTGCACCTGCTGGTCACCGAACCGCGGGCGCTGGCGCCCGCGCGGCGCGCGCTCACCGAGGACCTCGCCGCCCTGGACGCGGCCTGCAGCAGGTTCCGCGCGGACTCAGAGATCGTCGCGCTGGACCACGCGCCCGGTACGCGGGGCAGAACCGGGCCGGTGCGGATCAGCCCGCTGCTGGCCGGGGCGCTGGTCGTCGCGCTCCGTGCGGCCCGGCTCACCGGCGGGGATGTGGACCCGACCGTCGGCGGCGCGCTGAACGCGGCCGGTTACGACCGCGACTTCGCCCTGGTGCGGCGGGACGGCCCGGCGGTGAAACTAACCCTGCGCAGCGTCCCCGGCTGGTGGCAGATCGAGCTGGACGAGGAGGCCGGGCTGGTGTCGCTGCCCGCCGGTACCCGCCTGGACCTGGGCGCGACCGCCAAGGCCTGGGCGGCCGACCGGGCCGCGGCGCGGATCGCCGCCGAACTCGGTTGCGGGGCCCTGGTGAACCTGGGCGGGGACATCGCCGTGGCAGGGCCGGCCCCGCGCGGCGGGTGGCGGATCCGGGTCCAGGACGTCGCCGGGCGCCCGGAGGACCCGCCGGCCGGCCCGTCCGCGGTGATCGCGGTCCACTCCGGTGGCCTGGCCACGTCCAGCACGGCCGCGCGGCGCTGGCGCCGCGGCGGTGACGTGCTGCATCACATCCTTGACCCGCGCTCGGGCCTGCCCGCCGCGCCGGTGTGGCGGACCGTGTCCGTCGCGGCCGCCACCTGCGCCGACGCGAACGCCGCCAGCACCGCGGCGATCATCCGCGGCGAGGCCGCGCTGGCCTGGCTGGCGGGCCTGGGGCTTCCGGCCCGGCTGGTGGCCGAGTCAGGCGCCGTGATCACCCTCGGCGGCTGGCCGCCGGAACGGTCCGGTAGGTCTGGTAGCCGACCGCGACCACGGTGAGCTGGCTGCCCACGGAGGCGGCGAACTGGCCGGCCCAGAGCCGACGGAAGCCGGCGTGCCGGCGCAGGGGCGAGGTGTCCACCAGCGCCCTGCCCGCGGCGCGCCGGGCGCGCCCGGTGCGGGCAGACATGGGAACCTCCGTCCTGACGGCGCCGACGCGCGCATTCTGCCAGGCCATCCCCCTCAGAGGTAATTCAGAGGCGGTGCAGAGGGGGCGCTGCGCCCGGCCGGAGATGCTGAGCGCATGAACCTTCACCGCGCGGGTGGCCGGCGATGACCGGGATCACGCACACCACCGCGCTGTGGTACGCCAGCCGGGCGACCGGCGTGGTGACGATGTTGCTGCTGACCGTCGTGGTGCTGCTCGGCATCCTGGTCAACCGCCAGGGCCGGCTCCCCGGCCTGCCCGGCTTCGCGGTGACCGGCCTGCACCGCAACGTCTCGCTGCTGGCCGTCGCCTTCCTCGCGATCCACGTGATCACGGCGATCGCGGACCCGTTCGTGACCATCGGCCTGGCCGCCGCCGTGTTCCCGTTCACCGCCGGGTACAAGCCGTTCTGGCTGGGCCTGGGGGCGATCTCGCTGGACCTGATCGCCGCGCTGATCGTGACCAGCCTGCTCCGCGCCCGGATGAGCCGGCGCGCCTGGCGGGCCATCCACTGGCTCGGCTACGCCGCCTGGCCGCTCGCGGTCGTGCACAGCCTCGGCAGCAGCGCCGACGCGCGCAGCGGCGTGGTGCTCGGCGCGCTGTCCGGCTGCGTGCTGGCCACCGCGGCGGCGCTGGCCTGGCGGCTGTCCCAGGCCGCCCGGGAGGTCCCGCGGGCCGGGCGCGCCGCCGCCGTCCTCAGCCGCTTGCCCGCCAGGAAGGCGGGTCTGTGATGACCGGCAGCCTCACCGTGCCGAATCCGCCGGTGACCGCCGCCCCGCCGGGCCGGGGCGGTGACCTGCCGCGGCTGCTGCCGGCGTCCGGTGCCGCGCCGGTGGGCCTGCGGCAGCACTTGGACGCCTACGGCGCGCTCCCCACCGCGCGCAGCCCCGGGCGGCTGCTCCGCGAGGTCGCGGCCGCCGGGCTGACCGGCCGTGGCGGCGCCGGCTTCCCCACCGCCCGCAAGCTCGCCGCGGCCGCCGAGGCCCGGCCCGCCCCGCTCGTGGTCGGCAACGGCGCCGAGGGCGAGCCGGCCAGCAGCAAGGACTCCTCGCTGCTGTGGATCTCCCCGCACCTGGTGCTGGATGGCCTGCAGCTCGCCGCCGAGGTGATCGGCTCACCCGCGGCCGTGCTCTACGTGCGGCGCAACCAGCGGCTGCACGCCGGGCTGGCCGGGGCGATCGCGGAGCGCGCCGCCGCCGGCATCGGCGCCGCCCGGGTCGACCTGGTGCAGGCACCGGACCGGTTCCTGGCCGGCGAGGAGTCCGCGGTGGTGAGCCGGCTCACCGGCAGGCCCGCCCTGCCCGCCTACCGGCCGGTGCGCGGGCTGCCGCGGCTGGCGCCCGGCCGGGCCGCGCTGGTGCAGAACGTGGAGACCCTGGCGCACCTGGCCCTGATCGCGCGCTACGGCGCGGCCTGGTTCCGCAACGCAGGAACCGCGGCGGAACCGGGCACGATGCTCGTCACGCTGCGCCTGGCCGACGGCCGGACAAGCGTGGCCGAGGTACCGCTCGGCACCGGCATCGCGGGCCTGCTCGGGCTCGAGCCCGCAGCCGGGCACCTGGCCGGGGCCAGCGTGCCCAGCGCCGCCGGGCCGGTGCAGGCCGTGCTGGCCGGCGGCTACCACGGCGCGTGGCTGCCCGCCGCCGAAGCGGCGCACCTGCTCATGGCCGGCGCGGCGCTGCGCCCGCTCGGGGCGTCGGCGGGGGCCGGCGTGCTGGCCGCGCTCCCCGCGGACCGGTGTGGTCTCGCGGAGACCGCGCGGGTGGCCCGCTACCTCGCGCTCGAATCGGCCGGGCAGTGCGGCCCCTGCTTCAACGGCCTGCCACGCATCGCGGCGGCCCTGGAGCACCTGGCCGGGCCGCGCCCCGACCACCGGGCGCGGGCGGACCTCAAGCGGTGGGCCGGCCAGGTCACCGGGCGCGGCGCCTGCCATCACCCGGACGGCAGCGTGCGGTTCATCCGCAGCGCCCTGCGGGTGTTCGCCGGCGAGGCCGGGCTGCACGAGCAGGGGCGGTGCTGCGGCACGGACCCACGGCCGTTCCTGCCGGTGCCGGCCGCGCGGCCGGCCAGCGACGCGGACTGGAGCTGACATGGGAAAGCAGCTGCGCGTGGACCCCGTGGCCTGTGCCGGGCACGGGGCGTGCGCTGAGCTCCTGCCGGAGCTCGTCACCCTGGACGAGTGGGGCTACGCGATCGTGGCGGACCAGCCGGTTCCCCGCGGGCTGGTCCGCGAGGCGCGCCGCGCCGTGGCCGGCTGCCCGGCCCTGGCGCTGGCGCTGCGCCGGGTAGCGTGAGGTCCAGCGATGGCCGCGGAGCTGGCGTGGACTGCTGAGGTGAGGCAGATGGCCGGGCAACAGCCGGGGGCGCAGGCCCCGGCCCTCCAGCGCGCCGACGGTACGCCGATCCGGGTGCTCGTCGTGGACGACGAGCCCAGCCTGGCGGAGCTGCTCGCCAGCGTGCTGCGCTACGAGGGCTGGGAGATCCAGACCGCCGGCGACGGCAGCGGCGCGGTGCGAGCGGCCCGCGAGTTCCGGCCGGACGCCGTGGTGCTGGACATCATGCTCCCTGACCTCGACGGCCTGGAGGTGCTCCGCCGGGTCCGGGCCGAACTGCCGCACGTGTGCGTGCTGTTCCTGACCGCGCGGGATGCCGTCGAGGACCGGGTGGCCGGGATCACCGCGGGCGGCGACGACTACGTCACCAAGCCGTTCAGCCTGGAAGAGGTGCTGGCCCGGTTGCGCGGGCTGCTGCGGCGGGCGGGCATCACCCGCGCCCGGGGCGGCACCGAGCTTGTGGTCGGCGACCTGGCCATGGACGAGGAGGCCAGGGAGGTGCGCCGCGCCGGCGAGCCGATCGAGCTGACCGCGACCGAGTTCGAGCTGCTCCGGTTCCTCATGCGCAACCCGCGCCGGGTGCTGTCCAAGGCGCAGATCCTGGACCGGGTCTGGAACTACGACTTCGGCGGGCAGGCGCACGTGGTGGAGCTGTACATCAGCTACCTGCGCAAGAAGATCGACTCCGGCCGGGAGCCGCTGATCCACACCGTCCGCGGCGTCGGCTACGTCCTCAAGCCCGCGAGCTGAAACCGCATGGGCACAGCGGATGCCGCCGGCCCGAAGGCGGGCACCGGCCCCGGCGGGCCCCGGCGCTGGCTTGCCCGCCGCACCCTGCGCGGGCGGCTGATCGCCGGCCTGCTGGCGCTGCTGGCGGTGGCCTGCGCCGCGGTGGGCGCCGTCACCTACGTGTCGCTGCACGGGTACCTGCTGAGCCAGCTCGACCAGCAGCTCGCCCAGGCCAGCGGGCGGTACCAGGCGTGCCTGGGCCACCCGCCGCCGGGCGACGACGGTGACCACCATCCCGGCCCGCCGCACCCCGATTCCCCCTACGACTGCGCGCAGCAGCAGCAACAGCAAACGTTCAGCGCCCAGGTCAGGCACGGCGTCCTCGCCGACAATTACGTCTCGTACGGCATCTGCAGGCTGTCCAGCGCGGACAAGGCGGTGCTGACCGCGTTCCCGGCGGGGGGGCGGCCGTTCACCAGCGACCTGTCCAGCCTCGGCGACTACCGCCTGCTGGCGGCGCCCGGGCCCTCGCCCGGCGTCAGCTACCTCACCGGCCTGCCGATGACCCAGGTGAACTCGACCCTGCGCCAGGTCGCGACCGTCGAGATCGCGGTGTTCGCCGCGGCGCTGCTGCTCACCGGGGTGCTGGGCACCGGGTTCGTGCGGCTGTCGCTGCGGCCGTTGCGCCGGGTCGCCGCCACCGCCACGCGGGTCACCGAGCTGCCGCTGGCCAGCGGCGAGGTCACCCTGCCGGACGGGGTGCCGGACGTGGACCCGCGCACCGAGGTCGGGCAGGTCGGCTCGGCGTTCAACCGGATGCTCGGCCACGTCGAGGCAGCGCTGGCCCGCCGGGCCGCGAGCGAGGCCCGGCTGCGCAGGTTCGCCGCCGACGCCAGCCACGAGCTGCGCACCCCGCTGGCCGCCATCCGCGGCTACGCGGAACTCGCGCGCCGGCATCCCGGGCCGGTGCCCGGCGACATCGCGCACGCGCTGGCCCGGGTCGAGTCGGAGTCGGCGCGGATGAGCGTTCTGGTCGACGAGCTGCTGCTGCTCGCCCAGCTGGACGCCGGCCGCCCGCTGGGCGCCGAACCGGTGGACCTCACCCGGCTGGCCATCGACGCGACCAGCGACGCCCGGGCGGCCAGCCGGGACCACCGCTGGGTGCTGGAACTGCCGGACGAGCCGGTCCTGGTGGAAGGCGATGGGTACCGCCTGCACCAGGTCCTCGCCAACCTGATGAGCAACGCGGCGAAACACACGCCGGAGGGCACCACCGTGACGGTCGCGGTGACCACGGGCGAGCGGCCGCAGACCGTGACCGTGAGCGTGACCGACAGCGGCCCGGGCATCCCCGCCGACCTGCAGCCCGCGCTGTTCGAGCGGTTCGTCCGCGGCGATCCCGCCCGCTCCGGCTCCGGCACGAGCACCGGGCTGGGCCTGGCCATCGTGCAGGCGGTCACCACCGCGCACGGCGGCAGCGTGAGCGTCACCAGCAGCCCCGGGCACACCAGCTTTGTGATCACCTTGCCCCGCCTGGTGGCGGCGACCGCGAGTGGTTGACCGGCTACCAGCGGCGCGGCGCCACCGTTCATAACCGGCGCAGAGACGCGGCCCAGGGCCGGCCCAGCGCGGCCAGGCAACGTGGCTCGTCACCACGAGATCCGGCCAGGAGCGGGCGGGGTTGCCTGGGCGCGGCGTTATAGCCGCGCACGGGCCATCCCCCGGGCGCTCCCTCCGGGGCGAGCGGCAACCGTCGACCTGGGGCATGTGCCGGTTCGTGGACAAGCGGGGTCACCATTGGTGCAGCACGGCCTCGGTGCGGGCGAGCCGTGGAGCCTCGGGGCAGCGGCGACGGTGGCGGCCGTCGCGTTCGCCGCGGCGTTCTGGCGTACCCTCCGCCGCACCGCCGGCCTGAAGCAGGCCCGGGCGCCGGCCGGTCAGCCGGTCGCGTGCTGGGCCCGGTGCAGCGCCTCATGCACCCGGGCGAGCAGGGTGACCTCGGTGAACGGCTTTTCGAGTATGTTCATCTCCGGCGCGTCCGCGCCGTGGCTGGCCAGGATCGGCTGTGCGTACCCCGACATGAAGACGACGGGCACGCTGGGTCGGTGCTGATGGACGCCCTCGGCGACATCGGTGCCGAGCATCTCGGGCATGACCACGTCGGTCAGCAGCAACTCGATCCGGTGTGCCGGGTCGGCGGCGTACTGGACCGCGGCGGGGCCGGTGCTGGCCTGGTGGACGCGGTAGCCATGACCGGTGAGGATCCGGTGGGCGAGTTGGCGGAGGCTCTCCTCGTCCTCGACCAGCAAGATGATTTCCCCGTTCCCGCGCTGCTCCGCCCCGGCCGGGGCCGGCCCGCGGTCCGGCAGCGTGGCGGTCTCGTGGGTGGCCGGGAGCAGCACCGTGAACGTGGTCCCAAGCCCCGGCTCCGAGTAGATCTGCACGCTCCCCCCGGCCTGGGTGATGATGCCGTAGACGGTGGACAGCCCGAGGCCGGTGCCGTGGCCCTTGGGCTTGGTGGTGAAGAACGGCTCGAAGACGCGGTCGATCGTGGCCTGGTCCATGCCGGTGCCGGTGTCCGAGACCCGCAGCCGGACGTACGGGCCGGGCCGCAGGCCCGGCCGGCCCTGGGCGTAGATTGCGTCGACTTCCAGGTTGTCGGCCTGGATGCTGAGCTTCCCGCCGCGCGGCATCGCGTCGCGGGCGTTGATCGCCAGGTTGACCAGGACCTGGTCGAGCTGCCCCCGGTCGGCCTGGATCGGCCACAGCTCGGGGGCACTGCTGATCTCGAGGTCGATGTGCTCACCGATCGTGCGGTACAGCAGCTGACCGGCCCCCGCGACGATGTCGTTGAGGTTGAGCACCTCCGGCTTGACCAGGTCGTGCCGGGCGAACGTGAGCAGCTGGCGGGTGAGCCGGGCGGCCTGCTCGGCGGCCTCGCGGATCTGGCTGATGTCCGACAGCACCGGCTTCAGCCGCTGGTCGTGCTGGGCCAGGGAGCCGAGCTGGTCGCCGGTCAGGTTCGTGTACCCGGAGATGATGTTGATCAGGTTGTTGAAGTCGTGCGCGACGCCGCCGACGAGCTGGCCGAGGCTTTCCAGCTTCTGCGCCTGCTGCAGCCGCCGCTGGGTGCGCTGCTCTTCGGCCTCGGCGCGCAGCCGTTCCCGCTCGGCCTGGGCAGCCAGGCGCTCGGAGATGTCGCGGATGGTGACGATGATGAGCGGCTGGCCGTCGGCGGACAGGCCGCTGAGGCTGATCTCCGCCGGGAACTCGCTGCCGTCGGAGCGGACGGCCGGCAGTTCGAGGTCGGCGCCCATCGGGCGGGGCTCGGGGTCGGCGAAGTAGTCGGCCCGGTGCGCCGCCTCGATCGTGATGGCCGCGGCCGGCACCAGGGCCTCGATCTTCTGCCCTGCCAGCCTGCCGCGCTGGTACCCGAACAGGGCCTCGGCCTGGGCGTTGGCGATGGCAACGGTCTGGTCCGTGGCGATCGCCAGGGTCGCGTCGGGTGCGGCCTCGAACAGGCGGCGGAACCCCTGCTCGGCGCGCTCCCGCTCGGCCAGCGCGCTTACCAGCCGGGTACGCATGTGCTCGGTAGCGCGGGCCAGGTCGGCAAACTCCTGCGGGCCCTGCGCCGGGATCGGGTTGTCGTGGTTGCCGGCCGCGACGTTCTCTGCCGCACGGCGCAGCGCCAGAAACGGCCTCAGCAGCCAGCGGCGGACCACCAGCACCGCTCCGGCTGTGATGGCGGCGACCAGCACACACATGCCGACCAGGGCGCTGATCAGCACGGCCTGCGAATCGAGCAGCCGGTTGGTGACCATGGCCTGCTGGGCGGTGATCAACGCCTGCAGGGCTGCCACCCGGTTCCGTACCGCGACCGTGAACGGGCGGGTGAACGGGATGTTGGCCTGCAGCGCCCGGGCCCGGGCCTCATCCCCGCGCGCCATGGCGGCGAGCTGCGGCTCGGCGACCTTGGCCATCCACGTCCGCTGGGCGGCTACGGCGGAGGTGACCTCGGCGGGCATGTGCCGATAGCCGCGGACCAGCCTGGCGAGCCGCGCCTGCTTGGCGGGTATCTGCGTGCCCGCCTCGCGCAGCGGTTGCAGCTGGGCGATCTGGCCACTGGTCACGTAGTCACGCAGCGACCCCTGCTGGGCCTGGTAGGACTTGAGCAGGGCGCCCGCTTCGGCGGCGGCGGGCACCAGGCGCTGCGACAGCTCCCGGCCCGCCGCACGGGCCCCCGCCGCGGCGCCGAGGGCGATGGCCAGCACCGCGGCCGTGACGATCAGTGCGCATGCCGACGCGGCGGTCACCCGCCGGCTCAGGCCAGCTCGCCATGCCATGCTTCCCCCGATGCCTGACAGGTTTCCGCGGTCATTAGCTACCGCTAGTCATCACTCGACTACGTATAGTCTAGGAGTTACCCTGTGCTTGCATTTCGACACGCCCGCCGCGATTACACCTCGCGGCCGGCCGCCTCCAACAGGTCGTCGAGGACCGCGCCGAACAAGTGCGTCAGGGTCAGGTGCGGCCCCGCCGCGCTGCGGCGGGGGCCGCAGGCCAGGGCCGCTTCCCCGGCCCATGGATCAGGTGCTGTGCAGCCACGTCACGCTGAACGCCGTGCCGCCGCTCAGCGCCGACAGCCCGCGCGCCGGCCTGGGCGGGCGCCGGGGAGCCGCAGGCGCGGTCAGGCGCGGCGCTGCTCCCCGGTCTCGGTGAACTTCTCCATGATCATGGACTCGCCGCGGAACAGCGGCGTGCGCCGCACCTCCCGCTCGATCGAGGCGGCCGACATGGTGTACCCGAGGAACAGCAGCAGCGAGAACGCCTGGAGCACGATCCAGGGCCAGGGCGAGGAGAAGTTGGACAGGTACCAGTCGTTGAGCGCGTGCAGCACGGCGGCGATGGTCACGCCGAACGCGATCAGCGGCACCCGCCGCCGCGGGTAGTTGACCGCGATGCCGATGAAGAACGCGGCCACCCCGGCCCAGATGGCGTGCTGGAAGCCGTCGACGAACACCCGGTAGGCGAAGCTCAGCGCGCCGACGACCGCAGTGTTGGCGGAGTGGTGCAGGGCTCCTGCGGCGATGCGCTCGATCGCGAGGGTGGTGTACTGGGACGCCTCGCGCACGCCGAAGATGAGGCCGGCGACCGTGCCGAGGAACATCCACATCCGGACGTCCAGCTTCACCGAGCGCAGCTTCAGCAGCGCCAGCGCGGCCACCAGGATCGGCAGCGCCTTGGTGATCTCCTCGTTGAACCCGACAAGCAGCGCGCCGGCCAGGCCCCTGGGGTTCAGCGCGGAGTTGACGCTGACCGTGACGATGCTCATCCAGATCATCACCCAGATGACGATCCCCAGGCCGAGCAGCAGCTCCCGCTTGCCGTTCGGCTCCGGAGGCCGGATGAGCAGCCAGAACGCCACGCCCCACAGCGGCGCGACGTACAGGCTGTACGCCCAGCCGGGCGTGGTCAGGTTCCCCGACGAGGCGAACAGGGCCAGGAAGACCAGCGGGAGCAGCGCGTACGCGATGACCAGCAGCCGCAGGCCCTGGCGCCACCCGGGGTCGTTGAGCCAGCTCCGCACCGGGACCAGGATCTGCACCGCCGAGGCCAGTTCGTCCCGAGCCTCGGCCGCGGCCTCACCGAGCCGCGGCGGGACCGGGCTGCGCGGCATCGCGGCCGTCCGGAAGGGAGCAGCCTGGCCCGCCGGAGTGCCCGGCGGCGGCGCCCCCGCCCCCCAGCCCCCTGGCGGGGCCGGCGCGGCCGGGCCGGTGGCCGGCGGGAACGGGGCACCGGGGCTTACCGGCGCGGGCGGGACCAGGGCACCGTCACCAGGCGTAACGCCTGGAACAGGGCCCGCGGCCGCGGGGGCGAGCCCGTCCGCGCCCGCCGGCGCACCGCCTGCCTGCGGCGCTGCCGCCGCGGTAGCCGGCCGGGCCGGCTCCAGCCGGACCACCGGGCCGTGCGGTGAGGCGAGCGACAGCTCCACCGGCCCGGCCAGCGGCAGCCTGGTCACCAGGCTGCCGGCCAGGTAGGTGCCGGCCCGGCCCAGGCCCTCCAACACCCAGCCGTCCGCGCCCCAGGCCAGCCGGGCGTGCTGCCGGGACACCGTAGGGTCGCTGACCACCACGTCGTTGTCCGTGCTGCGCCCGATCCTGACGGTCTGGCCCCCCTCGAAGCGGTACTGCCGCCCCTCGTAGCTGACGTGAAGCTCGTTCACCTTGCGTGCCTTCCCGGGCGGAGCAGCAGCGCCAGGGTGGTGTCGTCAGCGCTGCCGTCGACCGAGGCACTGCGCGCCGCCCACTCCGGCAGCTGGCCGGCCAGCCAGGACGGCGACCGGGTCGTGATCAGCCCGGCAAGCTCGGCGCTCACCACGCCCTGCCAGACCTGCGCCACCTGCGCGTTGCCGTACCCGTCCGTCGCCAGCAGGGCCCCGAGCAGGGGCGTGACCGCCAGGTCCACCGCGGCGACGCGGAACAAGTCACCGGCGCGGTAGGAGCACATGCTCGTGGTGTGCCGGCCGTCGAGCAGCGGGTCGCCGGGCACCGCGAGCAGCGCCGTGCCGTCCGGGCGGACGCAGACGATCTCGCCGTCACCGATCTGCGCCAGCAGCAGCCGCTCCCCCACCCCGGTGGCGACCAGCAGCGTGGTCCCGTACGGAATGGTCTCGTCGTCGCCGTGGCGGACCGCATCCCCGGCGCCGGCGAACGGCTCGGCGGCCACGTCGCGGCGCACCGCGTCACGCCACCGCGTGACGATGTCCGGCACCAGCACCCGCCGCAGTTCGCCCGCGGCCTCGCCGGGGCCGGGCGGCCCGCCCGGCCGGGCGGCGAAGTCACGGGCGGCCTGGCCGGCGACGGCCACGGCGAACTGCGCGCCGCGGGCACTGCGGAAGTGCCTGCGGTGCCCGTGGCCGTCCGCGACCGCAGCCACGACGCCGCCGTCCTCCAGCGGGAGGACGGCGACCGCGTCCTGGTTGGGAAGGCCCGCCGCGCGGTGCGCCGCGCCGCGCTCGGTGGCCGTGACGGCCTGCCACCCGCCGGCGCGACCACCCGGGGAGAGGTCAGGGTCCTGTGGGGCCATCACGGTCACGCCCGGCGTTCCCGCCTGCCCGGGGCCGGTCACCCACACCCCCCTCCGGTAGTGGCGCACACCCTACCCGAAGGGGTCCACGGCGCGTCACCGCGGGTTCGCGCGCCGGTCCCGCCGCGTGGCCCGCCGGTAATCCGGCCGGTCTTTCTACTTCGACCACGTGCCGCCGCCGCCCGCGATCGCCCCCGACGACATCCCCCCCGGCCGTGCCGGCCGGCCAGTCCGCCTACAACGGCTTGCGGCAGTACGGCTTCCGGGTGCCCTGCGCGGTGGTCTCGCCCTGGTCGCGGGCGCACCACGTGTCGCGCCGGGTGTTCGGCCACACCAGCATCTGCGCGCTGGTGGCGGCCGAGTGGAACCTGCCGGCGCTGACCTACCGGGACGCCAACGCCAACAACATGCTGGACCTTCTGGACCTGCGCCGCCCGGCACCGCCCGCCGCGCCGTCACTAGCATGGGCGCTCATGACGGCACGTGCGGAACTTGGACGGTTCGGGATCTGGCGCAGCGCGAGCCTGGTGACGGCGGACATCGCGGCCGGCGTCGAGCGGCTCGGCTTCGGTGCGCTGTGGCTCGGCAGCTCACCCGGCGGTGACCTGGCCCAGGCCGAGGCCCTGCTGGACGCGACGACCACGCTGACGCTGGCCACCAGCATCGTGAACGTGTGGAAGGACCCGGCGGAGCTGGTGGCGGGCTCGTTCGCCCGCGTCCAGCGCCGCCACCCCGGCCGGTTCCTGCTGGGCGTCGGCGCGGGACACCCCGAGGCCACGCAGCAATACGCCAGGCCGTATGAGACCCTGGCCCGTTACGTGGACGTGCTGCTGGCCGGCGGGGTGCCGCGGCACAGCCTGGTGCTGGCCGCCCTGGGCCCCAGGGTGCTCCGGCTCGCCAGGGACCGGACCGCGGGGGCCATCCCCTACCTGGTGCCGCCGGAGCACACCGCGCAGGCGCGGGAACTGCTCGGCCCCGGGCCCCTGCTCGCGCCGGAGCAGATGGTGGTGCTCGACACCGACCCGGCCCGGGCCCGCGCGCTCGGCCGGACCCGGGTACGCACCCCGTACCTGGGGCTGGTCAACTACACCAGCAACCTGCGCCGTCTCGGCTGGAGCGAGGGGGACCTGGCCGGCGAGGGCAGCGACGCGCTGATCGACGCGCTGGTCGCGCACGGCAGCCCGGCCGCGGTCGCCGGGCAGCTTGCCCGCCACCTCGACGCCGGCGCGGATCACGTCTGCGTCCAGCTCATCACCGCGGAAGGCGCCGGCCCGCTGCCCGGTTACGCCCGGCTCGCACCCGCGCTGGGACTGTTCTGACGGGCTTGGTCCCCCGGCAACACCGGTACCGGGCACGCCACGGGCCAGGCGCAGCCGAACGCGGCCAGCGCCCGGTGCCCCATCAAGGCCGCCGCCCGGTCAGCCGGCGCACCACACTGCGCAGCACCTCGGATTCCTCGCCGCCCATCTGGGCGACGAAGTGGCTGAGCACCGCCTCGGTATCCCCGCCGCCGGCCAGCGCCTCGCGCATCAGCCGGGCGCTGTACTCCTCGCGGCTGGCGGTCGCGGTGTACCGGTAGGCCTTGCCGTCCTTGGCCCGGGCCAGCCAGCCCTTCCGGTGCAGGTTGTCCATCGTGCTCATCACGGTGGTGTAAGCGATGGACCGCTCGTGCCGCAGTTCGTCGAACAGGTCGCGCACGGTCACCGGGCCGTCGTGATCCCACACCATGTGCATGATCACCGACTCCAGGTCGCCGAACCCGCGCATGCCACCTCCCGCGCCGCGGCAGCCATCCCAGGTGACCGCCGCCGATCTCGAGTGCTCCCGGTACCATGCTACTGTCTACGTACGTAGGCCGTAGGTAAACCGGGGTTCCGTGCTCGCGGCCGCGCGGCGCCCAACCCACCGGCAGGTGGCCCGACCAGGAAACGGTGCCGTGTCCAAAGGCAGCAGGAACAGGCAGCAGCAGGCGCGCGAGAAGATCGCGCAGGCCCGGGCGGCCGAAGCCCGGCGCCGTCGGCAGCGGCGCATTCTGGGCGGCGCCGGGGCTGCCGTGCTCGCCGCCGCCGTTGCCGCCGGCATCACGCTGGCGGCGGCGTCCGGCGGCTCGGCGACTGGCACGGGGGGCACGCCCGCGCTGAGGCTCACCTCGCTGAGCAAGCTGGGCGCGCTCAAGCCCGCCCCGGCCCCCGGCCCGGCCGGGCCGGAGGGCGTGCCCATCCCGGCCGCCGCCCCGCTCACCGGGACGGCCACCAAGGCGACGGGCCAGAAGGTGGACGGCATCAGCTGCGACACCGGCGAGCAGGTCCTGTTCCACATCCACGCGCATCTGACGATCTTCGTGAACGGCACGCCGCGCCAGGTGCCGGCCGGCATCGGGATCCCGGGCGCGCGGGCGCAAAGCACCCCGCTGGGCCCGTTCATCGGCAGCGGCACGTGCTTCTACTGGCTGCACACCCACGCCGCCGACGGCATCATCCACACCGAGTCGCCCATCCACCGCACTTACACGCTGGGAAACTTCTTCGACGAGTGGGGCCAGCCGCTCGCGCCGGACCAGGTGGGCCCGGCCAAGGGGCACGTCACCGCCATCTACGACGGCAGGCTGTACCAGGGCAACCCGCGTGACATCCCGCTGAACAAGCACGCCCAGATCCAGCTCGAGGTCGGCACCCCCCTGGTTGGCCCGGAGACGATCATCTGGCCCAGCGGCCTGTAGCCGCCCGCCGCGCGGGCCCAGCCCGATCGGCACCCCGAAGGCCGGTAGGGGCTCGCAGACGAATAACTCGTCGGCACCATCCCGCAGGTGCCCAGGCCACACGGCTGATACGCCGCAGGAACCTGCGCTTTGTCCCGAGACGACTCCTAGTCCAGCCCGCCGCCGGGCCGGGCCGCTGGCTGGCCTTCGTAAGCTGGGCGGATGCCAAAGGGGATCCAGCTACAGCCGCACGAGCCGGTGCCGCGGCCGTTGCTGCCCCCGGGCGCGCGCCGGCCGGCCGCCCTGGCGCTCGCCGGGTGCGTGGCGGTGACGGCCGCGCTCGCGGTGGCGTTCGCCCGCCAGTCGCGCGCCGACCGGCTGGACGCGGCCGTGGACGCCAGGATCCGGGGCGGCCTGGACCAGTACCACGGCCTGCTGAACCTGCTCGCGGGGCTCGGCGGCCTGCTCCCGGTGGCCGTGCTGACGGCGGCGCTGGTACTGGGCTGCCTCGTGGCACGCCGGTGGCGTGGGGCCGCGCTGGCCGGCTTGTCCGTGCCCGCCGCGGTGGCGCTGACCGAGTACGCCCTCAAGCCCCTCGTCGGCCGGAGCATCAGCGGCGATCCCAGCTTCCCCAGCGGGCACGCCACCGCCATCTTCGCCCTGGCCGCCACCTCCGCGGTGCTGCTCGCCAACCCGACGCGCCCGCGCCTGCCCCGGGCCATGCGGCGGCCGCTAATGGGGGCCGCCGTGGTGGTCGCGGCCGCGGTGGCCACCGCCATGGTGGCCCTGGGCTACCACTATTTCACCGACACCGTGGCCGGCGCTGCGGTCGGCATCGGCATGGTGCTGCTGACCGCGCTGCTCATCGACCGGGCCCGCCCGCCCGGCGAGGCGGCACCCGGCCCGGCCGCGACGGACACGGCTGCGATCGGCACCAGTCGTTTACCGTGACATCGGGCGGCCCGGAGAAAATCTGCCACCCGGGCGAACCGGACGCCGCCGGAGCGCAATAGACAACCGATGGACGACGACGCGCTGATCGCCGCGGTGGCGCACGGTGACGACACCGCGCTGCGCGAGCTGTTCTCCCGCCACGCGCCGTGGCTGGCCGGCCGGCTGCGCGCCGTGCTGCCCGCCGCCGAGGTCGAGGACGTGCTGCAGGAGACGTTCCTCGGGGTCTGGCGCGGCGCGGCCGGTTACCGGCCGGAGGGCTCGGCGGGCGGCTGGCTCTGGGGCATCGCCCGGCGCCAGGCGGCGCTGTGGCTGCGCCGCCGCGGCCCGGCCGAGCTGCTGCTGCCGGCCCTGCTGGCCGCGGACGGCCGCGATCCCGGCGACCCGGCGGAGGCGGCGCTGTCCCGGGCCGAGCTGGCCCGGGCCGTCCGCGCCCTGGGCCCGGAGGGCGGCACGGCGCGCGAGACCTGGCGGCTGGTGTACGTCGAGGACAAGAGCGTGGCCGAGGTCGCGCGGCTGATGGGTGTCTCCGTTGGCACCGTGAAAAGCCGCGCGCACCGGGCCCGGCGGCTGATGCGCGCGGCGCTGCGGCACCACCAGCCGGCGCGCGAGGGAGGCGGGCAATGACCGGAGGCGAGGAGCTGGCCGGCGGCTACCGGGGCGCGGGCCCGGCCCCCGGCGACGTGGACCTGGACCGGGTGTGGCTCGGCGTGGCCGCGCAGGTGTGGCGCCGCCGGCCCGGGCCGGTGGAGCGGGCCGCCGCGCGGCTGCTGCGCTCCCCCGGCCTGGCCCGGGCGCTGGTGACCACCCCGTCGCTGCTGCTCGCCTGGGTGATCGCCACGGTGGTGATACTGATCGCCGGGATCGGGTTCACCGTGGGGACCGGGACGCCGTGGGTGGCCCTGGTCGCGCCCCCGGTCGCGGCGGCCGGCATCGCCTACGCCTACGGGCCCGGCATCGACCCCGCCTGGGAGCTGTCCCAGAGCATGGCGGTCAGCGACCGGATGGTGCTGCTGGCCCGCGCCCTGGCGGTGTTCGGCCTGAACGCGGCGCTCGGGCTCGCCGCCGCGGCCGCGTCGGGGGCCGCGGCCGCGGTGACGTTCGGCTGGCTGGTGCCGATGACCGCGGTCTGCGCGCTGGCGCTGGCCGCGGCGACGGTCACCCGGTCACCGAACGTGGGCGTGGCGGCAGGCGCGGCCGGCTGGGCGATCGCGGTCCTGGCCGGCCAGGCCGCCGACGGGCGGTTCACCGCCGCGGTCACCGACTCCGAGTTCGTTCTCCCCTACCTGGCGTTCGCCGCGTGCTGCGGCGTGGTCGTGCTGCTGGCGACCCGGATCCCGAGAGGAACCTCATGAACGTCGAGCTCACCGAGCTGACCCGTAAGTTCGGGCGCACCCGGGCGGTGGCGGGGGTCACCCTGGAGGCCGGCCCGGGCGTGTTCGGGCTGCTCGGCCCGAACGGGGCGGGCAAGACCTCGCTGCTGCGGATGATGGCCACCGTGCTGCCGCCGACCTCGGGCACGCTGCGACTGCTCGGCCGTGATCCCGGCTCGTACGGCCCGCGGCGGGAGATCCGGCGCCGGCTCGGCTACCTGCCGCAGAGCCTGGGCTACTACCCGGGATTCACGGTGGCCGAGTTCGTCGAGTACTTCGCGCTGCTCAAGGACATGCCGCCGGGGCGGGTGCCGCGCGCCGTCGCGGCCGCCATCGAGCACGTGGGCCTGGGCGACAGGGCCCGCGCCAAACTGCGCACGCTGTCTGGCGGCATGCTGCGCCGCGTGGGGATCGCCCAGGCGATCGTCAACGAGCCCGAACTGCTGCTGCTCGACGAGCCGACCGCGGGCCTTGACCCGGAGCAGCGGGTGGCCTTCCGCGCCCTGCTGCGCGAGTTCGGCAAGCGCGCCACGGTGATCGTCAGCACGCACCTGGTCGAGGACGTCGCCGCCGCGTGCACCGAGGTGACGCTGATGGACGCCGGACGGCTCGTGTTCCACGGCACCCCGGGCGAGCTGATCGCGCAGGGCGAGGGACACGGTGTCGGGGACGCCCCGCTGGAACGCGGGTACAGCGCGGTGCTGGCGGCGGCGCGGTCATGACGGTCACCAGCCTCACGGCCCGGCCCGCGCCGGCCCCCGCGCCGCGCGTGGCCCCGCGGAACCTGGCACGGCTGCTCTGGGTGGAACTGCGGCACAACGCGATGCCGCTGGTCCTGCCGCTGATCGCCGTGCTGTTCTGGTTCGACTCCTACCGCATCGCCGCGACCCTGCCGCCACTGTGGGTCGTCCGGCTGTACTACATCCTGGGGCAGGGGCACGCCCTGATCGACTTCGCCCCGTTCGTGGCCGGGGTGGCCGCCTGGATGGGCTCGCGGGACGGCCGGCGCGGCATGGGCGACCTGGTGACCGCCACGGTCCGGCCGCGCTGGGAGGCCCAGCTCGCCACCTGGGCCGCGACCGCCATCTGGGCGGTGGGAGCCTACCTGGTGGTCATGGCGGTGACGCTGGCCCTCCTCGGCCGGTCCGTCGCCTGGGGCGGCCCGCCATGGTGGCCGGTGGCGGCCGACGCCGTGGGCATAGCCGCCTTCGCCTCCCTGGGGTTCACCCTCGGCGCCTGCTTCCCCAGCCGGTTCATCGCGCCCATGGCCGCGTTCGGCGGGCTCTTCGCGATGGCGATATCGTCGCAGACCGGGTTCAGCGCCTCCGGCGGGTGGGCGCTGATCCTGCCCACCATGTCAAACGGCAACTTCGGGCAGGACGCCGGGATCTTCTACCAGTGGCTGCCGGATCTCCCGATCGACCGGGTCATCTTCGCCGCCGGGGTGGCGGTCGCGGCGGCGGGCCTGCTCGGCCTCCGGCCGGCCGCCGGGGGGCTGCGGCTGCGGCACTGCGCCGCCGTGGTCACCGTGACCGGGGCGGCGGCGTCCGTGGCCGCGGTCGTCCTGGCCTTCACCGCTCAGCTGGGGCCCTACGGCGTGGTCATCCCGGCGCTGCACGACGCGGCCAGCGACCGGCCGGTCCGCTACACCCCGGCCTGCGGCCACGCCGGCATCCCGGTCTGCCTGCAACCGGCCTACCGCCCGTACTTGCCCGACGTGACGGCCGCGCTGCGCCCGCTGATCGGCGAGGTCGCCGGGCTGCCCGGCGCCCCGGTCCGGGCCAGCCAGGTCGCCGCGGTCTTCGCGGGCGGTCCCGGGGTCCAGATCGGGCCGGCCAGCGTGGGCCAGATCCTGACGCTCAGCGGCAGCCCGCCGGCGCTCTACATGCCCCTGGGCGCCATGGCGCTGCCGAACTCGTTCGGGGCGGACACGGCCGGGTTCATCGACCAGATCAAGGTCGAGGCCGTGCACACGCTCGTCACGTCCGGCGGTGCCTACGGCAACCCGGCGCAGCAGGCCGTCGAGGCGGCCCTGCTCCAGAAGGCCGGGATTCCGCCGGCCGATCAGCCGAGCGCGATGAGCACCACCCCGTGGCCTTTGATGGGCGGCGGTCCGCGGTCGGCGGCCAAGTACCCGCCGGCCATCGCCGCCGCCGCGCGGCGGTTCGCCGCGCTGCCGACCGCCACCAGGCACGCCTGGCTCGCCGCCCACCTGGCCGCGCTGCGGGCCGGCCACCTCACCCTGGCGCAGTTGCCATGACGCCCGCCGGGGTGCACCACGCCGCACCGGGAGCCAGGCCCGCCCCGGTGACCGCCCAGGTGACCGGGCCGGCCCGTGGCTGGCTGCGGCTGGCGTGGCTGTATCTGGTCAGCCGCCGGGCCCCGGCCGCGCTGGCGCTGCTGGCGGGGTTCGGCGCGCTGCTCTGGGCCGCGCTGCACTGGCACTGGAACGTGGCCGGCGGCGCCGCCGCCGCGATCGTGATTCCGCTGGTCACCGAGAGCGGGGCCGCCGCGGTCATCGCCGTGACCACGTACGGCCCGTTCGGCGAGCCGGAGCGGGCCACCGGCCGGTGGCTGCCCTGGCTGCGGCTGGGCGCGGCCGTGGTGCTGACCGCGGCGGCGATCGGGGTGCTGGCCGCCGGCGCCACCGGGGGTGATCTGCCCGGCGGGTTCGTGGCCATGGCCCGCAACGTGGCCGGCCTCACCGGTACCGGCCTGCTCGCCGCCGCGGCGCTCGGCGGCATGCTGGCCTGGACCGGCCCCATGGCCTACCTGGTGCTCACCGAATCCGCGCTGGCCGCGGGGCTGACCACGCCGTGGGTCTGGCCGGCGCGGCCGCCGCTGGACCGCGGCGGGGCGATCTGCGCCTACGCGGTGTTCGCCGCCGGGCTGGCCCTGGTGACGGCCCGCGGGGTCCGCGAGTCCGTCCGGGACACCTAGACGGGGACGGACAGGCCGGTTGGGTTGACCTCGGGCAGCATCCCCGAGCCGGCCACCGCGCGCACCGAGGGCCGCAGCAGGGCGAGCACCTCCTCGGCGCCGTCCTCACCGAGGGCCGCCAGCCCGCCGCTCCAGGCCCGTTCGTCGGTGCGCGCCTCGACCGAGTCCAGCAGGGCGCGGCCGCCCGGGGTGAGCACGAGTCCGGGGCCAACGGTGAGCAGCCCGCGCTCGCGCAGCGCCGCCGCCGCGCCGGCCCAGTCCTCGCCGGTCCAGCCGGTGCGCGCCCGCTGGATCACGGCCTGCGAAAAGCGGCCGGACGCGGCCTGCAGCAGGTGCGCCTGCAACCCGGTGATGCCCTCGGTGACCAGCGCCGCGACGTGCCCGTCGCCGCGGTGCTCGCGCAGCGTTGTGGCGATCTGCCAGAGCGCGCCCAGCGGGCCGGCGGGCAGCGCCAGAGCCACGTTCGCCGCGAACAGCGGCCGGCCGGTCGGGTCCGCGGCGGCGGCCACCGGGCCGAGCAGTTCCGCCGCCCGGCCGCAGGCCTCCGGGTCGGCGCCGGCGTCCCGCAGCGCGGCCGCGCTCACAACGGCGCGTGCCTCGATGCAGGCCTGCGGCGTGGTCCGCGACCACGCCGCGGGCAGTGCCCGGGCCACGGTCCCCGGGTGGAACCCGGCGAACACGGCGACGACCGGCGCCGCGGGGACGGGCCCCAGCGGCGCGGCACGCCAGGCGAAGTAGGTCATCCAGAAGCCCTTGAGGCCCTGGGCTATCCCGGTGGCCCGGACCTCCGGGGCGAAGTAGGTGACGTCGTGCAGCGTTTCCAGTGCCGCCCACAGGCGGCGGGCGGGGTGCGTGGACACGCGCGGAGTCTAACCCGGGCCCACGGCCACGGCGCGAGGCGCTGGTACATGATGTGCAGCCCGGCGTAGCCGGCCGCGGGGTGGCGGAAGCCCCCGGGGATCGTCGCCAGGATCTCCATGCCCAGCGACCGCGCCCGCCGGGCTCCCTGCGGTGCCCACCCGCGGCCCCCGGTCAGCCCGAGGTGATCTCGGGCGGCGCCTCCTGGCCCGCGATCTGCGCCTTGAGCGCGGCAAGCTCCGCGTCGACCTGGGTGTTCGTCCCGGCCTCGTCGAGTTCCTTCTGGATCTCGTCGCTGCCCGAGCCGCCCACATCCTCGAGCACGCCGGACTGCAGCAGCTCGTCCACGGCCTCGGCACGCGCCTGCATCGTGGCGATCTTGTCCTGGGCCCGCTGGATGTCGGCCCCGGTGTCGCCGAAGGACTTGGAGATGCCCGCGGCGGTCTCGCCGATCGAGCTTTCCGCCTTCGCCGCGCTGTACTGGGCCTTCAGCACCTCCTTCTGGGTGCGGAAGTTGTTCACCCGCTGCTGCAGCTGCGCGAGCGTCCTCTCCAGCTTCTCCTGCTCCTCGCCGAGCTGCCGGCGCTGCGGCTCCAGGGCGTCGATCTGGGACTGGGCGGCGGTCTTGCGCGACAGCGCCTCCCGCGCCAGGTCCTCCCTGCCCTGGGCGAGCGCCGCCTTGGCCTGGTCGGTCAGGTGGTCCACCGTCTGCTTGAGCTGCTGCTCCTGGAGCTCGATCTGCTTGCGGGACCCGGTGATGGCCACGAGTCCCCGCTTGACCTGCGTGATCTGGTCGAGCATCTGCTCGTACGACAGGTCGAGCATCTCGTCAGGCTTCTCGGCGGCGTCGAGCGCCTTGTTGGCCTTGGCCTGGAGTATGTCGTGCGCCCGCTGGAAGAGGCTCATGCGGATGTGCTCCTCGTCATGAAGGGCGGAGCCGCCCGGTTCCGCCGCCGCACCGGCCGATGGGCCGGTGCCCGGCCGCCATGGCCGGCCCGGATACTCGAAGGCTACCGCCGTGGCCCGGCCGGCACGCCCGCGGCGCCCTGCCGCTCCAGCCGTCAACACGGAGTTGACCGATCGCCGATCGTCAACCTAGAGTTGACCCATGACGCAGCCCGCCCCGATCGCCGGCCAGGTGCGCCTCGACGACCTCATCGAGGCCATCAAGAAGGCCCACGCCGACCCGCTCGAACAGCTCACCGACGCCGTCCTCGCCGGGGACCACCTCGGGGAGGTGGCGGACCACCTGATCGGCCACTTCGTCGACCAGGCGCGGCGCTCCGGCGCCTCCTGGACCGAGATCGGCAGGAGCATGGGGGTCACCAAGCAGGCCGCGCAGAAGCGGTTCGTACCGAAGGACCCCGGCCAGGTCCCGGACCTCGACGCCAGCCAGGGCTTCACCAGGTTCACCCCGCGTGCCAGGAACGCCGTGATGGCCGCGCAGAACGAGGCCCGGGCCGCCGGCCACGACCAGATCAGGCCGGAGCACCTGGTGCTCGGGCTGCTCAGCGAGCCGGACGGGGTCGGGGCGGCGGCGATCGCCGCGCGGGGCGTGGCCCTGGACGCGGTCAGGCAGGCGGTCACGGCCGCGCTGCCGCCGCCAGCGAGCGAGGTGCCCGCTGTCATCCCGTTCGACCCACAGGCACGCAAGGCACTGGAACTCACGTTCCGCGAGGCGCTGCGCATGGGCCATAACTACATCGGGACAGAGCACATCCTGCTCGCCCTGCTGGAACTGGAGGACGGCGGCGGCGTCCTCACCGGCCTCGGCGTCGACAAGGCCGGCGTGGCCGAGCATGTCACCGCCACCCTGGCCGCCCTTGCCACCTTCAAGCCAGCTTGATCTCCCGGGTAAGCATCGGCGTCGAGCCGGCCGGCCTCCCCGGTGGGCACGGCGGGTTCTCCGGGGAACCGGGCGCGTGGGCGCGGACCGTGGAGGGCACGCCGACCGGGTGACCATACTGGCGGGGTGACGCTGCCCCTGGTGTTCCGTCATGGGCCCGCCGAGGTGGCGTTCGTCATCGCGCTGACAGCGTGGCTGCTGTTCGAGTTCGTGATGCGGGTCCGCCAGCAACTGCGCGCCACCGGCCCGCCGTCCACCGACCGCAGCGTCTTCGTCCTGGTCCCGTGCATTACCGCCGCGGTCGTCGCGGCGCAGGTGCTCGGCCGGCGCGGCGGGCTGCCGTGGCCGGGCGGCCTGGTCTGGCCCGTGGTCGCCGGCATCGTGCTGATCGTCGCCGGGATCGGGCTGCGGGCCTGGTCCATCGCCACGCTTGGGCGCTTCTTCCAGTACCGGATCAAGGTCCAGTCCGGGCACCAGGTGGTGGCGCGCGGCCCGTACCGGTACGTCCGCCACCCCTCCTACACCGGGATCGCGCTGGTGCTCGCCGGGATCGCGCTGGCGTGCGATGACGTCTGGGGCCTCGTCGCGGTCGCCGTGCTGGGCGGGGTGGGCCTGTGGGTGCGCATCCGTGCCGAGGAACGGCAGCTGACCGAGGCGCTGGGCGCCGACTACGAGCGCTTCGCGGCCGGGCGCAAGCGGCTTGTGCCCGGGCTGTGGTGATGGGCCCGGCCGGTGCGAGATCTAGCGCGGCGAAGCCGGTTCCGCGCCGGGCACGGGGGCAAGGACATAGCGGGACCACCCGTGCCCACGGCCGGGCGGCGGGTACGGCGGCAGAGCAGTGGAGGCGTGGCGTGCCCATCGGCGAGACCCTGGCGCAGGCGAGGCGGCAGGCCGGCCTGACCGTGGCCCAGGTCAGCAGGCGGACTCGCATCAGGGAAACGATCATCAGGAACATCGAGCAAGACGACTTTGCCGGGTGCGGCGGCGACTTCTACGCCCGCGGGCATATCCGCGCCATCGCCAAGGCGGTCGGCGCCGACTCCCAGCCGCTGATCCAGGAGTACGACGCGCGGCACCGCGAGCCCGGGCCGATCGCGACGGTCAGCCTCGGGGAACTGCTGGCCGCCTCGGGCCGCGCCGGGCAGCGGTACCCGCCGGACCCGCCCGCGGTCCGGGCCAAGGCGGCATCCTCCGCCGGGCCGGCCCGGCGCAAGGCGATACCGGTGGCGGCCGGCCGCCGGGTCGCATCCGGGCAAGCGGGCGGGCGGCGCACGGTGAAGTGGTCCGTGTTCGTGGGCGTGGCGCTGGCGGTCGTCGTGCTCGGGTTCGTGGCGCTGCACGTGCTCGCGGGCCCGCCGCCCAGCGAGGCACCGTCGGCGGCGGGGAAGCACGCGGTGACCGGCCACCGCGCCGGGCGCAGCCGGCCGGGCCCGGCGGCGAAGGCCAGCCGCCGCGCTTCGGCGCCGCAGGCCAGCCCCACCGGCCCGCCACCCTCGGCACCCGCTTCGCCGGCGCAGCCGCTGGCCCCGGTGCAGGCGGCGGCGTTCGGCCCGCACGGCGGCGACAACCCGCAGCTCGCCTACCTGGTCCTCGGCGGCGGGCACTCGGCCGGCTGGCACACCGACTGGTACAGCTCGGCCCGGTTCGGGAACCTGTACCCCGGCACCGGGCTGCTGCTGAAAATGGGCCGGGCGGTCACGATCACCAGCGCGCGGATCGACCTCGGCAGCGCCACCGGTGCCAGCTTCCAGCTGCGCGTCGGCAGCACGCCCACCCTGTCCGGCATGCCGCCCGTCGCGCGCGCGTCCGGCGCGAGCGGCGTGGTGCGGCTGCACCTCACCAGGCCGGCCCGCGGGCGCTACGTGCTCGTCTGGTTCACCAGGCTGCCGGCGGATTCCTCCGGCACCTTCCAGGCCCACGTCTACGGCGTGTCCCTGCAGGGCCGCCCCTGAGCCCGTGCCACCTGGCAGGCGGTGTTCGACCAGGACCCGGAGGCGGTCCCGTACCAGTCGCCGCAGTGGACGGACGCGCTGTACCGCAGCGATCCTCGCCAGCACGCCAGCAGGCTCTACACGTTCGCCGACGGCGCTCAGATGGTGCTGCCGCTGGTCGGGCTCCGCTGGGTTCCCGGCGTCATGGACCTGGCGGGATCGAGGACGCCTGCAAGGCCGGGACGCCGGCGCTGCGCGACATGCTGCCGTCGACCTCGAAGACCCCCGGGCTGTTCCGCGGCGAGGTGTGCAACGTCCAGTTCTGCGGCGGCCCGTCGCTGGTTACCTTCGACGACCAGAACCCCACCATGAGCGGTTACACCGGCCAGGTCACCATCAGGAGCTACGACAACATGACCGGCATCGGCACGCCGCGCGGCCAGGCGTTCATCAGCGCGCTGCGCAAGGTGGCGGGCTGAGGCCCGGCGCCGCGCCGGGCGGGGCGGCAGGGCACCGGGGACGGGCCAGGGCCCCAGGCCGCGGCGATGCTCAAATCAGCCTGATGGCGGTGAGCCAGTAGTAGACGATGTAGGCCCCGGCCAGCCACAAGATGACGGCGCTGGCCCACCCGATATGCGGCCCCAGCCTGCGGGCCCGCCGGATGAGGCCGTCTCCGAACCCGGCGGTGGCAACGGTGAGCACCGCCAGGACGGCGCCCATGCCAAGCCCGAACAGCACGAACTGGCCGATGGCATCGGCGAGCCCGTGAAGCTGGAACGAGGTGCCGACCACCCCCAGGAACACCGGCAGGGTGCAGCCCAGCGACGCCAGCCCGTAGGCCGTGCCGTAGGCGGCGTACCCGCGCAGGCCCCGGTTCCGGGTGGCCGTCCTCAATCGCTCCGCCATCCGGGGGCCGAAGGACGCGGTCAGTTCCCGGCCGGACGCCAGGACGCCGGCGAGCAGGATCAGGCCTATCCCGACGGCGGTGCCCAGCCACGGCAGCACCGACGCCAGCGGGGCGGCGGCCAGCCCGGCGAGCAGCCCCGCGAGCCCGAACAACAGCGCGAAGCTGGCCGCCACCGTCACGCTGACCGCAAGGGCATGGAGCACCGGCCGGCGGCCCCCGGGGCCGCCGCCTGGATCAGCGCCCAGGTAGTACGCGAGATAGGCCGGCAAGAGCATAAACCCGCACGGGTTGACCGAGGCCACCGCGCCGGCGGCGAAGGCGTACCCGAACGGCGCTTTCGTCCCGAGGGACAACAAGACGCCCGAGACCCGTGCCGACAGGGACTCCACGAAGATCAGCGGGCCCAGCGCGGCCAGCGAGGACCGCACCCCACCGGCCACGGCCAGCACCAGGACGCCGGCGCTGATGCCCGCGGCCAGCCACACCCGGACCGGCCTGCGCAGGGATGTTTCGCTTGTGGTCACTGGCCGTCCGGCTAACGCAGCAGCGGGCCAATGGCGGCCAGCAGCCGGCCGCCGTTGGCGATCACCGGGCCGCCCTGGCTCACGATCGGCCCGGGGACCGCCCCCCACCGCGCCCGGGCGGGAAACAGCAGGTAGTAGTCCCAGGTCGGGCCGGGCTGTCTGGTCACGTGCTGGGAGAACCACTGACTGGAAAGCGCGCTGGCGTCCCACAGGCTGGCGACCCGGCTATCCGGGAAGATCGACGGGTTGATGGCACCGCGTGAGCCGCTCATGAACGGCACCCACACCACCAGCACCCGCAGCGCCGGGTCGGCCGTCCGGCTCAAAATGTTGCTTTGCACCCAACTGGCGCCCGCGAGACAAGTCGGTCAAGTGGGCGAGAAGATCAGCACCAGGCGCGGGTGCCCGTTGTCGCGGTTGAACAGGGACCTCAGGGTCGAGATCCGGGTCAGCGAGATGACGCCGCCGCCTCGCGAGGCGGTGCCCGGGATGTTCGGCGCGGCGCCCGCCCCGGCGGTGCCCGGCGAGCACGACGCCAGCACCGAGCACGCGGCGACCCCGGCGGCAACCGCGGCGGCCCGCGGCGGCAGTCCCTTGCGCCAGGCGATTCGCATCCCCGTCCGCTCCCTCTCCGCAGGCACAAGCATGGCACCACCATCCACGCGCCCGCTACGACCGCGCGCTACTTACCCAGAGCACCAGCCGGCCGCCATCCGCTGCACGGCAGCGCCGCCATTCCGGCCCCGCTGGTGCGCACGGCATCAGCCGGCGAATCTCAGCTCGGGCAGCCCGCGGGCACCGACGTCGGCGGCGAAGACCGCGCCAGCGTGCGGCTGGGCCGCCAGTTGCCGCTCGCCGAGGCCGTCGCGCGCGCTGGTCACATACAGCACGCCGAGCCCCGCGCCGCCGAAGACCGGGCAGGTGACGTTGGTGACCGGGAAGGACAGCACGGTGTCGAGGCGGCCGTCCGGGGTGTAACGGTGCACCGCCGACCCGCGGTACAGCGCGACCCACAGGCAGCCGTCCGCGTCGATGGTCATGCCATCCGGCAGCCCGGCGGCGGCCGGGATGTCCACCACCCGCCTCCTGTTCCCCAGCCGCCCGGTCTCGGTGTCGTAGTCGAAGGCGTCCACGCCCTGCGTGGGCGAGTCGATGTAGTACAAGGTGGCCCCGTCGGCGGTCCAGGCCAGCCCGTTCGAGATCGTCACGCCGTCCAGGAGCCTCGTGACCGTGAGGTCCTGGCTCAGCCGGTGCACGGAGCCGGCCCCCGGGGTCTGGTCGTAGGCCATGGTGCCGGCCAGGAACCGGCCGGCCGGATCGCACTTGCCATCGTTGAACCGGGCCGGCGGCCCGGGGTGCGCGATGACCGCGACCTGATCGAGCCGCTGCCACGCGGGGTCGAGCAGCGCGAAGCCGTCCTCGACGGCGAGGACGAGACCGCCGCCGCGGCGCAGCCCGGCCGAGCCGACCGGCTTGCCCGCCCGGAAGACGTCGTCGCCGCCGGTGGCCGGGTCGAACCGGTGTACGAGCCCGGGCAGGATGTCCAGCCACACCAGCCGCCGCTGCTCCGCATCCCACACCGGCCCCTCGCCGAGGGCGGCGTGGGCGTCGAGGACGACGTCAGGCCGCGGGCTGGTGGGCATCCCGGCTCCTTTCGCGCGAGCGGCCGGTCACAGGACGCCGAACCGGTCGTAGGCGCTGCGCAGGGTGCTCCCCGCCACCAGCGCGTCCCGGACGCTGTTTTCCTTGGCCACCTTCTCCAGCGCGCGGCCCACCGTCTCGCCGGCGAGCCCGGCGGGGACGACGACCACGCCGTCGGCGTCGGCGATCACCAGGTCCCCGGGCTGGACGGGCAGGCCGCCGACCACGGCCGGCCGCCGCCATGCCGTCACCGCGAGCCGGCCCTTGACGTCCAGCGGCAGCATCCCGCGGCACCACACCGGGTAGCCGAGGGCGGCGATCACCTGAGCGTCGCGGCAGTACCCGTCGATCAGGGTGCCGCGTGCGCCCCGGGCGCGCGCCGCGGTGGAGAACAGTTCACCCCAGCAGGCGGCCCGGGCCGAGCCGCCCGCGCCGATCAGGACCACGTCATCGGCCGCGATGTCGTCCAGCGCGGCGATCTCGCCGGTGTACGGCTCGGCCGGGATCTCGTCCACCTCGGTGACCAGGAAAGGGTTCGCCCAGCCGGCGATCACCGCGCCGTCGCCGAGCGGGCGGATGGCGGGGTCGAGGACGTGGTCACGGTGGCCGAGGTCGTCGAGTATGTCCGACACCGCGGCCGAGGACAGCCGCCCTTCGGCGAGGCCGGGCAGCGCGCTGCGATCTGTGCTCATCGTGGCTCCTCCGGCTGGACCAGTATCTTCACGTGCTTACCGGGCTCGTCCCGCAACAGCGCGAGGCCGCCGGTCACCGCGGCGCTGAGCGGGATCCGGTCGCTGATGAGCGGCAGGGCCTGGACGGCACCTCGGCCCAGCAGCCCGAGCGCGATGCGGAAGTCCTCGTCCCAGACGTGTGAGAGCGATCCGATGATGGACTTCTCGCCGACGACGAGGTCCAGCGGGGGCACCGTCGCCGGCCGGGTGGCGATGCCGAGCACGACGGCCCGGCCGCCGGCCCGCAGCGCCCGGATCGCGGTCTCGACGGCCGCCGGGGTGCCCGCGCATTCGACGGCGACGTCGGCCGCCACCGCGGCGGCCTCGCCGGCCGGCACGTGGCGGTCGGCGCCGAGGCGCATGCCCAGGGCCCGGCGCTCGGGCAGGGGCTCGATCACCGCCACGCTCTCCGCCCCGAACGCGATCGCCGCCTGCAGTGCCATCAGCCCGACGGCGCCCAGGCCCACGACCGCGACCCGCTCGCCGGGCCGCAGCCCACCGCGGCGCAGCGCGCGCACCGCCACGGCGAGCGGCTCCGCCAGCGCCGCCTCGTCGTCGGCGACGGAGTCCGGCACGGGCAGGCACATGCGCGCGGGCGCGTTGCACAGTTCCGCGAGCCCGCCGTCGGCGTGCAGGCCGAGTGCCCCCAGCGACGGGCACCGGATCACTTCGCCGCGCCGGCACCAGCGGCAGGTGCCGCAGTAGACGATCGTGTCGACGGCGACCCGCTGGCCGGGCGCCGGCTCGGCGACGCCCTCGCCGGCCGCCGTGACCACGCCGGCGAACTCGTGCCCGAGCACCAGGGGCGCTTTCGCCCCGGTCACCGGGTGCGGCGCGGCGACCGGGATGAACAGCGGCCCGCTCTGCCACTCCTCAAGGTCGGTGCCGCAGATGCCGCACCACCGCACCCGGAGCTGGACCTCGCCGGGCCCCGGCGGCGGGGGCGGCGGCACCTCTTCGACCCGCACGTCGCCGCGCGCGTGCCAGCGCACCGCCCGCACGTCATCCGCCTTCCGCCGGCAGTCCGACGGCTTCCACCACGTTACGCAGCTCCCCCAGGCCGGTCGTCGCGATGATCACCTCGTCCCCGGTGCGCAGGGTGAAGTCGGGCGGCGGGACGATCGCGGTCCCGGTCAGCAGCACCACGCCCACCGGGAAGTCGAGCGCACGGAACAGCCACCGCACCAGGTCGTCGGGGCTGCGGTGCAGGTCGGCCACCTTGACCGTGTCGCGGACCACGTCGGCGCCGTCCCGGACCACCCGCAGGCTGATCTCCAGCGACGCCAGGGCGGGGACCTCCGCAGGCGTGGCCAGGCACGGCCCGAGGGCGCAGCTGCCGGTGTAGACCTTGGCCTGGGGCAGGTACAGCGGGTTCTCCCCCTCGATGCTCCGCGAGGACACGTCGTTGCCGTTCAGGTACCCGACGATGTGACCGGCGGAGTCGGCGACAACGGCAAGCTCCGGTTCTGGCACGTCCCACCCGGAATCGGCGCGGATCCCGACCGGCTCTCCGGGCCCCCGCACCCGGCCGGGTGCTGCCTTGAGGAACAGTTCCGGCCGTTCGGCCGCGTAGACCCGTTCGTACAGGTCCGGTGTCGCGGACTCGTGCACGCGGGCGTCGCGGCTGCGGGTGTAGGTCACCCCGGCGGCCCAGACCTCCTGGCCTGCGATGGGCGCGACGACGCGCGCGCCCGCGGGAACGGGCCCCGCCGAGGGCCCGCCCAGCTCGGCGGCGAGCGCATCCGGCACGGCGAGCAGCGCGTCGATGGTGAGCGAGGCTTCCAGGAGTTCCTGAGGGCCCTCGCCGGCCGGGCCGCGGGCAAGCCTGCGCTCGCCGCCAACGTCCAACTGCCACAGCGCCATCTGCCTCTCCTTCCCCTCCGCCGCGCGGGGCGCTGCCCCCTCAGCCTCGCGGCGGGCGCTTTCTCTGCCCTCCCGGGGGCGCTTCCCCCCGCCCGCGAGGGCCGCGGCTAGTGGTTCTGCCGCGGCACCTGGGCGCCGCTCGCCCCGGCCAGGAAGTCCAGGTCAGCGCCTTGATCCGCCTGCAGGACGTGCTCGGTGTACAGCCGGGCGTAGCCCCGGGCCCACGGGGGCCGGGCGGGTGCCCATCCGGCCCGGCGGCGGTCAAGCTCGCCGTCGCTCACCTCCAGCGTGAGCGTCCGGCCGGGCGTGTCGAGCTCGATCCAGTCGCCGCTGCGGACGAACGCCAGCGGCCCGCCCACCGCGGACTCCGGTGCGACATGCAGCACCACGGTGCCGAACCCGGTGCCGCTCATCCGTGCGTCGGAGATGCGTACCATGTCGCTGACGCCGCGTTCCAGGAGCTTGCGCGGGAGCACGAAGTTCCCGATCTCCGGCATGCCGGGGTACCCCTTCGGGCCGGCCCCGCGGACGACCAGAACGGTGGCCGCGTCCACCGGGAGATCCTCCCGGCCGGCGGCCTCGTGGTACTCCTCGATCGAGTCGAACACCAGGGCCTGGCCCCGGTGCTTGAGCAACTGCGGGGATGCCGCCGACTGCTTGATCACCGCGCCGCCGGGGCACAGGTTGCCGCGCAGCACCGCCGTCCCGCTGCCCGGCGGCTGAAGAGGGGCATCCAGGCCGGCGATGACGTCCCTGTTCCAGCATTCGGCGCCTGCCACGGTCTCGGCGAGGGTGCGCCCGGTTACCCCGACGTGATCGTTATGCAAAAAATCTTGCAGTTCCCGCATGACCGCCGGGAGCCCGCCCGCGTAACAGAAGTCCTCCATCAGGTAGCGCCCGGAGGGCATCAGGTTGACCAGCGTCGGCACCGGCCTGGCGAGCTCGTCGAAGTCGTCGAGGCGGAGCGGGACGCCAAGCCGCCCGGCGATGGCGAGCAGGTGGATGACCGCGTTGGTGGACCCGCCGATCGCCGCGTTGACGCGGATCGCGTTCTCGAACGCCTGCCGCGTCATGATTTGCGACGGGCGCAGGTCCTCGCGGACCAGCTGGACGATGCGCTGGCCCGCGGTCTGGGCCGTGACGTAGCGGCGCGAATCGGCGGCCGGCCACGCCGCGGACCCGGGCAGTTGCATGCCCAGTGCCTCGGCCAGGCACGCCATCGTGGAGGCGGTGCCCATCGTCATGCAGTGGCCGCACGACCGGGCCATGCCGCTCTCCGCGGCGACGCACTCCTCCTGGGTCATCCGCCCAGCGACGAGCTCGGCCTCGAACCGCCACACGTGGGTGCCGGAACCGACATCGGCGCCCCGGAACTTGCCGTTCAGCATCGGGCCGCCGGTGACCATGATCGCCGGGAGGTCGGCGCTCGCCGCGGCCATCAGCATCGCCGGGGTGGTCTTGTCGCAGCCGGACAGCAGCACCACGCCGTCCAGCGGGTTGGCCCGCAGCAGTTCCTCGACCTCCATGGCCATGAGGTTGCGGAACAGCATCGCGGTGGGCCGCATCAGGGTCTCGCCGAGCGACATGGTCGGGAACTCCAGCGGGAACCCGCCCGCCTGCCAGACGCCGCGCTTGACCGCATCCGCCACCGAGCGCAGGTGCGCGTTGCAGGGGGTGAGCTCGGACCAGCTGTTCGCGACGCCGATGACCGGCCGGCCATCGAACACCTCGGGGGTGATCCCCTCGGACCGCAGCCACGACCGGTAGATCATCCCGGCCCGGCCCTCGGCGGCGAACCAGGCCCCGCTGCGTGGCCGGCCCGCCAGCGCCTCATCGCTGCCGTTCACCACGGCAAAGTACCGCACTACGCCCCCGCTGATGCCGGGGGGCAACCTGGCTGCGCTCTGTTCTGCCGGGCCAGCCGCTCAGTGCGCGCCACGGTGACGGTCGGCCGCGGCCGCGAAGGCCCGGGTGATCTGCGTGCCCCGGAAGGCCGCCGGGCCGGTGACCGGGGTGGCCAGTTCCGGCTCGCCGACGGCGGCCAGGTGCTGCTCGACCTGCGCGGCCTGGGCGAGGAACGCTTCGTAGTAGGCGGGCACGGCCGCGGGCCCGGTCTCCGCGGCGGCCGCCACGGCGCGCGGCGCGCTGATCGCGGAGGTGAGCCCGGTGGCGTGCGCGGACAGGTCGGGCAGGTCGGTCCTGGCTTCGGGCAACGTGCACAGTCCGTGGAACGGCGCCGCCCACTTGTCCCGCTCGGTCAGCGGCCGCGCGCCGGGGGCGAACAGGGCCCGCAGCGTCGCCGGGATGCTGGCGTGGTCGTGCGTCTGGGCGTCCACGGTGCCCGCACTGATCCGGGGCGAGATGACCACCGCCGGGACCCGGGGGCCGAGCATGGTGAAGCCGAACGCGGCGCACTTGCGGTACAGCAGGAACCGCTGCACCCGCCCGGCCCCGCTGATGGGACCCCCGGGGCTGGGCACGCCCGTGGGCGGCGGGACATGATCGTAAAGACCGCCGTGCTCGTCGTAGGTGACCAGCAGCAGGGTCTTGCCGAACAGGCCGGGGCTGGCGCGCAGCGCCTCGTAGACGGTGGCGATCAGGCGCTCGGCCCGGGTGAAGTCCGACTCGCCGGTCGGGGTGAAGGTGTCGTAGGCGGCGTTGCTGACGAGGTTGTTCTCCGGATGCTGGCTGTTGCTCAGGCCGGGGGCGCCGACCAGCGGCGCGTGGTCGAGGGTGTGCAGCGCCGGGCGGTGGTTGGGCTCGATGAACGTGTAGGCCGCCAGGTCTCCCGCGGCGACGTGGCTGGTGAAGGTGTCCAGCGGGAACCACTTCGCGTGCCGCTCCGGGGTGTCCCAGAGCGCGGGGAACGCCCAGACCTGAGGGGTGTCGTCGTAGTAGATCCGCCAGTCCGCCTGGTGGTCTTCGAGCAACTCGAAGATCGTCCGGTTGGTGTAGGGGCGGATCTCTATCTGGGTCAGCCCGTCGGAGGTGGCCGCGTGCGCGAAGTTCCGGTTCGGCCACGTCTCGCCCGGCACCGAGCAGAACCAGCGCGAGCACACCGCGAACTCGCGCGCCAGCGTGGCGAGCACCGGCACCGCCCCGGGCGGCTGGCTCGCCATGACCAGCGGGCCGCGGCCCGTCACGGCCGGCCCGGGGTGCGCGAACAGGTTCCGGGCCAGGTTCACCGGCGTGGCGAGCAGCCCGCCATACGCCGGCGCGCCCAGGCCCCGCCCCTTGCGCTCGTAGCTGCGGACGAACCCCCGGTTACGGGGCGTGCCGCGGCGCAGCGCCAGCTGCTGCATCACCGCGTCGTGGGAGTGGTCCGGGCCGACCGGCAGCACCTGCTTGGCGTCCGGCGACGCCGCCACCGCCGGGCCGCGCCCCCACCCCGGGTTGGTGAACGTCCCGCCAAGCAGCCCGTCGGCCGACGGATCGGGATGCGGCACGTAACCGAGCAGGTGGTCATACGACCGGTTCTCCAGCATCAGCACCACGACGTGCGCGATTTCGGCCATGACGTCACTCGTCTCAATCGCTGAAGCCCTCCACGCTACGCGTACCGCGGCGCCTGGGCGCGCGGGACACCCGGCACGGCGGGCACGCGCGGGTTGCCCTGCGGGGTGACCATAGGCTGACCGGAGCTAACCGCGGGCAGCGGAGCCTGTCGGCCTCACCGGCGGTCCGGGGCCGCCCCGGGGAACAGCGCGATTGACGCGGTGAAGGCGTGCAGGAAATTCTGCCCGCCGACGGGCCCGAGTTCCCCGGCGCAGAAGAACCCGGCGACGGGGATGTTGCCCAGCACCTTCGCGATCAGCCCGGCGTCGTGGTCGGGCCCGGGGAACAGCCGCGACCCACGGCCGTTGCAGGTGAACAGCAGCGCACCGGCCGCCCCGCGCCCGGAAAGGACGGTGGATTCCTGCGCCAGGGTGCGCTGGAGATCCTCGTCGGCTGATTCGGCGTCCCGGACGTGGAACTGCACGGTCTGGCCAACCTCTATCTCCTCGCCCACGGCGATGGCCCCCGACTCGGGGTCCGCGCCCACGACGCTGCGGATCAGGAAGTCCCCCCGGCGTGACTCGGCTTGGTACTCGTTGATGACCAGCCCGACCTGCAACCCCTGAACCAGCAGGTCCCGGTCCCGGGCAGGCAGCGTGGCGGCCAGTTCCTGCAGCCGCACCACCGGGGAGCGCCCGCCGAGTTCGAAGATCACGTTCCCTTCGGCCCTGGTGGTGGTGTAGGGGTTACCGACCGGTCGGCAACCCTGCGCCACCAGCGGATGGATCTCGGCCTGCGGCAGGTGAGCGCCCACGGCGCCCTCGGACAGCACCCGGCCGTCGAGAAACAGCCGGCTCTGGCTGAGCCGCAGCCCCCCGCTCGCCATCCCGCCCATCACCATGGTGCCGGGGACGTGTTCGTTGAGATGGGCCAGCAGGTCGCCGACTGGGAACGTGAACGGATCGCAGAGCATCAGGTGAACGCCGCCCGGTCCCGGCCCGAACCGGTAGCCGCCGAACGCACCCCCGCTGGGCGTCCGGACGAACTCCATGGCGTACGTCTCGACGGGGCCGAGGTCCGCCGCGAGCCAGAGCGAGACCGCCGGGTCCGACTCGACCTCGCGGGCGCCGCCGGCCACCGCCTCCGCCACGCAGCCGATGAGCGGCACCGGGCCGGCCTGCTCCGCCACCGCCGCGACGAGGTCCTCCGCCGAGCCGAGGAAGTGAGCGGAGGCGAACAGCACCGCCAGCGAGGGAGGCAGGCCCCCCAGCGGCGCCCGCGCCTCGGCCACCGCCCGCCTGGCCGCTGCACGGGCATCCGCGGTGAGCACAAGGGCTGCTCCCGCCTTCACCAGCCCAGAGTACGCGGCGGTTCGTTCCCGGCGCCGCCGAACTCCTGCCCGGCGCCCAGGTGGGCCGAACCAAAGACTCTACAATGCCAATACAACTATCAAAGAAAGATTGTCTCGGCTGTAAGGCGGGCTAATCATTAGCTTTGGCGCTGATTCGGTGGCAGGCCAATGACCAGGCGCCATCTACCGTCAGCGTCTTGGCTTCGCGCCGCTCGCAGGAACGGTCTCTGCTCGCGCATCTGGTGCCGCGACCGGCAACGTTTGCCCCGTTGCTCGGAGGCCGATGCCGGCTGTGGACGCCGCTAAACTGACGGATTACCATCACCTCCCGGGGTGGCGCTCCGAAGGGGTTTTGAGGGGCGGCAGGCATGAGAGTCGGCATTATCGGGGGATCGATCGCCGGCTGCGCGACAGCGGCGCTGCTGCATCGGGCCGGCCACGACGTAATCGTCTTCGAGCGGTCCGGGTCCGACCTGGTCAGCCGGGGTGCCGGGATCGGTACGCCGACGACCGTGTGGCAGGACATGATGGCGCGCGGTCTGATCGATGGTGCCCTCCCCTCCTTCCGGGCCGACTGCGTGCGGTATGTCACCCGTAGATCCGGGACCGGCCAGCCGCGATGGCTGGGCGACATCGGGGGCGACATCCAGCTGCGCCCCACGCTGGTCAACTGGGCCCATCTGTACCAGTGGCTTCGGCGGGGCGTCCCTGACGAGCTGTACCGCGGTGGCTCGGCCGTCGAGCTGATCGAAGCCAGGCCGCACGGCACGACGTTGCATCTTGGCCCGGCCGGCTCCTTGGACTTTGACCTGGTCGTCTGCGCCGACGGGTATCGCTCGATCGGACGCAGGCTCATTGACCCCGACGCCGCGCTGCGCTACCGGGGAATGGTGACGTGGCGCGGGCTCCTGCACGAGAGCGACCTCCGCGCCGATCCCCTCGACGGCTGCGATCTGCTGCGAGTCGGATACCAGGGAGGGCACGGGGTCATGTACTACATCCCCGGATCCGGGCAGAGCACCGAACCGGGAAAACGCCTTCTCGCGTGGGGCTACTACCTCCAGGTTCCGGAGGGCGCCCTGTCCTCAGTGCTGGTCGATGATCAAGAGCAGCAGCAGTCCAGCTCCGTACCGTTCGGGAAGGTGCACCCGCAGGTCAAGGCGGGCTTTGAGTCCCGCCTGGCGGGCCTGTTGCCCCCGTTGCTCTTCGAGCTGGTACAACAGAGCAGTAACTCGGCGATCAGCGCCATTTACTCCGTTGTCCCCTGCAGCTATGTCCGCGATCGCCTGTGCCTGGTCGGCGACGCCGGTGCGGTGTTCCCCCCGTTCACCGGTAGCGGCGTGCTCAAGGCGGTAGCCAATGCCACCTCATTGGCAGACGCCCTCGCCGACGCCCCGGCCGTTGATGATGCCCTGCGCCGGTGGGGTGAGGCCCAGCTCCAGGTCGCTGCTCAGTTCATGCAGATGGCTGAGCACGGCGAGCGGAGCCAGGTGTTCGAGATGCCAGACCTCGCCACCATGCCAACCACCGCGACCAACGACTGGATGTCCTCCGCCTATCCCGGGTTCGTCCTTACACTCCCCGACGCGTGACCGGCAGACGGCAGACGCAAAGTCCCTTCGCCGCCTCATCCCGGCAGACCGTAGCTTCGCCTCGGCGCGGGCCTGGCCGCCTGGGCTGCTGACGCCGGCCACGCCCGGGCGGGCGGCCACGGCTTCGCGGACTCATCCCGCGATTGTCCCAGCGTTGGCCGGCCGTGTCATGCGGCAGGCTAGGCCAGACGTCGGCGCACGCTGCTTGATTTGCGCGCCCGCCGGGACGGCCCGGCCGGGGCGGGCGCGCCGGGCAGGGGCCGCAGGTCCCAGTCCTGGGCGCCGGGGGTGGGGAACAGGTGCCGGGTGGTGCTGCCGGAGATGGCGAACGCGAACCCGGCCGCGGGGTAGAGCTGCTCGAAGCAGTCGAACGGGGTGCCGGCCTTGTCCAGGCTGAGCCCGCGGATCCGGGCCACCTGCGCCCGCGGCGGGAGGCCCAGCAGCCGCCGCTGCGCCGCGGCCGGCGTGATCACCTCCAGGTACTGCTCCTCATACCCGTCTTCCAGCCCGTACTCGCGGGCGAGCAGGTCATACAGCGAGCCCGCCAGGCCGCGGACCAGGCGGTCCAGGCCGGGGGCCAGCCCGGTGGGGATGATCGAGGTTTCCAGGACCGCGGGCGCCCCGTCGATCAGGCGCAGCCGCCGCAGCTGCCAGACCGGCGCGCCGGGGCGTGCCTGCAGCGCCCGGGCCAGCGGCGGGGAGGGCAGGCCGCGGCGCACCGCCAGCACCCGGGTCTCCAGCCGCCCGGCGCCGTGCCCCGGCCCACCGCCGGCCAAGGTGGCGAGCAGGCTGCCCGCCCGGGCCGGCTCGGCCACGATCCGCGGCCGGGCCACAAACGTCCCCAGCCCCTGGTGCCGGCGCACCGTCCCGGCGCGTTCCAGCTCATCGAACGCCCGCCGGACGGTGATCAAGCTGACCCCGGTCACCTCCGCCAGCTCCGCGTACGGCGGCAGCACATCCCCGGGACCCAGCCCGCGCTCGGCCACCAGCCCCTCCACGTACGCGATCACCCGCTCATACAACAGCCCGGCCCCGCGGCTGCCGTGCGGGCCGGGCGGCCCGGTCACCTTCGCACGCGCACCCCGCTTTGGGCGGCTGCCGCCAAGATCGAGCACCATGACGACACCGTAGCCTCAGCCGCGCGCACGGGCGAGCACGGCGAACGCCTCCCCGGCCGCGCCCAGCATGTCGTCGACGTCCTCGGGCGAATGCACCAGGGACACAAACAGGTTCTCGTAGCAGCTCGGGTGGAACAGGACACCGCGCAGCAGCATCTCCTGCCACCACCGGGTGAACCGCGCCCCGTTGGCGTGCCGCCGGGCGTCGCGCCAGTTGCGGATCGGGTGCTCGCTGAACCAAAGCTGGAAGACAGTTCCCAGCCCTTCGACGATCACCGGCAGGCCCGCCTCGCCGGCCAGCGTGCGCAGCCCCGCCATCAGCGCCTCCCCCAGGGCCCGCTGCCGCTCGAACAAGCCCGGCTCGGCCAGCACGTCCATCGTCGCGGAGACCGCGGCACAGGCGATGACGTTGGCGTTGTAGGTCCCCGAGTGTGAGTACCGGCCAGCCGCGATCATGGACATGACCGCTGCGGTGCCGCCGATCGCCGCGACGGGAAACCCGCCGCCAAGCCCCTTGGCCAGCGTGGTCAGGTCCGGCGTGACGCCATAGAACTCCTGCGCCCCGCCCCGGGCGAACCTGAAGCCCGTGATCACCTCATCGAAAATCAGCAACGCACCGTGCCGGCGGGTCTCCGCCCGCAGCAGTTCCAGGTACCCCGGCTCGGGCAGGATGCACCCGGTGTTGAACATGGCGGGCTCGGTGATCACCGCCGCTACCTGATCGCCGCGTTCCGCCATCACCCGGGTGAAGCTCTCGGCGTCGTTCCAGGTCAGCACGATCAATGTGGCGGCAAGCTCGGCGGGCACCCCCGGGCCCGACGGCACCGGCCGTGGGCTGGCGGCCGGGCCGGCGGCCGCCGGGTCGACGTGGTTGCTCCAGTACACGGTGTCCTGCCAGCCGTGGTAGTGCCCCTCAAACCGGACCAGCAGCCGCCGCCCGGTGTACGCGCGGGCCAGCCGCACGGCCGTTCCCACGGCCTCGCTGCCTGAGTTGGTGAACCGCACCATCTCGACACCGGGGACCGCTTCCACCACCTTCCGCGCCGCCTCCACCTCCAGCCCGTACGGCAGCCCGAAACACGTGCCGAACTCGGCGATGGCCGCGGCCACGGCCCGGGTGACCACCGGGTGCCGGTGGCCGAGGATCATCGGCCCGAGGCCGAGCAGGTAGTCCACGTACTCGTGCCCGTCAACGTCACGCACCCGGGAGCCCCGTCCCTCGGCCAGGAAGGGGGGATACGGCTGCCAGCCGAACTTGGCCGTCCGGGCGCTGCTGCCCGCCCCCCCGGGGATGTACCGGCCCGCCTCGCCGAAGAGTTCGCCAGAACGCCGCGCCCAGGATTGGTACCGGTGATCAAACGACACGTCCACTCACTCCCCCTGTCACCAGCGTCGCCGGCCCGGGCTGGTCAGACCGTACCTTGCATACTCTGCATGTTCAATAAATCACCCGCAAGCCCGGGCCCGCCAAACCCCGGGGCCGGTGGCCGCCCTGCTCCGGGGCCCGGCGAACACCAGTGAAGCAATTCAGAAGCATGGTCAGCCCGATCGGGGGCCGGCGCGCGACGGCACACGACGTAGCGGAGCGAGCCGGGCGCTCGCTGTCAACGGTGTCGCTGGTCATCAACGGCAAGGACCAGGGCCGGGTGGCTGCCGCGACCCGGGACCGCGTGCTCGCGGCAGCCGCTGAGCTTGGGTACCGGCTCAACACGACGGCGAGCGCGCTGGCCCGTGGCGAGCGCGATTCGATCGGGTTCGGATCCGACCAACCCCCTTCTTCTCCATGGTGCTGGAGGGCCTGGCCCGGAACGTGGACAGCGCGCTCGCGTGACCGTGCTGATACCGGACCGGGGTGAGGACTAGGCGAGGTCCCAGACGTCGTCTGGGACCTCGCCGAATTCCAGGGCGGTGACCGCCTCGGTCAGTGCCAGCGCGGCACGCCCGGCGCCGGTGAGGAACGGGCCCCGGTGGCCGGGCTCATGCCGCGATCCTGGCTGTCACCCGAACCTGGCGACGAGCGGCAGGATGTCGCGCGCGGTGACCGACCCGACGACGCTGCCCGCGGCGTTCTGCACGTCGAAGGTGCCGAACCCGTTGTGGTAGTGGTTGTAGGGCGATACGCCGAGCGCACCCACGTACTCGATCTTCTTGCCCTTCGCCAGGGCGGCGGCGCCCTGGGCGAAGTTATGCACGATGACCGCGCCCGGGGCCGGCTGGGTCACCGTGTAGATGTAGGGGTCGAACTTCACGGTGGACACGCTGTGCGCCATCAGCATCGCCAGCGCGTACTCGTTCGTCGCGTCCCAGCTGGACATGCCGTAGGGGTCGTTGAGCCACTGCGAGGCGGGGGCTTCCACGTCCTTGGCCGCGGCGTGAATGTCGGCCTGGTACAGGTGGTAGGCCGGGGTGATGCTCGGGTCTGGCGCGCCGAAGGTGAGCCCGACGTAGTCATTGGCGAAGGTCTTCGCGCCGAGGGCGCCCTTCATCGCGCTGAGCCAGCCCGGCACGATCGTCCCGGACGTCCCGATGACCTGGGACAGCCCGCCGAGCTGGAGAAGTTCCTTGAAGAACGTGGCGCCGGTGGGCGCGTCCTCCTCGGTGAAGATCGCGCAGGCGTGGGCGCTGGCGACCTGTTCCGCCTCGGTCTCGTAGGAGGGCTGCCCGGGGGACAGCGAGAGGTTGAGGACGATCTTGCCACCGAGGGCCTGGAACCCGTGGACCGACGCGGGCCCGGCGCCTTGGGAGGCAACGTCGGTGGCGTAGACCGCCACCCCGGTTTTGCAGTGCCGTATCCGCGCCGCGTAATAGGCCATCGCGTAGCCGACCGCGGCGTCGGGCGGGGTGTTGCGCCAGAAGTACTGGTAGGAGGTCTTGTCGAACAGCGACTGGCCCGCGCCCACGGTCATCGGGATGTGCGCCCGGTTGAAGATCGGCACGGTCGCGGTGGCCTCGTTGGAGTCGGGGCCAAGGATCCCCACCAGGTTGGGGGTGCTGGCGATCAGCTTGTCCGCCGCGGGCACCGCGTCCGCCGGGTCGCCGCGGTCGTCGACGTTCGCCCAGACGAACTTGTGGCCGAGCACCCCCCCGTGTGCGTTGATGTCCACCATGGCGGCGATGGCTCCCGACGCGCCCTCCGGGCCGTAGGAGGCGTCCGGGCCGCTGTAGGGCGCGAACGACGCGATCACCAGTGTCCCGCTCTTCGCCTGGCCGGCCGGCCCGGCCGAAGACGTCGAGGAGGGGGACCCGGTGGACCCGGCGCTGCCGCAGCCGGCCACCAGGCCGAGGCCGGCCAGGGCGGCGGCCGCGGCGAGCCGCCGCGCGAGGCCCGTGGCGCCCGGCCGTCCCGTGACGCGGCGAACGCGGGCCGCGTCGGCCCGGTGGGCCGCGTGTCGCCGCCCGTTCGGCTCCCATTCAAGGCATCTATTCAACATTGGCTGGCTCTCCTTGAGTCTTTTTCTGGAAGGGACATGACCCTGCCCGCACCATTGACTCGCCACGCCCCGCGGCAAACAGCGGCCGCCCTCATGACGGCAGTTCCTCCGCCGCGGGCCTGCTGTCCCGGCCCCCGCCGAGCATCACCGCCCCGAGCCTTTCGTGATCACGTGCCTGGCTGGCGGGACAGGACAGCGCCACCCGCCCGGCGACCAGGACGTGGCACCAATCGGCGACCGCGAGCACGTCCTTGACACGCTGCTCGACCGCGATCACCGCCACGCCCAGGCTGGTCAGCGTGGGGAGCACCTCGTTCAGGACCCTGCGGCCCGCGTCCGGGGACAGCCCGGCCGTGGGTTCGTCGACGATCAGCACCCGTGGCTCGGCGACCAGGGCGCGGCCGATCGCCAGCATCTTGCGCTCGCCGCCGCTGAGCGTCTCCGCCCGCCGGCCGCGCAGCGGCTTGAGCCGGGGGAGGATGTCGGTCACGGCGGCAACGCGCTCCCTGGCCCGGGATTTCGGCAGGATATAGCCGCCCATTTTCAGGTTTTCGTCCACGGTCATCGCGCCGAAAACGTCGTGGGTCTGCGGAACGTACCCCAGCCCTTGCCTGGCGAGCGTGGCCGGGTTGCTTCCCGTGACGTCGGCCCCGTTGATGACGATGCGGCCCGAGTACACCGCGACCAGGCCCGCCACGGCCTTCATCAGCGTGCTCTTCCCCGCGCCGTTGACCCCGAGGACCGCCGTGATGTGGCCGGTCCTGAAGCTCGCGGACACGCCCCTGACCACCGGGATGCCGGGGTCGTAGCCGGCCTCGACCTGGTCCAGCACCACCGCCTCCGTGGCGGCGACGGACTGCGCGGGCTCAGCCGACGAGGTAGGCATCGATCACCTCCGGGCTCAGCCTGATCTGCGCCATACTGCCGTCCGCGACGACGCGACCCGCCGCCATGACGACGACGCGGTCGGCCTGCCGCTCCACGAACTCCAGTTCGTGCTCGACGATGAGGAACGTCAGCCCGCCGGCCCGCAGGTCCGTCACGAAGCTCTCTATCTGGGCGACGATGGACGGGGTGACGCCCGCGGTCGGCTCGTCGAGGACCAGGAGCTTCGGCCCGGTCATGAGGGCCCTGGCGATTTCGAGGATTCTCCGCTGGCCGCCGGACAGGCTGCCCGCGTACGCGTCCTCCCAGTCCGCCAGGCCGAGGTCGGCCAGCAGCGCCCGTGCCTTGGCGCGAAGTTCGGTCTCCTGCTGGCCCCAGGTGCGCCGGCCGGCCAGGGCGTAGCGGAGCTTGACACCGCGCTGCCCGGGAACGCCCACGAGCAGGTTCTCCAGCACGGTCATCTGGCGGAACTCGGTCGGCAACTGGTAGGTACGCGTCAGGCCGAGCCGCGCCACCTGGTAGGCGGGCTTACGCGTCACGTCAACGCCGTTGAACAGCACCGTCCCGGCCGCCGGCCGCAGCGCCCCGGAGATGACCTCGACCAGCGTGGACTTGCCGGCCCCGTTCGGCCCGACGATGGCGACGATCTCGCCCGGCGAGACCGACAGCGACACCCCGTTGACCGCCAGGGTCCCGCCGAAGGCCAGGGACACCCCGCTGACCTGCAGGATCGGCCCGGGCGCCGAAGACGCCACCGGCCCGTTCACGAGTCGCCCCTGCCGCGCACGAGGGAGGAACTGGGCACCGGGCCGGTCTTCCTGGCCGCCGCCCCGCGCTCCCCGCTTGAGCCGTCCCGGCCGGCCGGGACGCAGTAGCGCCGTTCCGGGACGATCCCCTGTGGCCGGAACCACAGGAAGGCCAGCGTCATCACCCCGATGATCATCCACTGCAGCGACCCCACCAGGTTCGGCGGCAGCGAGGTCGGCAGGAACCTGGACCCCTCGGCGAAGACGATCTGGGTCACGAACACCCCGATCAGGACGCCGATGCTGTTGCCAACGCCGCCGACGATGATCGCCGAGAAGATCACCAGCGTTTCCGCGTAGGACCAGGAGCCGGGAGACCAGGTGCCGATGAACTCGACGAGCAGGGCGCCGCTCACGCCCGCCAGGCCGGCGCCGAGGACGCTGACCACGACGCGGCACCAGGACGCGTTGACGCCGAGCGCGGCGGCGCCGCTGGGGTTCTCCCGTACCGCGCGGATCGCCCGGCCGAGCGGAGAGGCCATGAGGCGGTGCATGACGACGTAGCTGGCCAGGCACACGAGCGCGGCAAACGCGACGTAGACCCAGGCGTACGCGCCCGCCGACAGCCGCAGCGTCCCCGCCAGCGGCTGCGGCACCAGCGACAGGCCGGCCTGCCCGTCGAACAGCGGGATGATCGCGTTGACCGTGAGCAGGGCCATGACCGCGATGACGAAGGTCACGATCGCCTCGTAGTCGCTGCGCATGCCGCGCCCCACGATCAGGGCGATTACCAGCCCCAGCACCCCCGCCACGAGCCCCGCGATGACGATCGGCAGCGGAAACGGCAGCGCGGCGCCGGCGAAGTACTGCTGGGCGCCGAACTGGTGCGTCGGGGCCCCCAGCGTGAGCACCGCCGCGGTGTAGGCCCCGGCGGACTGGAACAGGATGAACGCGAAGTTGTACATGCCATACAGGCCGTACTGGAGGTTCAGGCCCCAGGCCGCGAGCACGTCCACGCCGAAGTACACCAGCAAGGTCGTCGCGTAGAAATCGACGGCGCTCATACGACAGCGACCTCCGCACCCTCTTTGGCCAGGCTGAACAGGCCGCCAGGGCGGACGATCAAGACCACGACCAGCAGCGCGAACGCGGCGAGTTCCTTAAGGTTGGGCGGGATGTACAGGGCGGAGACCTCCATGGCAACGCCCAGCACGAGGGAGGCCACCGCGGCCCCCACCGGCCTGCCCACGCCGCCGAGCACCGTCGCCGCGAAGATGATCACGAGGAAGTCCTCGCCGGTCGTCTGCTCGAACGCGCCGGTCGCAAGGGCCAGGACCACGCCGCCGAGGCCGCAGAAGATCCCGGAGACGATCCAGGTGTAGTCCAGGATCCTCCTGGCCGGCACGCCGGACGTCTGGGCGAGGTCAGGGTTGGTGGCCAGGGCCCGCATGGCCATGCCGACACGGGTGAAACGCAGCCCGGCGGCGACGATGAGCACCGCGGCCATGGCGATGCCGATGCTGATGAGCTGGACGGAGGTCAGCAGGATTCCGCGCGTCCCGAAGAAGGTGAACAGCCGCCCGGAGCTCACCTGCAGGGTGAAGAACTTCGGGCCGAACACGGCCAGCAGGAGGTTCTGCAGCAGGATGCCGCTCCAGAGCGTGACGATGAGCATGCCGAACCGGTTGACCCCGTGCCGCACGAACCGACGGAAGATGAGGCGGTTCATGGCCAGGGAGACGACGGCCCCGGTCACCGCGCCGACGATGAGAAGCTCCCACAAGGTGCCACCGGCCGCGTTCACCGCGTAGGCCACGAACGCGGCGGTGATCATGATGTCGCCGTAGGCGAAGTTGAAGATGTTGCTCACGCCCGCCTGCAGCGTGAAGCCGACCGCGGCGAGGGCCACGTACGCCGCGGTCGCCAGGCCGAAGCCGATGGCTGGGACGATTAGCACCGGCGGCCCGCCCCCGTCATGCGCCCGCCCCGGCCGGGCTGCCCGCAAGCTCGCCGAACAGCCGCAGGCCGAGGTAGTTGTGGAAGTGCCCGACGATGCGCTCCATCTCGACCAGCTGGCCGAGATGCCGGGACCGGGACCGGTTGCCCGCGAAGACCTTGCCGACGATCTCGACGTCTTCGGTGGTGAAGCCTTCGGCGCGCGTCATCATCTCCGTCCAGTCGTCGTCCGCCAGCTCCCGCGGGACGAACATGGTCGCCCGGATCACGGTCCGGTCGATGGCGACGGGGTCCACCACGAGGTAGGACAGGAACAGGTGGTCGTAGAGCGCCACCATGGACGGCGGGATCATCACCACGAGGCGGTGGCTCCGCTCGTGCTCGCCGACGGATGGCGGGTCGTAGCCGGTCGGCTCGGTCCACATGGCCTTCCCCCCTTCGCTGGCCCCCCACCGGTGCGAGCCGCCGACGGGCCTGAAGCCCTTGGTCGGCACGACGTCGTTGAGCGTCTTGGGGTGAACCTTGAACAGGTGGTAGCTCTCCATCGCGTTCTCGTAGGCCTGTTTCCAGTTCGCGGCCACCTCGAAATCGGCGCCACGGCGCCGGAACAGCGGCACGTACCGGCTCGGCACGTACCGCTCGGTGAGCTCCGCCAGCCCGTGCAGCCGGTCCGCGAGCGACTCAGTGTCCTGCGACATGCAGACGAACACCAGCCCGCCCCAGGTATCGACGCGATAGCCGGGCAGGCAGTGCCGGTCCTTGTCGATCGCGACGTTGCCGTGGTAGGGGGTGCCGAGGAGCTTGCCGGTGAGGCTGTAGGTCCACGCGTGGTACGGGCACTCGAAGCGCTGCGCGGTCCCGTAGCCTTCGACGATCATCGTGCCGCGGTGGCGGCAGGTGTTCGACATGGCCCGCAGCGTGCCGTCCGTGCCGCGCACCACCACCACCGGCTCGCCCCCGATGGTGATCGCGCGGTAGTCCCCGGGCCTCGGGATCTCCTGCTCCCGGCAGGCGAGTATCCAGTCCCGCGCGAACAACCGCGAGACCTCGGCATCGGCCAGGCGCTCGTCGCGGAACGCCCGGTACGGGAGCGCGAGCGGCGCCTGCGCCGGGGCGAGCGTCGCGGCCCGCAGGTCGAAGACGAAGTCCGGGTCGAACGCAGGGGAGCCAATCGCCGGATTCTGCGTCATTAAAGATGTGCTCCCTCCTGGGCGGTCATGCGCCGTAGTCCCCGAATGCCTCTACTTTGGCCAGGTAACTCAGCAGCCTGCGGTAAAGGATGCTGGCCGCGTCGGGAACCTTGATATGGAGTTCTTCGCGCAGGTCCAGCGGCAGCTGTTCGGGCCGCTGGCTCTCCACCACGGCCTTGTCCTGCTCCATGATGACGTTGGTGAAGTCCCCGAATTCCTTGTCGGCGTGGTCGAGCGAATGATTGCGGACGATCCAGACGTAAAGTTCGCTGGTGGTCGGCGTGAGCGGCGTGGTCGCCATCGAAATCATGGTCGCCGATACACCATCCTCCTCAATTTTGTTCAGGTGGATGGTAAAAGGCATGTAGAGCGTGTATTCATACCTGATTCGCGCCATTCCGCCTTTCCCGTACAGCTCGCTTGGCTCCTCCTGCTCGAACGCGTAGGCCAGGCCGAAGCTGGTTTCGTCCACGTCGTGCGGCGGCACCTCGGCCCGATCCTCGGTCCCCAGCAGGTTCGGGTGCACGTAGGGGAAGTGCGAGAAGTCCATGAAGTTCTCCACGGCCCGGGCGGCCGAGGTCTGCCAGACCTTCCGGTAGGAGAGGAACTCGCGCCAGCCGTCCCTGCCGAAGATGTCACCCGGGAACGCGGGAACCTCCGCGGCGGGCTCGTCGAGCGCCACCCAGAGCAGCCCGTACCGCTCCGTGGTCCGGTACGTCTGGGCCCGTGCGGCCCGCGGAATGGGCGCACCGGCCGGCCTGGACGGTATGCGCACGCAGGTACCGGAGCGGTCGTACTGCCATCCGTGGTACGGGCACGTCAGCCGGCCGTCGCGGATCCAGCCGAGGGACAGCGCGGCGCCGCGGTGGACGCAGATATCCCGCATCGCCACCGGGCCGGCGCCGTCGCGGTACGCCACGATGTGCTCGCCCAGCAGCGTGAACCGGCGGGGCTGCTCGATGACGTCGGCCGTGGCGCAGACGGGGTGCCAGTAGTTGGCGAGTGTGGGCTGGCCGGTCAAGGGCCCCTCCTGAAGGAGAGACGGCGCACTGTCTGCCGCTGCACTGACGTGATGGGGCGAAGGCCGGGTCGCGGCGGCCAGCGCAGCGCCGCTGCGGACCGGCTGGAAGATCGGGCAGGGTCGTGCAGCAGTATCTACTTGGGCTGAAGTCGATGTCAATACTCTTGAAGAAGATGCAGAACGTAGGCCACAAATGTCTCAAAGGGTTGGTTTGACCTTGGAAAGTTGTCTACGGTTTTCTGCTCTATTGAAGATCTTCCAACCAGACTGTAGTCTGCGCAGCGACGCGCGTGTGCCGTGACGCGGCCAGCGCGCACGGCCGCCGTTGCGAAGGACGCGGGAAGGTGTGAGTCGTGCTGCAGGCCCGAGGAACCCGAGTGATCAGGCGCACAGACCACGGCGCTGACCTGGACATCGTGCGCGGCGAGGGCACCTGCACGCCGGTCATCTGGCCCGGCATGGGAGCGACCGAGCGGTCCCTGCACGTGCTGCGGCTCGGCCCGCACTCAAGGACCATCAGGATGCGCCACCCATCGGAGGCGGCGTACTACGTGGCCGGCGGCGAGGCACGGATCGTGGACTACGACGCCGGCGCGTCGTGGCCGCTCACGGCCGGGTCGATGTTCCATGTCGGGCCCGGCACCACGTACGGGATTCACACCGACGGCGCCGGCGCACAGATCCTCGGCGGCCCGTGCCCACCGGATCCCGCGCTCTACCTGCCGGCCCTTGCCGACGCCGAGCCGAGGGAGCGGTAGGCATGGGCGTCAGCGTCCACCATCGCGACAACCCCGGGCTTGTCGTCCCGTTCATCTCCTCCGACGCCCGCTTCATCATCTGGCTGGGCACCGGGGCGAAGACCGCGAACATGAACTACGTCGTCATGCAGCCGGGCGAGTCCAACGTCCCGCACGTGCACGAGTTCTCCGAGGACACGATCTTCATCCTCGAAGGTCACGGGAGCGTACGGGACTACACGGCGGGCGCCCGCCTGGAGTTCGGCCCGGGCGACGTGGTGCATATCGACGCGGGCGTCCGTCACTCCGTGTTCGCCGACATGGGCGAGGTCGTCGTGAGCGTCGGCGGCCCGTGCCCGGCGGACCTGGGCATGCTCCGGTTCCTTGGCGTCGACGTCGACGCGATGCTCAGCCCGTGACCATGGGCCCGCGACAATGAAGCCGGCGCCGTTCGCCTACGTGCGCGCGGAATCGGTGCCGGATGCCACCGCGGCGCTGCGCCGGTTCGGCGACGAAGGCAAGATCCTGGCCGGCGGCCAGAGCCTGCTGCCGCTGATGAACTTCCGGCTCGCCAGGCCAGCGGCCCTGATCGACATCGGCGGCCTGCGTGAGCTGTCGGGGCTGCGCAGCCACGACCGCCAGGTCAGCGTCGGGGCGCTGACCCGCCACCTGGACCTGGCGCGCTGCGGGCTGGCCGGCCCGCTGGGCACCATGCTGCGGGCCTCGGCCGCGTACGTGGGCCACCTGCCCATCCGGACCCGGGGCACCTTCGGCGGGAGCGTCGCGCACGCCGACCCCGCCGCGGAGTGGTGCATGCTCACCACGCTGCTCGATGGGTCGGTGACCGCCGTCAGCGCCTCGGGCGAGCGCCGGATCGCGGCGGCCGACTTCTTCGACACGGTCTTCACCACGGCGCTTGAGCCCGATGAACTGCTGACCGAGGTGACCCTGCCGTTGCTCGACGGCACTTACCGCGTCGCGGTGGCCGAGTTCGCCCGCCGGGCCGGCGACTTCGCCGTGGTCGCCGTGATGGTGGCCTGCCGCGTACAGGACGGGATGGTCGGGGAGGCCCGGGTGTGCCTTGGCGGCGTGGCCGGCCGGCCGGTGCGAAGCCCGGCGGCCGAAGCCGTGCTCACCGGCCAGCCCGCCAGCGGCGGCACCTTCACCGCCGCCGCCGACGCCGCCGCGGCGGCGTCCTCACCCCCGGCCGACATCCACGGGTCCGCGGAATACCGCCGTGACCTGGTGCGGGTCCTGCTGCGCCGGGCGCTCGAGCGGATGGGGCCGTGACGGCCTGGGCCGGGCGCCGCCTGCCCCGGCTGGAAGATCCGGCCATGGCGGCCATGGAAGGGGGCTCCGGATGAGCATCGCCCCGCTGAACCTCCTGCTGAACGTCAACGGAGAGCCGGTGACCGTGTCGGTCGAGCCGCGCAAGAGCCTCGCCGACACCCTCCGCGAGGACTGCCGCCTCACCGGCACGCACCTGGGCTGCGAGCACGGCGTATGCGGAGCGTGCACGGTCCTGCTGGACGGCGAGCCGGTGCGGTCCTGCCTGATGCTGGCGGCGCAGGCGCAGGGCCACTCGGTCCGCACGGTCGAAGGGCTGGCCGCCGAGGACGGCACGCTGCACCCGCTGCAGCAGGCGTTCTGGGAGAACCACGGGCTGCAATGCGGCTTCTGCACGCCCGGTTTCCTGATGCTCGCCGCCGGGCTGCTGGAGTCCGCCGGGCCGCTGACCGCCGAGATGATCGACGACGCGCTCAGCTCCAACCTCTGCCGGTGCACCGGGTACGAGAACATCAGCAAGGCCGTCCACGCGGCGGCCAAGGTGCTGCGCCAGTGATCGGCGACTCCATGCTGCGGGTGGAGGATCTGCCGCTGCTCACCGGGGCCGGGCGGTTCGCCGCGGACATCCACCTGGACCGGGAGGCGCACATGCGCGTGGTGCGCTGCCAGGTGCCGCACGGCCTGGTCCGTGGCATCGACGTGAGCGGGGCCAAGGCCGTCCCCGGCGTCCTCGCCGTCTGGTCGGCGGCCGACATCGACCTGGGGCCCATCGAGTTCCGCCAGGCCGCCTTCGCCGAACTGCTGCCGTACCGCCAGCCCGTTCTCGCCGGGTCGCGCGTGCGATACGTGGGCGAGCCGGTGGCCATCGTCGTCGCGGAGGACGCCTACGCGGCGGAGGATGCGGCGGAGGGCGTGCAACTGGACGTGGCCGCGCTGGAACCGGTCATCGACCCCCGCGCGGCCCCGGCGCGCTTCGACGAGGACCACGGCACCGAAGCGCTGTCGTTCGTCAACGGTTATGGCGACGTCGCGGCCGCGTTCGCGGCCGCCTGCCACGTGGTTGAGCTGACGGTCCGGGTCGGGCGGCACACCGGCGTGCCGCTGGAATGCCGGGGCGCCCTGGCCGACTACCGGCGATCCACCGGGACGCTGGACTTCTACGGGGCCGCCAAGGTGCCGCACTACAACCGGGCGGCGCTGGCCGCGATGCTCGGCATGGCGCCGCACCTGGTCGTCCTGCGTGAGGGGCACGTGGGCGGTGGGTTCGGGGTCCGGGGCGAGCTCTACCCGGAAGACGTGCTGGCCTGCTGGGCGTCCCGCGAGCTCGGCCGCCCGGTCAAGTGGATCGAGGACCGGCAGGAGCACCTCGTCGCGGCCAACCACTCCCGCGATCAGGTGCATCACATTCGCGCGGCGGCCGCCGCCGACGGATTCGTCACCGCCATCGACGACGAGTTCTGGCTCGATCAGGGGGCCTACGTCCGCACGCACGCGGCGACGGTGCCCACACTGACCGCGGCCATGCTGCCCGGCCCGTACCAGGTCCCGGCCTACCGCGTGCGCGCCCACGTCCGGCTCACCAACAAGACCCCGGCGGGCACCTACCGGGCCCCCGGGCGGTACGAGGGCACGTTCGCCCGCGAGCGCGTCATGGACGCGGTGGCGGCCAAGGTCGGCGCCGGCCCCCTCGAACTGCGCCGCCGCAACTTCATCACGGCCGGGCAGATGCCCTTTGCCCGCCCGCTCACCGCGCTCGGCACCGAACTGGAGTACGACAGTGGCGACTATGCGCTGCTGGTCGCCAAGGCCGAGGAGCGGTTCGGCCTCGCGGCGCTCGAACGTGACCTCGCCGCCCGCCGGGCGGCGGGCGAAGCCGTGGGGATGGGAAGCGCGTTCTTCGTGGAGAAGAGCGGCCTGGGCCCCTACGAAGGCGTGCGGGTCGGTGTCGACACGGCGGGCCACGTCGAGGTCATCACCGGCGCCGGGTCCATGGGCCAGGGCTTCGACACGATGATCACTCAGGTCTGCGCCCACGAGCTGGGCGTCCCGGCCGCGGCGATCCGGGTGAGGCACGAAGCGACCGACGAGATCGACCACGCGCTCGGCGCGTTCGCGAGCCGGCTGACGGTGATGGCCGGGTCGGCGACCCTGCTGGCCGCCCGGGCGCTCCGGGACAAGGCGGTGCAGGCGGCCGCGCGCATGCTGGAGGCCGACCCGGGTGACCTGGAGTACGCCGAAGGCGGCGTGCAGGTCCGCGGCGAACCGGCGGCGCGCGTCGCGATCGGGGCGATCGCCGCCGCGCTGCGCCCGGACCAGGCGGCGCGCTGGGGCCTGGCACCCTCGCTCGCCGCCGATGGCTGGTATACCAGTGACCACATGTGCTATCCGTACGGCCTGCATGTCGCCGTCGTCCGGGTGGACCGCGGCACGGGGCAGGTCACGGCGGAAAGATTGCTCGTCGCCTATGACATCGGCCGGGCGGTGAACCCGATGATGGTGGAGGGCCAGCTCGTCGGAGGCGCCGCCCAGGGCCTTGGTGGCGCGCTGCTGGAAGAATTCTCCTATGACGCGGACGGCCAGCCGCAGTGCACCACGTTCATGGACTACCTCCTGCCCACCCGGGCGGAGGTCCCCCCGGTCGACGTGCTCATCACCACGGACGCGCCGAGCCCGCGCAACCCCCTCGGGGTTAAAGGCGCCGGCGAGGGCGGCACCACCGCCATGGGTGCGGCGATCGCGGCGGCCGTGGATGCCGCCGCCGGCGCCCCGGGGGGCGTGCTGGAGTTGCCGGTGCGGGCCGAAGCCGTGCTGGCCTTGCTGCGGCCGGCCGGCCAGAGATCCACTAGTCCCAGCGGAGGTATTTGATGGCGCGCGAGGGTCATGCGCCGGGCAGCAGCCCGCAGGTGGCCGCCGAACCGGACGGCAGCCGCCCCGACGGTGAGGCGAGGCTGCCCGGGCAGCCGGGAGCGAACGAGATGCTGCAGGTGGTGGGCTCCTCGATCCGCATGGCCCGCAAGCGGCACCGGATGACCCTGCAGGACCTGGCTGACCAGACCGGGGTGAGCGTCTCGATGCTGAGCATGCTCGAACGGGGCGTCGCCAGCCCTTCGATCGGCACCCTCGTCTCGGTCTCGTCCGCCCTGGGGCTGCACATGGCGCAGCTCTTCCAGGATTCGGCCGCTCAGGCCTCGTCGCCCGTCCGGCGGCGCGCCGACCAGGTGGTGATCCAGGCGGCGGAAGGGGTGAGCAGGCGGCTGGTGCATACCGACGTGGAGCACGACCTCGAGATGGTGGTGAACGAGTACGAGCCGGGTACCTCCAGCTCGAAAACGCCGGTGCACCACGACGGAATGGAATTCGGGCTCATCGTGTCCGGCACCCTGACCGTGAACCTCGACGACGTCGACTACGTGCTCGAATCCGGGGACGGCATCGCCTACTCCTCCGCCACCCCCCATGTGCTGACGAACAACGGCCCGGTGAAGGCCCGGGCGGTGTGGATCAACGTCGCGTTCCGGCCGGATGGCGCCTAGCCCACTTGACAGCTACACCGCCCCGGACACCCTCCTGGCCTTCCTCGACACGCTGCCGTACCAGGCCCGAGCCCGGCGGGTAACGCTTGTTTCAGATTGTGACTGCTGGTGCGGATGTCGACCGATGGTCTGCACTTTGCGTCGTTACGGACGCAGCATCGCGTGACTCCGTGGGACGCAAGGAGCAGAATATTGGCGGGGTGAGGGGGTGGGCCACATGTCCTTGGACCCGGTGCATATCCGCATTAGCAGCGCCCGCGGAAAGGCGGTCCCGGAAACGCCGCGGACCGTGGAGATTGACATTGAGGGCGGCGAGTCATGGCTCGCCCACTGACGGGTGCGCGCAGACGGGCAGCAGGGTCAGTGACATCCAGCCCGTCAGGCCTGCGGGCACGGCGGCCGCTTTCGGCCTTCGGAGAGCCCGTTATCCGCCCCATTCGCGCCCGCAGCACCCGCCGACTGGCTCGCTGGAATATTGACACCGCGAAAAGGTGGCGCCGCAAGCGAATCAACATGCGGGTGCTCGAGCTCGTTTCCTACCTTGGCGCCGTGCTCCTGGTGGTGGTGCTGGGGGCGTCGGCTTACGTCATGATCTTCAGCGCGCCGGGGTTCCTGGCACGCCTGAATCACCGCTGCGACACCTACAGCCAGGCTTGCGGCACTGTCTTTGGGCTTGCTACCCCGCTCCTTTCTGTGGCGCTGGTATCGGCGGTGTTCCTGTTCTACCGGATGCGCCGCGTGAGCTCCCCGGTCGTTCGAAAGGCGAAGAAGTACCCAGAAGATCTCGTGCAGACGGCCACCCGGAATATCGGCACTATCGTCGGCCGCGACGAGTTGTGCCGAGTGATCATGGAGGACATACGGAGCCGCGAGATCCGGCGGCCACATATGGTGGTAGGCGGCGTGGGCACGGGCAAGACCGCGGTCCTGGTGCAGCTGACCAGGCTCCTCGCCGAACGCGGCGCCATCCCGGTGCCGATCCGGCTGCGGGACGCCCGGGACCGCCTGAACTTCCGCGAGCTGGCGTATGAGCGCTTCCTCGGCATGACCGAGGAAAGGCTGCAGTCCACCGTCGAGGCGGAGAAGGCCTGGCGCCAGCTGTGCAAAGACGATCAGATCGTGGTCATCGCCGATGGCCTGGAGGAGGCCCTGACCGAGGGCGGCGCGGCCCAGGACCGTGACAACCTCATCCGGCTCGCCATTCGTCACGCCCGTGAGCTCCGGCTGCCGCTGGTCATCGCCTCACGCCCGCATGACCCGCTCCGGGGCGCGGATGCCACCATCATGGAGCTGGAGCCGCTGAGCGACGAAGCGGCGCTCGAATACATCAATGAAGGCAGGAGCAGCGACGACCTGCGCCGGCTGAACCGGATCGTGGAGACCGCGGGCCTGACGGAGCTGCCGCTGTACCTCCAGATCACCCGGGATCTGTGCGAGAACGACAGGCTTGACCACCTCACGGCCGGCCAGACCGCTAGGAAGCTGGACACCCGCAGCCTGGACCGCTCAGAGCTGAGATTCCGCCTGCTCGACACGTGGATGGAGGCGCTCTTCGAGGGCCACCTGATGCCGGCCGTGCCGCTGACACGCCCCGAACGGGAGGCTGCCGTCGTGTGGCTTTCCGCGCTGGCGTGCATCGGGCTGAAAGCGGACACCATCGACGTCAAGCATGAGCACTACATCCGCGAGCCTAAGAAAGGGCAGGACATCTCATCCGCCACGGATCAGGAGCCGAAGTACCGGGCAATCGATGAGGAGATACAGCGCATTGTCGGGAAGAAGCTCCCGCGCCGCCTTGATATCCGGCTCGCGGTCAGCCAGGGAGACCGGCTCGGGCTGGTGGAGGCGCACGGCGACGGCCTGCGCTTCCCGCACAGCATCATGCAGGCGTATCTCGGATCCCGCTTCATGCAGACGGCCCTGGAGGATCCGGTATTTCAGCGGGAAGCGGCGGCCGCCCTGCTGAAGCCGGGGCGGGAGTTCCTCATCGCGCTGGTTCTTTACTCCCGCTGGAAGGCGGCTGCCCGCAACGAACCGGCCCGGCTTGCCCTGGAGCCGGCCGGCGCTGGCCGGCGTCCGGTTGCCGCGCTCCCCGAGGCGGCACCCGTGCCGCCAGCGGCATCGCGACAACAGCGGCAGGAGGCGGGATCCCCGGTAGCTACCACGCTGCCCGTGGTGGCTGTGGCGGCGGATGCCGTGCCCGCGCCGCACGGGGGCACGGCCACACCTGGCGCGCCTGCGCCCGGCCCGGCGCCATCCGACGCCGCGCCGATGATCTGCAGCGATGTGGGATCTATCCGCGACTACCTGGCCTACGCCGCCGCCAACGCGCCGGACGACGTCAAGAAGCTCGACCTGTACGCCGCCGCGCTCGAAATCGACAGCCTGCTCGACCACCCCGTCCACGGCCGGATTGCGGCGAGCGTCACACGCGACTGGAAGGGCATCCGCGGCGGGGACCAGCGGACCCTCGATGAGGCCAAACTGGGGCTGGTGTACCGCTTCGCCGACGCGGTGCGGACCATCGCTGACCGCCGCGACCGCGGCGAATGCGTGCCGGCCTACCGCGAGCTGCTCGCGATGGGATGCGATGAGCAGTCTTACCCGATCCGGCTCGCCATCGCGCAGGAGATCGGGTCTGGCGGCGACACGGCCTGGGGGCTCCTGCATGACAGGAAAGACGGGGTGTGGCAGCCGGCCGCCTGGCCGGAGGACAACGCTAGCGCCAAGGAGAACAACGCCGGCGCGAAGGAGGGCAAGAAACAGCGTAAGCGCGGGCGGAGCGAGAAGCAGCCGACGGCTGATCACGCTGACCAGCCAGACGGGCACGAGGACCGCATGCTGCGGTCCCGCGCCGTCTGCGCGTGGCTGACGCCACTGCTGGTGGGATCGGTGCAGGACTGCAAGGGCGAGGCGCGACGGGAGCTCCGGCGGTGGCTCCAGTGCGTTGGGCATGATGAGCCAGACCGCACCGGGACCCGCTTGCCCCTCTCGCTGGAAATGGCGCTCGCGCAGGGCTTCAAGTACGCCGCGAACCGCCGGCGGCGGCACCCGAACACTTCCCTGGAGGCGAGGGACTACCTGGCTGGACAAGCAACAGAGATGCTCGAGAATGCCCGCTTCTGGTTCTCCCAGTTGACCCTCATCCAGGCGCTCTGCTTGTGGGAGATGCCAGAACCCGGCACGCAGCGGCCCGGCAGCGCCGGTACCCGGCTCGACGGCGAGAGCCGGGCAAACAACAGTGCTCACCGGCATGGATCGAACCCCGAGGCGATCGTGGAGCGCTGGCTCGAGCTCGCCCGCAGCAGGGACCACCCGTTCGTCGCCGAGGCAGGCAAGCTGGCCGTCCGGGCGCTGCAATCCCGCCGCCCGCAGCGCTTCTTGTGGATCGACGGGAACGGCGTCGTCTCGAAAGTAGGATCCCGCTCGGCGCGCGGGACCTCCTACCGGCAGCACAATCTGTGGATCCCGCCATCGACCGGCTGGGCGGCGCTTGACCCGCGGGCTCAGCAACTCGTCGCCGATGTGATGCTGTTGCTGAATCTCGCTGAACGCGAACAGGAGCCGACGGAGATCGAGCAGCGCCTCAAGCGGGTCGATCGCAATGACCTGCCGCCCTGCCTCGGCCAGGACCGGGACCCGCTTGACCCGGGGAGGACGGTCGGGGGCCTCTACACGGCACCCGGCAGCAACTGCAAGGACGGTTGCCCCTTCGGGTTGTGCCCGTATCCGCCGAGCGGGGGCCAGCCGTACCGGGCCGAGCTGAGCGAGGCCTTCTGCCGCAGGCAGCAGACGCTGTTGAGCGGGGGCTGGACTCGTTCGAACCGAGCCAGGTGGCAGTCGGTCCCGCGGAGAAATCTGACGCGCTTCTGGGAGCAGATGGGGGACCGCGCGCGCGGCGGAAGCGCCGATCAGCATGGCGGCGGTCGCTAGCGCCCATTAGGATCGCTAGGAACCTGTTAGCCCCGGGTTCAGGGCATGAAGGCACCAGAGTCCGAGATCTTGGCGAGCAGCCTGCGGTAGGCGATGCCCGTGGCGTCGGGCACCTTGAGGTGCAGTTCATCCTTCAGGTCAAGCGGGATCTCCTCCGGCCGCTGGCTTTCCACGATCGCGCGGTCCTGGTTCATGATGCGCTCGAAGGCGGTGATGACCTCCGCCTCCAGCACCTTGCGGCCCCTGTTCTCCAGCGCCGTGGCCCCCTCGTGGTTACGCGCGATGAACGCGTAAACCTCGCTGGTCGTCGCGTCGACGGGCCCCACGATGAGGGTGAGGATGGAGGTGTCCCCGTTCGCCTCGATCTTGCAGTCGTGCAGCGTGAACGGCGCGTACAGGTGGTACCGCCGGGTGATGCGGGAATCGTCGTACTCGTAGCGCAGGCCGTAATCGGTCACGGTGACGCCGTGCGGCTTTATCACCGGCCCGTCGGCCAGCTCGGTCAGGCCCCTGTGCGTGAAGTTGAAGTGTGAGAAGTCCATGCCGTTCTCGACGACTCTCCCCGCGTTCGCCTTCCAGGTCTGCCGTGCCGCCAGGAACACCTCGTAGGCCGGGTTGCTCCACGCGTCCTCGGGCCATGCGGGGACCGGCGCCACCGGGTCCCGCAGGGCCACCCATACCAGGCCGTAACGTTCCTCCGCCCGGTAGACGATCGCGCGCGCCTTGCGCGGGATCGAGCCGCCCGCCGGCAGCGACGGGATGTGCACGCAGGCGCCGGACCTGTCGTATTCCCAGCCGTGGTACAGGCAGGTGAGGCGGCCGTCGGTGATGTACCCGAGGGACAGCGCCGTGCCGCGGTGGATGCAGAGGTCCTTGAACACGGCGACGCCCTGCCCGTCGCGGAAGGCGACGAGTGGCTCGCCGAGCAGCTTGAACGGCCGGGGCTGCTCGACGACCTCGGTGGCCTGCGCGATCGGGTGCCAGTAACTCCCCATGCTCGGGATGGCGTCCGTGGGCTTGTCCTGCCTGTGTGTGTCTGCCGTGACTGTCATGTGACCCTCCAGCGTGCGCGCCTTTAGTAGTAACGGCCCTGGTATTCGATGCGGTAGAGATCGGTGCGCCGGTCTTGCCTCGGGTGGATCAGCGGTGCCCGGTGCTGCGCCGCCGCGGCGGCCCGCAGGTCCGTCTCGGCGGTCGCGACTTCTTCGTGATCACGGCTGAGCGGGCCGGCCAGCGGGTGGCCGTAGGGGTCGGCGATGACCGAACTGCCGAGAAACCGCCCGCCGCCGCCGGCGAACGAGGCCGCGGCGATGAAGACCTGATCCAGGTTGGCCTGCGTGAGCAGCCCTGTCACCTGGCCGGGCCAGTTAAGCGCGCCCGGCGGCCGGCGGTCATAGCCGGCGATCCAGGCGGTGGGGACGCACAAGATCTCGGCGCCCTGGAGCGCGAGCAGCCGGGCGACCTCCACGAAGCGCAGGTCGTAGCAGACGCACAGGCCGAGGACGCCGAGCCTGGTCCGGGCCACGGGGAAGCCCAGGTCGCCGGCCGCGAGCACGTCCTTTTCGCCGGCGAACAGATGGGCCTTGCGGTAGTGGCAGATGACCCCCCGCGCGCCGACGGCGACGGCGGTGTTGTACAGCTTTCCGTCCGCGCGCTCGCAGAAACCGCCGACGACGTACCCGTCGGTGGCGGCCGCCGCCTCCTGCCAGGCCCGGGTTGCCGGGCCGTCCAGCGGTTCGGCCAGCCGTTCGAGAACCGCCCGCTGCGTGGTGTAGCCAGGGACGGCAAGCTCCGGCAGGACGACGACATCCGCGCCGCCGCGCAGCGCCGCGGCGGCGGCCGCGGCGGTGCGCTCGCGCTGCCGTTCGCCCGGCTCCTGCCAGGCAAGCTGGGCAACGGAGATGACGGCCGCCCGGCTCCCCTCGGCTTCCTGCCGGAGCGTCCGGGAGCCCGGATCGGCGCCGCCGGGCCCGGGCGTCATGACGATCCCGGCCGCTCCTGCGCCATCAGATCGACCACGTCGTCATCGCCGCAGTCGAGAAAGGCCATGCACCGGCCGGGCCCCGCTTCGCCGCCGTCGATCTTCAGCGGGAAGAACCCGATGACGCACCGGGTGTTCAGCACGGCGTCGATGTCGCCGCCGATGTTCTCCGCGTGGATGCAGCCGGACTGGAACGCCAGGTGATGCATGGGGAAGATGTCCGAGGTGATGCGCCGCCCCGACAGGTGGTGCACGTACTCGTAGCTGCCGAAATAATCCTTGATCGACGTGCCGGCGTGCTCCTCGAACTGGCGGGCCAGGTCCGGGCGCATCTCGCGGATCGTGGTGTTCATGGGATGGTCGCCCGATCCCGCGTCAATCCCCCACCAGGCGATCTCGTTCTCGTGCATCCACCGGGCCAGCTCGATCCCGCCGCCCGGGTGCATGGTGAAGTAGCGGACCAGGTCCTGCTCCGGCTGGCCCTGGTAGTACCGGTGAAATCCGGTGTGGACGATGATGATGTCGCCGCGCCGCACCTCGACCTTGGCGGTGACGTGCTCCGGGCGGATCACGTCCCAGTCGGCGCACGTGTCCGAGACGTCCACCACCACGCCCTGGTGGATGAGCTTGGTCAGGGGCAGGTCAGACATGCCCACCATCGTGTCGGTGCCGTGCATCGGGCCGTCGAGGTGCGTGCCCGAATGCAGCGAGACCTCGATGCGCTGCGAGACGATCTTGTTGGTCTGCAGGTTCTGGGTGTAGTAGAGCTTGCCGCCCGGGTAACCGACCCACCCGGGTGTGTGGATGCTCCAGGGGTGGGTCAGGTCTACGACTTTCATGGCGTCCTCGCTTGCGTGGCCGAGGGAGGGCCCGCCATCGGGTGCTGGGGTGACCGCGGCGCACGCTCGCCGCGGTCACCTCAGGACCCGGCGGAAGACTCCCAGGTTGATGAACGCGGGATTCAGCGAGACCACCGCCTGCGCCAGCGGTTCGTCGGTGTCGCTGTGGAAAACCTCCTCGAGGAGCAGGCAGGCGGCGCCTGTGGCCATTCCGAACAGCCGCGCGAGGCATTGCCCGGCATTGACGGGAACCAGTTGCGCTACCGCATGGTCGATGGGCACGTGGAAGTGCTGCCGGCTCAGGGACATCACCGAGTCGGCCAGGTCGCCGGCGTCCAGCGGCCGCGACAGCACGTCGTCGGGAATGATCTCCTCGATGAGGACGGCAGCGCGCCCGTCGGCGGCGAGCAGCCGCTCTATCCGGTGCGCAGTACCGGGGGGGTCACCCGTGACCGACGCGAGCCGCTCGGCCTCGGCCGGGCTGGCCGGCCGCACCGTGTTCGTGGCGGTGACCTGGTGCGACCCGCCGAGCACCACGGCCCACGGGACCAGCCCGTGCAGGGCCAGGACGTCGGCCGTCACCTGCGGCCGCAGCCAGGTGCCCAGGCCGGGCCTTCTGCGCACCAGGCCGAGCTGCTCCAGCGAGGTGAGGGCCGAGCGCACGGTCGCCCGGCTCACGCCGAAGTGGCGCGCCAGCTCGGGCTCGGCCGGTATCCGCCCGTCCGGGAACTCGCCGCGGCGGATCGCGCTGACCAGCGCGGTCAGCGCGCGATCCGACAGCAGCGACCGATCGAGCAACGGCAGCGCCTCGGTCACCGGGCCTCCTCGGCGGCCTGGGGCTCCTGCGGGCCGCGGAGCCGCCCGGCCTGGTTGCCATGGTGGTCTCTTGTCTGACAATCTGTCAAGATGACCAAGTCGCCGGCCGAGCGAGTGCCGCGCCTGCGCCCCGGCCAGCTCACGGACGAGCAACGGCGGCTCTACGACGAGGTACTCCACGGGCCGCGCGCGCAGGGCCGCCCGTTCTTCGAGCTCACCGACGCCGACGGGGTGCTGGTGGGGCCGTTCAACGCGATGCTGGCCAGCCCCCGGGTGGGGACGGCGGTGCAGCGCCTCGGCGCGGCCCTGCGCTACCACGCGGGCCTCCCGGATCTGGCCCGTGAGCTGGTCATCCTGACGGTGGCCGCGCACCTTGGCAGTGCCTTCGAGTGGTACGCGCACGAGCCGGTGGCCCGCCACCTCGGCGTCGCAGACGAGGTCATCGCGGCGCTGCGGGACGGGCGCCCGCCGAGCCTCGCCGATCAGGCGCTGCGCGCCGCGCACGACCTGGCCGCCGCGCTGCTGTCCGGCGAGGACGTGCCCGACGACCGCTACGAGGCGATCGCCGGCGTGCTGGGCGTGCCGGGGATCTTCGAGGTGTCCGCGATCGTCGGCTACTACTGGCTGCTCGCCACCCAGATGCGGCTGTTCCGGGTGGGGCAGTCGGCCCCGGCTACTGCAGCCCGGCCCGGACCGAGGTGATGCGCTGGGTGTTGAAGCCGAGCCAGTGCATCCGGCCCACGTAGCGCGCGTGCTCGATCTTCAGGCAGCGGTCCATGATCACCGTCACGCCGCCGTCCTCCGCGATCCGCGCGGCCTCCTCATTGATCACGCCGAACTGGCACCAGAGCGTGCCGGCGTGGATCGCGACGGCCTCCCGGGCGATCCCCGGCAGCGCGTCCGGCGCGCGGAAGACGTTCACGATGTCCACCGGCTCGGGCACGTCCAGCAGGCTCGGGTAGCACGTTTCCCCGAGGATCTCGCTCTCGCGGGGGTTCACCGGGATCACGTGGTAGCCGTGCCGTTTGAGGTAGTAGCCAACGAAGTTGCTGGCCCGCAGCTCGTTGGCCGACAGGCCGACGATCGCGATCGTGCTCGCGGTGTGGAGCACGCGCTGGATCGTCAGCGGGTCCTGGTAGCGCCGGAGGTCCGTCACGCCGTCGCTACCTTCTTCCCCGCGGTCGCGGCGACGCGCGCGAAGCCCTGCTCCAGGTCCCAGATCAGGTCCTCGACGGACTCGGTGCCGACCGACAGCCGCACCGTTCCCGGCGTGATGCCGGCCGCCCGCAGTTCGGCGTCGTTCAGCTGGCGGTGCGTCGTGCTGGCGGGGTGGATGATCAGGCTCTTGGCGTCGCCGACGTTCGCCAGGTGGGACCACAGCGTCACGCCGCCGATGAGGCTGAGCCCGCCGGCCCGGCCGCCGGCGCAGTCGAACGAGAACACCGCGCCGGCACCGCGCGGCAAGTACTTCTCCACGAGCGGGCGGTACGTGCTCCCCGGCAGGCCCGGATAGGTCACGTTGGACGCCAGCTCGTGTGACTCGAGGAACGCCGCGACCGCAAGCGCGTTGTCCACGTGCCGTTCCATCCGCAGGGACAGCGTCTCCAGCCCCTGCAAGAACAGGAACGCGTTGAACGGCGCGAGCGTGCCGCCGAGATCGCGCAGCGTCTCGGCCCGCAGCTTCATCAGGTAGCCGTAGGGCCCGAACGTCTCGTGGAACTGCAGGCCGTGGTAGGCCGGCGACGGATCGGCGACCACGGGGAACCGGCCGTTGGACCAGTCGAACGTGCCGGCCTCGACGACTGCGCCGCCGATGCTTGTGCCGTGGCCGCCGATGAACTTGGTCGCCGAGTGGATCACGATGTCGGCGCCCCACTCGATCGGCCGGCACAGGTACGGCGTCGCGAACGTGTTGTCGACGATCAGCGGCAGCTCGTGGGCGTGCGCGATGGCCGCCACGGCCTCGATGTCCAGCACGTTCCCGGCGGGGTTGCCGATCGTCTCGCCGAAGAACGCCTTGGTGTTCGCGCGGACCGCCTGCCGCCACGCGCCAGCGGAGTCGGGATCGACCCACGTCAGGTCCACGTTCATCTTGCGCAGCAGGTGCTTGAACTGGTTCACCGTCCCGCCGTACAGCGCCGACGACGAGACGACGTGGTCGCCCGGCTGCAGCAGCGTGAAGAGCGCGGCGGCCTGCGCGGCGATCCCGCTGGCGAACGCGACCGCGCCGGTGCCGCCCTCGAGGTTCGCCACGCGTTCCTCGAACACCGCGACGGTCGGGTTCATGATGCGCGAGTACGTGTTCCCGTACTCCTGCAGGTTGAAGTACGCCGCCGCCGATTCCGGGTCCTCGAACACGTAGCTGGTGGTCTGGAAGATCGGCACGGCCCGGGCGCCGGTGTTCGGGTCGGGCCGTTGCCCGGCGTGCAGTTGCCGCGTCTCGAACCCGAACGCGCGGGCTTCCTCGGCACGGGAGGTGTTGTCGGTCACGAATGCCTCTTCCTCGACGTCACCCGCTGGCCCCGGCTTCGGCCCCGCCGCGTGGCCCGCTGGCCCCGCCACCGCTGGTCTGGCCGCCGGGCCCGCCGCCGGCCAGGAAGCGGCGGATGATCGGTGTCTGGCGCGCTTCCTCGAGCAGGAAGCAGTCGTGGCCGTACGGCGCCTCGATCACATGGAACTCGACCGTCTTGCCCAGGGCGCGAAGCGCGTCTTCGATCTCCCTCGACGCGGACGGCGGGTACAGCCAGTCGGAGCTGAACGCGATCAGCAGCGTCCGCGCCGAAACGCCGTCGAGCGCCCGCGCGAGCGATCCGCCGCCGTACTGCCGCGCGAGATCGAAATAGGTCAGGGCGCGCGACGTATACAGATACGTGTTGGCGTCGAAGCGCCTGACGAACGAGCCGGCCTGGTGGCGCAGGTAGCTCTCGACCTCGAACTCCGGCTCGGTGATCGTGTAGCGGATGTCGTCGGCGAACTGCAGCCGTCGGCCGAACCTGTCGGCCATCGCCGGCGCGGACAGGTAGGTGACGTGGCCGACCATCCGCGCCACGCCCATGCCGGCGTCGGGCTTGCGGCCCGTCCCGTAGTAGTGGCCGCCCTGCCAGGCGGGGTCACCCATGATCGCGTCGCGCGCGATCGAGTTCCAGGCCACGCCCTGCGGGTGGAGGGCGTGCGTGCTGGCGATCGCCACCACGGCGTCGACCTGGCCGGGGAACAGGATCGACCACTCGAACGCCTGCATCCCGCCGAGCGAGCCGCCGGTCACCGCCGCGAGCCGCTCGATGCCGAGTGCGTCCAGGAACGCGCGCTCGGTGCGCACCATGTCCGCGACGGTGATCACGGGGAAGCGCGACCCGTACGGCCTGCCCGTCGCGGGGTCGATCGACGACGGCCCCGTCGTCCCGCGGCAGCCGCCGAGCAGGTTCGTGGAGACGACGAAGAAGCGGTCGGTGTCGAACGCCTTGCCGGGGCCGATCATCCCGTCCCACCAGCCGAGTGCCTTTCCGGCCGCGCCGTCGCGATCCTCGGCCGCGAACCCGTCGCGCGTGCTCGCCTCCGGTGGCGCCTTCGAGAAGCCCGCCGCGTGGGCGTCGCCGCTGAGCGCATGGCAGACCAGGATGACGTTGTCGCGCCGGGGTGAGAGGGTCCCGTAGGTCTCGTACGCCACGCGGACCGGGTGCAACTCCCGCCCGCAGTCAAGCCGCACCGGTTTCGGCAGGTCGAGGTACCGGGTTTCGACACTGCCGACCGAGCCGGCCGCAAGTGCCGAGGCTGGCGCCATAAACGTGATCCTAACCAAAGCGGTCCCGGCAACGCGCAGGCCAAGGACGCCAGCCGGCCTCTTGCCGGACAAGGTCACCCGCGCGCCGGGATGCGGCGAGGATCAGCCGGTGCGGCCGGTCGAACAGCGGCCGGTCTTGGCCGTAGGCTCTGACCGAGGACGCGCCGGCGGCGGCCAGCGCGGCAACAGCCCGGGAGTTCCAGTGTCCGCGTCGCAGGTAGAGGTGCGGGGAACGGCGGCCGGGGACCGCCTGCCACCCGCCGTTCCGCGCCAGGATCGGGCCGGTGCGGGCGCGCGGGCAGGCCTTCGGCCCGTGTGGCGGCGGCTGTGTCCCTCCTCCGTGGCCCTGGCCGCGGTGACGGCCGTTATCGCATGGGTCGCCGTCACCGCGCTGGTTCGCCAGGGCCGGCTCGAAACGGTGCTGTCGGCCGGCCGCGCCGAGCTTGCCGCTCCCCTGCTGGTGGTGCTGGTGGTGGCGACCGGGATCTGCGAACGGATCTGGCCCGCCGAGCGGCGCCCGGTCCTGGCCCGCGGCCACGTTCAGGACGCGTGTTTCGTGGCGCTGCACGCGATCGTCGTGATCCCGCTGATGACCTTGCTCAGCGTCGGGGCGGCGGCGCTGCTGTCCAGCCACGCGCACTGGATCGAGCTCCGGGCGACCGGGCACTGGCCCGGCTGGCTGCTCGTCCCCCTCACCCTGGTGGCCATGGACGGTGCCAACTGGCTGGCCCACTACGCCGATCACCGGCTCGAGCCCCTCTGGCGCTTCCATGCCCTGCACCACAGCCAAGAGGAGCTCAGCGTCCTGACGTCGTTCCGTGCGCACCCCCTGATGCATACGACGGGGTTCATCCTGGCGACCATCCCGGTGGTGGCCCTCATGCCGGCCCGCCCGATGGCCCCGGTGCTCATCACGGTCTACGTGTGCATCGGCACCCTGCAGCACGCCAACCTCCGGTGGACCTTCGGCCCGGCCGGCCGGGTCCTCGTCAGTCCCGCCTACCACCGGCTGCACCACGCACCGGACACCCAGGACACCAACCTCGGCGTCGTGCTGACCATCTGGGACGTGCTGGCGGGCCGTGCCAGGTTCCCCTCCCGCACCGGTGCGGTGGGCCGCACCGGCCTGGACGGACGGCCGGTCCCCGTCGAGCAGGATGACACGGCGGCCCCGGTCCTGCTGCTCGCCAAGCAGCTCGCCGAACCATTCCAGGCACAACGCTGACCCGGCAGGCGGTCAGGCCCGGCCCGGCAGGCGGTCAGGCGGGCCCGGCAGCCATCGTCTGCTGGCCGCAGCGCGGGACTGCGGCCCGCCAGGGTTGTTGCCCCTCCGGTGGCCCGGGTGGACGGCCTGGGCCCGCGGTCAGTCCAGGCCCCAGCACGTCCAGTGGGACACCGGCCGGTCCGGCGTCATGGCCAGCAGGACCCGCCCCTCCGCCGTCAGCGCCCGAAGATGCCCCACGTCGTCCGGCACGGCCATCCCGTATTTCTCCCGGATCGCGCGGAACCGGGGCAGTTCGGCGGCGAGGTCCTCGCGTATCTCCACGATGGCCGGGACCAGCACGGCGCGGAAGCCGGTGGGGTCGTCCACCAGCAACTGCGCCCGCGGATCCCGGCGGAAGATCGCGTACTTCGCCCGGCCCCGGGTCGTCGACACATAGAAGCGCTGGCCGTCCCAGAAGAACCAGTTGGGGGTCAGGTGCGGGCGCCCGTCGCGGCGGATCCCCGCGACGACAATATTGCGCGGCTCAGAGAGAAACGCCTCGATCTTGCCGGTGGATGCCATCCCGGTACGCTATCCGGCCCCGCGGCCGGGCCCTCGGCCATGCGCAGCGCCACGGCCAGGACCGCAAGGATGATCCAGCCGAGCGACCCCGCGTGCACGTGCGCGCCAAGCGCCGGCCCGCCCCGATCCCGCACCCTCCCCCAGCCCGGCGCTGACCAGGAGCATGCCCAGCGCGCCACGCAAGAGGATCCGCCCCGCATCAGCCACGGGACCAGTTTCCCGCCGTTAGCGCGTCCGCATGCCGATGTGATCCATCAGCGCGGCCTCGGCGCTTTGCTTCGTGGCGTAGATGCCCCGGATTCTGCGCAGCTCGTCGGAGATCTCGGACCAGTCACGGCTCGGATCGTCGCCGCATCCGGGGCAGACGATCTCGTACGGGCCCTCGGCCGGCTTCGCCCGGCGCGGGCGCACGAACGCGGCACCGCCGTCGTGACCGGGCACACCGGGGCGAGCGGTTGTCATGGCACCATCCTGCCGTGGCAACCGGCCCGGTGGGCGGCTGGCGGGCGCAACAATGGGACTGTCCGGTTTCGGCAGCCACGGCACGGCGTGGGAGTTGTGATGGGAAATAGCTTCGGCCTGGGCCGGATCAGCGGCATCCGGGTCGGCGTGAACTGGAGCGTGCTGGTCATCGTGGCGCTGCTGGCCTACGGGCTGGCGGTCGGGGAGTTCCCCGCCGCGGCGCCGGGGCGCCCGGCCGTGGAGTACGCGGTGGCCGCCGTGGTGACCGCGCTGGCCTATATGGGGTCGCTGCTCGCCCACGAGCTGGCCCATTCGCTGGTGGCGCGGCGTAACGGGCTGCAGGTCGAGGGGATCACGCTGTGGCTGCTGGGCGGGGTGTCCCGGCTCCAGGGTGAGGTGAAGGACCCCGGGGCGGAGGTCCGCGTGGCGGGAGTCGGGCCGCTGGTGAGCCTGCTGTTGGGCGGGGGGTTCTTGCTGGTGGCCTGGCTGGTGGACGCGGCCGGGGTGCGCGGCGTGGTGGTGGCGGCGCTGGCCTGGCTGGGGGGCATCAACGTGTTGCTGGCGGTGTTCAACGTGATCCCGGCGGCGCCGCTGGATGGCGGGCGGTTGCTGCGGGCGGTGCTGTGGCGTATCACCGGGGACCGCCTCAAGGCGGCCGCCTGGTCGGCGCGGTCCGGGCAGGCGTTCGGGTGGGCCCTGGTCGTGGTCGCCGCCTATCTGGTCCTGGTGCGGCGTGACTACAGCTGGCTGTGGTTTGCCCTGCTGGGCTGGTTCCTGATCAGCGCGGCCACCACCGAGAGCCAGCAGGCGGCGATACAGTCCCGGCTGCGCTCGGTGCCGGTGCGGCAGATCATGACCCCCGACCCGGTGACCGTGCCGGCCTCGGCCACGGTTGGCCAGTTCCAAGCCGACTACCTGCCCCGGTACCGGCACTCGGCCTTTCCGGTGGTGGCCGATGGCCAGACGGTCGGCCTGGTCACCACGCACCGGGTCAACCGGGTCCCCGCGGGCGAGCGCGGCCAGACCACCCTGGGTGATGTCGCCTGCCCGTTGCGCGAAGTCGCCCAGGCCAGCCCGGATGAACCGGTCGCCGACGTGCTGCCCCGCCTGAACGCGTGCTCCGAGAACCGAGCGCTGGTATTCACAGACGGCCGCCTGGCCGGGATCTTGTCCCCGACGGACATCAGCCGCGCCCTCGAACGAATCGGCCGCGACCCCGGCCGGTTCGAATCCGCCCGGCGCTGAGCGGGTCGCGGCCGTGAGGCGGTGGCCAGCAGCCGTGGGCGGCCTGATCCAGGCGTTTCAGCGGATTGATGGCGAGGTTTCTGACGCGTTCTCACTCGAGGGATCCAGCGCATGACTTCCGGGTCGGCGTTGATGGCGCTCATCGGTGCCACGTCGTGCTCACGCCACCGGCGCAGCACAAGCCGGGGAGTGCCGAGGCAGGTCACTCCTGCATTGTGGTGGCCATGACGCCGGCCCTTCTGCTGAGATCGGGCACACGTGGGGCCGTGGCGTGGGTGAGTTTATGCTTCCTGGCCCGGCTGGCCGGCATCGCCGAAGGTGACCTGGATGGCCCGTTCGTCGGTGCCGCGGATGATGGTCAGCCCCAGGGTGGCGCCCGGCGCGGCCTGGAGCGCATCGAACAGGTCGTCGGGTGTGCGGACCGGCTGACCCGCGGCGGCCACGATCAGGTCGCCCTGGGCGAGACCCGCGCGGGCCGCCGGGCTGTCTTGCGTCACCTCGCGGATGAGCAGCCCGTCGGTGTCGGGCAGGCCGACGGCGCGGCGGAGCCGCCTCGCGACGTGACCGGGAGCGATGGCGACGCCGAGGCGCGGCGATGCCGTTGATTCCCCCCGGGCGAGCGCGTCGGCCCGGCCCCGCAGTGCCTCCCCAGCGGGTATGGCCAGGTAGAAGCCCTCGCCGAGGCGGTTGGTGTTGATCCCGAGGAGCTGTCCGGCGGCGTTCAGCACCGGGCCGCCGGAGGAGCCGGGCAGCAACGGGGCGGTGTGCTCGAGGCTGCCGGTGATGCGGCGGCCCCGGGGGCCGCGGAAGGTCCGCTCGATGCCGGAGACGAAGCCGTACGTCACCCGCAGCCCGCGCCCGCCGGGGTTGGCGAGAGCGAACACCGGCGTCCCTATCTCCCCGGGCTCGCCGGCCGCCCACGGCAGCGCCGGGACCCCGCCGGTGTCGGCCTCGATGACGGCCAGGTCGCCGTCGATGTCACGCCCCGCCACGGTCCCCTCCGCGGTGCGCCCGTCGGCGAAGGTGACCGTCACCTGGTCGCCGCGCACGTTGTGCGCGTTCGTCAGGATCCGGCCCTCGCCGAGCACGATGCCCGAGCCGGCGCCCCAGCGCTGCCCGATGCCCACCACCGACGTCCCGGCGCCCTCGGCCAGTTGCCTGATGCTTGCCCCGATCTCATCGAGGATCGTCATGTCCGCCACCTCCACTGAGTAGTAACTTGCAAATTACTATTAACTCAGCAGAAGTCAACCGGGTTACGATCAGCCCATGGCTGAATCCGGGCTGGAGTCCTCACCCCTCGCCGAGGCGCTGGCCCGGGTCGGCGACCGGTGGACGCTGCTGGTCGTGGAGGCGCTGCTGCCCGGCCCGCGCCGGTTCAACGAACTTCTCAGCCAGATCCCGGGCATCGCCGCGAACATCCTGTCCGAGCGCCTCAAACGGCTCGAACGGGACGGGCTGCTGGTGGCCCGGGCCTACTCGGAGCGGCCACCCCGGGCCGCGTACCAGTTGACCGCCGAGGGCACCGACCTCGCCGGGGCGCTCCGGTTGCTGGCGCACTGGGCGGCCAGGCACACCGACCTGGCCGACACCCCGCGTCACCATGCCTGCGGCACCCCGATCGAGGCCCGCTGGTACTGCCCCACCTGCGACCAGCTAGTCGATCAAGAACCGCGCCACGCCCAGGAACACTACGTGTAAGCGGGCCAGGGCAGCCCGCGAGCCGGCGGATCCGCCGGTCACTGGTTCAGCAGGTCCTCGAGTTGCTGGGCGTTGACCTGGGCGTAGTCGCGGTAGCAGTTGTTGAACAGCACGTGGGTGTCGTCGGCCTGATCGGCGAGCGCGGCGATCTTGGGTGCCCAGCCGGCCAGTTCCTGGTGGGAGTAGCGGTAGCCGAACCGCTCGTGGATGTCCTTGCTGTCCCACTTATCCGAATGACCATGCAGCCGCATCACCGCCAGATCGCTGGTGGCGGCCAGTACCGGCGGGATCGAATCCCGGTAGCCCTGCGGCATGTCCACGCAGACGTACGGCAGGTGGTGATCGGAGAGGAACGCAAGAGTCTCCGCCTGGTTGGCTTCGGTCATCCAGGTCCGGTTGCGGAACTCCACGCACACCCGCCGCGGCGCCACCCGCTGCGCGCTGGTGACGATGTAGTCCTTGCTGACCCGCGAAATGGGGAACCAGGGCGGGTACTGCAGCAAGATCGCCCCGAGCTTGCCGGCCTCACGCAGCGGGTCCAGCGCCGCCAGAAAGCGGTCCCACGCCTCGCCGGTGACCGCTGGGTCCACGTCCTTGAGGTACACCCGGTCCTTGCCGGTCTTCTCCACCGCCGGGCGCAGGTCCGCCGGCAGCGCCGCCACCCGGGTCGGGTGCTGGGTGAACAGGCTGAACGCCTTGACGTTGAACGTGAACCCATCCGGGGTCCGCGCCGCCCACATCGCCGCGGTCGCCCGGGCGGGCAGCGCGTAGTAGGTCGAATCCACCTCGACCAGGCCGAACTGCCGGGCGTAGTACCGCAGCCGCTTCTCCGGGGTGTCCGCCTCCGGCGGGTACCAGCCCGAGGCGAGCAGCGTCCGGTCCGTCCACGACGCCGTCCCCACCCGCACCTGCCCCATACCCGCAGCATATGAACCCGCCCGGAATGCCACCCGGCGCAGCACCGCCCCACCCGCCGCAACCAGCCCCGCGATGGCAGGCTCAGCCCGCACCGGAGCCGGCGAACCTGGCGGGCGCAAACCGGCGGATGTGGTACCCGGTGCGCCGGCTCCCTGGCCGAGGCGGCCGGTTAAGGGCCTGCACCACGCCCACCGTGGGTGCGCTACGCGACCTGGACGGTAGGCGGTGAGGTGAGCGGGCGGAGTTCGTCGGCATAGCACACCGACACGCGGCGCATCACGCCACCATCGTCGATGGTGTATTGCCCGAGCCGCCACAGCGGGGGTGAGTAGGCGTGCACAGAGATCGTCTGCTCGGCTTCGCCGGTAAGCCGGTGAATGTGGTCAGGCCCGAAGAAGAACGAGCAGCCTTCGGTCACAACTCGGTGCACGTGCGCGCCGCCGATACGGGGATTGGACTCGGTGAGCGCGCCCCGCACCACGCGAACCGCACCGGATGAGATGTCGTGGTCGTGCCAGCCCGTGTCGTTCCCGGTCGACCAGCAGATGAGCCAGATGTCCACGTACTCGTCACGGTGGATCGAGGCGAAGTGCCGGCGGCCGCCGGCGTGAGAAACCTGATCGCTCCATAGATCCGGGCGGCCAGCCAGGTTCTCGACGAGTTCAGCCAGTTCACGCTGGTCGAGATACCGGGCGGGGAGCGCGGAGAAGGTCATTGCTATCACTCCTCTCCTGGTGGACGGTAAGGCTCGGGCCGCAGGGGCGGCCCGTCGCCTGAAGCAGCCGCGCCGGGTTGGTCACCCGGATCGCATGGCGGGCTGCGTCGCCAAGCCCAAAACCGGAATGCGACTGCGCATACGGCCGGTCCGAGCCAAAAACGAGCACGTCGACGCCGAGCACGCGCAGTACGGAGTCGATGGCACGGCTGCCGTAGCTGGAGGTTTCGACGAACATGCGCGGATCGACGGCCCCACGTGCCAGCGGGTCGGCTCCGCCGCGGGCGGCCAAGCGCTCGCCGTGCAACGGCGCGAGACCTGCCAGCGCGGTGAAGCAGACCCGCAGCCGTGGGTAGGCCGGACGGCCGTACGCGCGGAACGCGAACCATGCCGCGTGCAGTTGCTGAACGTAGGGGACGAGGGCGGGCCACCATGCCGGGCCGCCCGCGGTGGCCACCACCGCGGGTCCGGGGTGGATGAACAGCGGGAGATCCCGTTCGGCGAGCACCTCGAGCAACGGGCTGCACCATAGGTAGCCGGGCTCGTCGGCGAGCGCGGTTGCCGGCAACTGGAGACCGGCAAACCCGCGGTCCAACTGCCTGGCGAGACCGGCCGCGTCGATTGCCGTCAGGCAGGCGGCGGCCCAGCCGGCGAATGGGGCGCCCAGCTCGATGACCCCGTCGTGGTAAGCGTCGAGAAGCGGCTTCGCGTCCTCAGGCACCAGGTACTCGATGCCGAGCGGGCTGGACAGCCCCACGACCGCGCGGCCAACGCCGTCGCTGGCCGCTTGTGCTGCCCGCCGTGCGACGTCATGGTCCGGCGGGTTCACCGCAAAAGGCGGTTCGCCGCAGGTGAGCAGCGTCCAGCCATCGAGGCGCGGTGGCTGGGTTCGCCGCCGCAACTGCTCGACGAACAAATCCGGCCAGACATGCTGGTGAATATCGACATGCACGTGTGCTCATCCGCCGATCGCTAGGCCGCCGCCAGGCGGATCACATGGAGGCCAGCGGCCGCTCTGGCACTGGCCCATGCGGTTACTGAAGCGGTTCACTTATACGGTTCAGTGAACCGCTTCAGTAGGTGCCGCGTCAAGGGGTTTGGGCGCCCGCACGCCGCCGGGCGCAAAAGCTGCCATTAGGCTTGGCACAGCGCGGCGGGCTCACGAGGCGACCGCGACAGCTAGGCTGGCAAGCCGGCGAATCCAAGGCTGGAGACCGTGCCGGAGCAACGCAAGCGCGCGACGATCCGCGAGGTGGCAAAGGCGACGGGGCTGTCACCTGCCGCCGTCTCCTACGCCCTGAGGGGTGTCCAGACTTCTGAGGAGACACAGGAACGGGTGCGCCGCGCCGCGGCTGAGCTGGGCTACAACGTCGACCGCATCGCCCGCGCCCTGGCCAGCGGCCGGACCGGGACGGTGGGGCTGCTCTTTGGCTCGCTGGAGGATCTGTGGCAGCAGTTGCTCGGCGTCGGCATAGGCAGCGCGCTGCTGGCCCGTGACCACTACGTCCTCCTTGTGGACGCCGCCGGCGACCCCGACCGCCAGATGCTTCTCGCGGATCGGCTCCGGGACCAGCGGGTCGACGGTCTCATCGTGCAACCGCTCGACCCATCGGATGAGCGATGGTCACAGCTGGCGGAAAACCTGCCCATCGTGTCGATCGGTGACGCGTTGCACGGCGGGCAGGCCGCCGGCGAGGTGGTCTTCGACAACCGCTCCGGGGTCACACTCGCGCTGGAGCACCTGCACGGGCTGGGCCATCGGCGCATCGGCGTGCTGACCCCCACCCAGCCGAGCACGCCGGACCGCCCGGCCGACATCCACGTCACCGCGGAAGCCGACCGGCTCGGCCTCGACGTGAGCATCATCAGCACGCCGCTCGCGCTCACGACGGCAACCGAGGTGGCGCATGAGGTGCTGTCGAAAACAGACCGCCCAACCGCACTGTTCTGCTTCGCGGACTCGATCGCCTACGGCGCCTACGCGGCCGCCCGCCAACTCGGATTGCGCATCCCCGACGAGGTGTCGATCTCCGGCTACGACGATCACCCGATGTCCGCGCTGCTCACGCCGGCGCTCACCACGATGGACTGGAATACCGACCAGATCGTCCGGGCCGCCGTCCGGCTCGTTCTGGCGGCGATCGAGCGAAAGCCCTACCGCCGCCGCACTGTCCAGCCACCCCACCTGCGTGAGCGCGGCTCCACGGGACCGCCGGCAGCCAGCAGGTTAGGAAAGGCACCGGCGACTTCAACAGCCAGGTCTTCTGGACCAGCAGGGAGCCGGCGCCAGAGCTGATCAGATGCCTCATCGGGGCACCGCTCGCCGTTGCTACCAGGCCGGCGCCGTGCAGGGAGCGTTGACCCTGCATTCAGCTTGCGCTCAGATCATGTTCCTACGCTGGGCGGAGCGAGGAGCTGACAATCCTGGTGCCGAGCGGCAACGAAGGGGTGACGGACGGTGCAAGACGACGTGGCCATCTGGTACCGGGGCGCGACTTACCAGCTCGGCCGTGGGCGGCATGGTTACGGGATCTGGCCGGTAGCGGGACGGCCGGGGCATCCGCTGGAGCAGTGGCCGGAAACGCCGCAGGGCTGGGCTGCGGCGTGGTCCCGGTTCACCACCATCGAGCACCCGGCGGCCATCGTGCATCTCAGCAGGCCCGCGGCCCCGGTGGCCAGCCCGGGCAGGTCGATCGGCGCGGCCGGGCTGCTTGGCGCCGGGGTGGCCAGCGGGATCGGCGGGCTGTTCCCCCCGTACCTGTCTGGGGCGAGCCTGGCCAGCGATCCCGCCAACCTCGTGCCGCACGTGATCTACCTGGCCGCCTGGCTGGCCAGCGGGCTGCTGATCCTGCCCGGGGGAACCTGGCGGCGAGCAGGTGCGCTGCTCGGGCTGGGCACCAGCATCGTCACGTTCGGTTACTTCTTCACGGACCTTGCCACGGTGATCACCGGCGGCAGCTCCCTGGGCCGCGGCCTGGGCCTCGCGCTGATCGGCTGGCTGCTGTGCACCACCGGCGCCGCGTTGGCAGCCTGGCCACCTGGGCTGGCCGGTGCCCCCCGCTGGCAGCCGGCCCGCCGCCCGCGACCGGCCGTGATGCTGGCGGTCACCGCGCTGCTGGCGGCCGGCGCGGCCGCCGCGTTCGCCCCCTCGTGGGACAGCTACACGCTGCGGACGCCCGCGCAGCTGATCCAGACGGTGACGGCGGGCAACATCTTCTCCAACCCGGGCCTGGTGATCGCCGGTAACGTCGCCGTGATGGTGGCGTTCGTCGTGGTCGCCGCCGCCGCCGCGTTGTGGCGGCCCGCCCGGCTGGGCGCCGCGGTGCTCGCCGGTGCCCTCCTCCCCATGGCGGCCCAGGCGATCTCCGCGCTGATCCAGGTCAGCGAGGGTGTCTCACCGGCGCAGTTCGGGATCTCCCCGGGCCGCGCCGCCCAGGCCGGCCTGACCATCACCAGCGGCCTGACGCCGGCGTTCTGGATCTATCTCGCCCTGGTGATAGCGCTGGCCGGGACGTGTGCCTGGCTGCTCGTCCCGGCCCGGCCGGGCCGCCAGAACGGGGCGAGCGCAGCCACTCCCCCCGCGGCGGTCTCGTCGCAGGCCCGGTAACGGCGGGCAGGCAGCCGCTGTCGTGCCCGCCCACCGGGCCGGTGGGCACGTCGCGGGATGGCTGCCGCCGCGGTACGGCTGATGAACGTCCGGGGTTTACCAGGCGCGCCCGAGAAGGCAGCCTGCCTCTGACCAAGCAGAGGGCTGCCCTTTTGGATCGGGTTAACGGCCAACGATCGCCAGGTGCACCGGGCACGCCGCGTGATAGTGCTTCAAGGTCAGCCTTCCCTGGGAATACGCCCAGGAGCATACACAGGAATTGGGCACGTGGTCTGACGTTATGATCTCGGCGGGCACGCCACTGCGCCGCTCGGCGCGACCTGGCTGGTACGGTAGCGGGTCTCCGATGAGGGTAAGAGCAAGCCCCTCGGTCTTGGCCTCCTGTACGGCTCCGTCGGCGAGCGCCAGCCACTCCCGTGGCCTGGCAGCCAGGGAGGCCTGGCCTGGTACCTGTCGTTTGAAGCGGACCCTGGCTCCGGGGATTTTGTCACTCGCCCGGCTGTCCACGCATTGAGAATATCCGCCGGGCCGGAGGGAGTGAATTCCCCTGGCCGACGGCCAGTGGTTGCCGATGCCTGGCGAGTCCAGATTTCTCCAGCCCGGCGATCTGCGGCGTTGCGGCTGGGTGGCGGGCTGTCGCTGGTGCCCATGGCGGTCGCTGGTGGTTCCCGAACGGGGCAAACCGCGAGCTCCACTGGACAGCCTGGCAGCAACTCAAGGGAAGCTCGTACGTGCTGTTCGCTATAGCCGTCCTGCTCTTGTCCGCGTGCGCCAGGCTCGCCCCGCTCCCCTCCCCGGGGGTCACCCGCGACTGCCGGCCGATGAGTCCGGCAGCGCCGGACTGTCGTACCCCTTGAGAACAATGTCAATGACAGCGGCCCCCCAAAGGGTTTTCCCGCACGCGAGGAGGATGTCATGCATCCGGTGATCAACCAGGCCATCGCCGCGGAACGGGCCCGGGAACTTCAGGCATATGCCGCTGCGGCGGGGCGCGCCCGCCACCTCCGCCGCTCCCGGCACGGCGCCCGCCTGTGGCGGTTCACCGTCCTCCCGCAAGGCGGGCGCACACCGGCCTTGCTGCCAGCGGCCGGCTCACCGCGCGGCCCGAGGGCAGCCTGAAGTCCCGGGCCCACCCCGGACAGCTTCAACGACTGCGTCCGGCAGGCCACCTGCGCCGCGCCTGACCGGTGCCCGCCGGGATACCAGGATGACGATGAAGTCGTGGAGCCGTCAGCCCTGCGCGGAGTGGTGTTGCAGGAATTCCAGGGTGCGACGGTTGAACTCCTCGACGTTCTCGTAGATCGGGGCGTGTGAGCAGTCTTCGAACACGGTGAGCTCGCTGTGCGGGATTGCCTGGGTGAGGGGCTCGGCGAAACGCGTGGATGTCACCATGTCGTGCCGCCCGAAGGTGATCAGCACCGGTGCCTGAATGGAGCCCAGCACCGCCCGTGCGTCGTGGGTCAGGACCGCCTGGGACTGGCGCAGGAACGCGTCCACCGGAGGCATGGGCCGGCTGCGGACGAAGTCGGCGAGCGCGTCGATGTATTCCGGCCGTGCGGCGTACAACTCCGGGGTAAAACACCACGGGAAGATGCCCTTGATCACCATGTCGGTGACGCTGCCCAGCGCCTGCGCCATGATCCGCCAGCCTTCGACCACCACGGTCAGGAAGGGATCGGTCGCCGGCCAGGCGCTGTGCAGCGACAGGGATCTGACCCGGGCTGGGTGCTTCGCCGCCAGCCACATCCCCGTGGCCGCGCCGAGCGACAGACCCGAGATATGGGCCTGGCCCACGCCAGCGGCCTGCATGAACGCGGCGATGTCGTCGGCGAGCAGTTCGGTGGTGTAGGCCCCTTCCGGTTTGCCGGACAACCCGGCGCCGCGCAGGTCGATCGTGAAGCAGGTGAAATGCTTCGCGTACTCGGCGACCTGAAAGGCATAACAGGCCTGGTCGGCCGCCAGGTAGGGAATCAGGACGAGCGGCTCACCGTCCCCCTGGACCTCGTAATAGACCTCAATCCCGTTCGCCCGCACGACTGGCACGCCGATCCCTCCTCGATCCGGCGGCGGCCCAGAGCGCCCGCCACTCTGCCGATCCTGCCCGACCGGCCACCGGTGCGCCAGGATTGCAGCGCCGCCGAACGCGCACCGGTGGGTCACCCAATGGGCCGGGCGGCCGTCCCGTGGGCCAGGGTCGCGTCGAGCAGGGTGGCCGCGGCGGCGTGGGCGGCTGTGGCCGCGGTGGGGTCGTCGTCCATTCCCGCGGACTGCCCGCTGCCGTCGTACAGCAGGTGCAGGTGGCGGGCGAGGACCTCGGGCTCGGGGGACGCCGGCGTCCGCAGCCAGCCCGGTGAGCAGCGCGCGCACCCAGCGGCGGTAGGCCTTGGCGGCCTGCTCGGCCGGGTCGCCCGGATGGGATTCCGCGCTGGCCCGGGCGAACGCGCAGCCCCCTCGCCCACCTGCCGCCGCAGCGGCCGCATGTAACGGGGTGCGCAGGAAGCCAGAGAGCGGCCGATGATCGAGCGACCGGGCTCAAGGGCCGGCGTGCTCAGGAGGCCGTGAGCTGATCCTCTTCGTATTCGCGGACGGCCTGCCTGGCGCGCCGGACGGTGGAGGTGTAGCGGAGCCGGGCTGGGGCCAGGCGTGTGGCCTGGTAGAGCGCTTTGAGGGCCGCCGTGGTAACAGCATCGGTGGCCGGGTTTCCTGGTGCCCCGTACAGTTTCCGGGCCCACCGCGGCAGCGCCGCGAACGCCAGGGCGTTCACGGTGGGGACCACGAGCTTCAGCGGGACCAGCGCGGGGGGAAGGGGCGGGTTGAAGGACATCAGCAGGCTCTTTTTCGCCTCGTCGCTGGCGCGCGCCTGCTGCCGCGCCTCCTGGTAATAAGCGTCAAGTTCGGCCGTGGAGCCTGGCACGTGCTGCGGGTCGAGCCCCATCACGGCGGCCGACCGGCGCTGCTCGGCCACGAACGCGTCGAGCTGGCCTGGCGTGGCACCCATGCCGCAGCGGCGGCAGATGTCGACGTAGGAGTCGACCTCCGCGCAGTGCACCCACAGTAGCTGGTCCGGCTCGTCCAGGCGGAATTCGGTGCCGTCGGCGTCGGTCCCGGTCAGGGAGGCGTGGATCTTGCGTACCCGGCGGCCGGCCCGCTCTACCTCCGGCATGGTGCCGTATGTGCGGATGCGGACGAACTCGGTGGTGCGCAAGAACCGCGCCCATGCCTGGTGGCGGTGCACCAGCGCCGAGTTCTGCCAGGTAGCGAGCATGGTCCTCGGGTGGAGTGCCTGCAGGTACAGCGCACGGACCCCGGCCACCCACAGGATCGGCTCGCCCATGAGCTGCCAGGTCGCCGACTCCGGCCCGAACAGTCCGTGGTCGGCGGGCGCCGGCTGCGCATCCTCGTGGTCTTGTGCTGTCGCGACCGGCCGGGTCATCGGGTGGCCTCCTTGGCGAGGGGGCATGGATCTGCGGTCAGCTGGCCCGGCCGGGTGCGGCCGACGGTGGCCAGGACGGCCACGGCCAGCAGGATCCCGAGCGCGGCGGTGGCGGCATCGGGGATTGTGTACGGGGCGCCGAAGCCGGACGCGGCCGCCTGCGGTGCCGACGCGGCGCCGATCAACAGGGCGGCCCAGGTCGGCCAGCGCCGTCCCGCCAGGCACCCGCGCGCCGCGCAGCCGCTGAGTGCGGCAGCGGCGAGCCCGGCTGCGACGAGCCCGGTGACCGGGAGAAGATGCCCCGCGGCGGCCAGGACCAGGCCGCACCGGGCCAGGTCCAGGGCCGCCGTGGCGAGCAGCAACGTTGCGATCAGCCACCGGGCGGCGCGGCTGCCGATCGTGGCTGCGCCGGGCCGGGGATCAGCTCGGGCATCCGCCATGCGCCGGGTCGCGCGATCGTTCACCGGCACGCGGCGGTGTCCTGGTCTTGCAGCTGCCGGCGCAGTGCGCCGAGCGCGTAGTGCAGGCGTGATCTGGCCGTTCCGCTCGGTATGCCCAGCTGACGGGCGACCGCCGCCGTGCTCCCACCGCGGTAGAAGGTCTCGACCAGCACCGCGGCGTGCGCGGGAGACAGATGCTGGAGCGCATCGGCGACAAGCTGCCGGTCCAGAACCTGGCCCAGCCCTGAATCGCTCGCCGGGTCCCCGGCCGAGGACGGCGGCACGGTAAGCGGGCGTGACCGGGCAGCCCGGTCAGCGTCGGTCAGCAGGTTGCGCGCGACCCGGAACAACCACGGGCGGATCGGCCGGCCGTCCTCGGTGAGCCGCGGCAGGTTCCGCCACGCGCGAATGAAGGTTTCCTGAACGATGTCGTCGGCGCTGGCCCCGTCCGGGCAGAACCGGCGGACGTAGCCATGCAGCGCCTTGGCGTGGTGGGAGTAGAGCTGGCGGATCGCGGCGTCGGCGTCCCCAAGCTGATCGCTAAGAGGCAAAGCTTCGTTGGTAAGCACACCTACTATCACGGATAGTAGGGTAGTTCCGTTCACAACATGGCTTAACCTAGTCCTGCATGGGATGGAATCCGCGTGCCCCCTGAACCAGATGCGGACTCTATGCGTAGTAGTAGGTAAGTGCGCTGCCGGTGGCGATCTGCGGGAGTGAAGGATGCGGCGGTTTGGTGAGCTAGAGTCTGTGATCATGGACCGGTTGTGGGAGCAGGGCCGGCCCATGCTGGTCCGTGAGATGGTCGAGGCCCTGCGCAGCGACCGGCCGCTCGCTTACACCACGGTCATGACCGTGATGGAGAACCTGCACCGCAAGGGGTGGCTGCGGCGGGAGCGAGATGGCCGGGCGTGGCGCTATGAGCCCACCGGCTCCCGGTCGGGGTACACCGCGGCGCTGATGAACGACGCGCTGGCCACCAGCAGCGACCGGCGCACGGCGCTGGCGCATTTCGTGCTCCAGATGAGCCCGCGCGACGCGGCGCTGCTGCGCGAGGCGCTCGACCGGGCCGAGCCCGAGCTCGGCGAAGGACGGGCCCAGTGATCGTCGCAGCGGTACTGCTGGTATACGCGGCCGGCGTGGGCACGCTGGGCGCGCGGGTACTTGCGCGAGCCCGGTGGACGGCGCGAGCGCCGCTGCTGGGCATCCTCACCTACCTGGCCGGGGGATGGTCGGTGCTGGCCGCGGTCGGGCTGGCCGGGCTGGCGCTGGCGGTGCACGCCACCGCCCTCGGCGGAGGGCTGAGCCTTCTGATCGGGGCGTGCGTGCGGCGGCTGCGCGATTTGTACGCCACAGCCGGCGGCGCCACCGTGGCCGAGCTCGGCCTCATCCTGGCGGGCGCCGTGGTGGCCCGCACGGTGCTGACCACCGCGGGTCACCTGCGGGCCGTAGGGCGCCAGGGGCTGCGGCACGCACAGACCGCCCGGCTGGCGGGGCGTCTCGAGCCGGCCCTCGGGGCGGTGGTGGTGGAGCACCCGCAGCCGGCCGCCTACTGCGTCGCCGGCCGGTGCCCCACCGTGATCGTGACGACCGGTGCCATGGCGGCGCTGGACTCCGGCCAGCTCGATGCGGTCCTGGCCCATGAACGAGCCCACCTGGCGGGCCGTCACCACGCGCTGAAGGCTGCCGCCCGCATCGGGCGCCAGGTGCTCCCGTTCCTGCCGCTGCTGCGCGAGGCGGAAACGCAGGTGGCACGGCTGGCAGAGCTGCACGCCGACGACGCGGCCACCCGCGCCGCCGACCCGGCAGCCCTGGCCACGGCCCTGGTCGTGCTCGCCACCGCTCCCCCGGCCACCCCCGCGCCGGCCCTCGCCGCGGCGGCCACCGACGCCCTGCAGCGGATACACCGGCTGCTTCGGCCGGACGAGCCGCTGGGGCGGCTGAGCCGGCACCTGCTGCGCACCGCCGCCGCCGCGCTCGCCCTGGCGCCCGTGCTGGTGGCGCTGACCCCCGCCGTCGCGGCGCTTGCGCTTGGCAAGGTACCCACCGCCTAGCGGGCCGGACACGGCCGGGCCGGCCCCGATGACGGGCCACCAGCGGGCGCCCGGCTGCCTGCCGCAGGCCGTTCTGCAGGTGAATCGGGGACCGCAACCGCGGCGCCGGCCCGAGCCAATGAACCATCGCCACGCCTGCGGAATGCCGGCGGGCGCCCCAGCCACTACGGAAGGCCCCGGGAGGACCATATGAGGAACACGACCGGCGAACCGCACCGTCGCCGGCGGTGGGGCCGCGGCAGCCGCCAGCCCCGCCGCACGCCGGGGACGGGCGCCGCCACCGGCGAGACCACAGCCGACGCTGTCCAGCTGGCCATCGGGCTGCTCACCGCGAGCCTGGACTCGGCACAACTGCAAGCCTGGGCCGTCCGGTCCCTGCCCTTCGAGGACCCGGTGGCTCTCGGCGACCTCCTCGCCGGCCTGCACATCGTGTCCCGGCTGCTGCTTGACCTGCTGCACGAGGCCACCGGACAGCCGCCGGCAGCCACGCTGCAAAGGCTCGCGATCGCGGCCGAGACCAGCCGGGACACACCCTCCGGTGGGCAGAGCAGCGCCCACTGGCCGGCCGTCTAGCCACGGCGAACCACGGCAGCCCGGCCCCACCTGCCCGGCCGCCCGGCCCCACCTGCGGCCCCCCGGCCCCCCGGCTGCCCGGCCCCCCGGCTGCCCGGCCGCCCGGCGTGCTCATCCGATGAACAGAGCACTCCTACTATTCGTATTAGTAATTGAACGGCCCGGTGGGCGCCCTTGCTGGCATACGCCAGGGCGCCTGGCCCGGAACCCGTCAGCCAGCCCGCCCGGCAAGCGGAGGAGACGCTCGTGACCATGATGAGGCCTGGCATTCAGCTCCAGCCTGGCGCGCAGATGCGCCCCGCACCCGGCAACTGGCGCGTCGATCCGGCACGGTCGCACGCGTCTTTCACCGCGCGAGTCGCCGGGCGGCCGGTGCAGGGACGGCTGCCCCTGGCCGGGCGAGTGCTGGTCACCGAGCCGATCGAGGACTCCACGGCGTGGCTGGCCGCCAAGGCGGGCCAGGTCAGCACCGGATCGCACGTGCTGGATCGGCAGCTTGCCGGGCCCGGGTTTCTGGACGCATCGGCCTTCCCCGAGATCAGCTTCCGGTCCGAGCTGCTGGCCTGGGTGCCGGCCGGATGGCGGGCGGTCGGGCGCCTGCAGGTCAAGGGCACCGAGCATGAACTGGCCTGCCAGCTCGATCTGGACCGTGAGGGCGCGCAGCCCGGTGAGCCGCCGCGGTTCCGCATCACCAGCAGCTGGGTCGTCGACTCGAGGTGGATAACCCGGCTGTGGATCCCGGGCCTGGGCCGGCGCATCCAGATGACCTGTTCATTTCTTCTCGAACCGGATCCCTGAGCGGCTGGGCATCGCCTCGCCGGCCTGTCGCGGCGATCGCCACCTGCCCGGACTGGGCAGGAGCGTTGCTGTACGCCCTCCGGCGCGCGCCGGTTTTCGCCGCACGCCGGGTGCCGGCGCACCCCGGCCAAGACGATGCCCCGGGCGCTGTGACGCATATCGCATCACACCCGTGCCCCGCGGCTGAACCGGGCATGTCTCCTATCCGTGATAGTAGTTGAGAGCGACACTACTTCCGGCCCGTATGCCGCGAGGCTCAGGGGCGCAAGACCCGCAGATGGGAGACATCGAAATGCATGATCGTTTTGCCGCGTCTCCGCCGGCGCAGGCCACCGATACGATCGCGCGCGCGGTCGGCGCGGTGGCGCTGGCCAGCCTGGCGATGATTCACGTGCTGGACCTGCCCGCCACGCTGGGCCCGCTGCCGCTCATCGGCGTCGGGTACCTCGGGATCATCGCGTCCGCGGTCATGGTCGGCGGGATGATGATCGCCCGGTCGCACCGGCTGGTGTGGGCCGCGGCCGGCGCCCTGGCGGCCGGGGCGATGGGCGGTTACGTGCTGACCCGCACCGTCGGCGGCTTCCTCGGCGATCACAGCGACGTTGGCAACTGGCGCTGTCCGCTCGGCCTGGCCGCCCTCAGCGTGGAGACCGTGCTGATCCTGCTCGCCGTGTGGCAGGCAAGCCGCCGCACCCCCCCCCTCCCCCTCCCGCCGCGGCCTGTGGCGCGCCGGACTCCCGAGTACAGCCGTATCGGCTGACCGGCATGGCCGGGCCCGGTGCCCGGCCGGCCCCCACCCGACCCATCTCGCCCGGGCCCGCCCGGGGCTTGAAGGAGCACCACAATGCGCGCATCCCAGCCTGGCCCGGACGGCCAGGCACCCCCGGCCACACGGTGGCGCTGGCTGCTGCCGCTCGGCGGCCTCGCCGTCCTCGTCACCCTTCTGGCGCTGCCGCACGGCGGCCCGCAGGGGACGGTACTGAGCTACTCGCAGTTCCTGTCCGACGTCGGCGCCGGTTCGGTCCGGGCGGTGACCATCGACCCGGCCGGCCAGGTGGCCGGTACCCTCGCGGCCGGGCAGCCGTTCACCACGACCATCCCGGTCGCGCTCGATAACCGGGGCCTGGCCGGGCAACTGGCCGCGCACCACGTCCAGATCGCCGCTACCGCCGCCGCGCCGTCCTCGCCGTTTGGGGTCCTGCTCGGGTTCCTGCCGCTGCTGCTGCTCGGCGGGTTCATCGCGTTCGCGGTCCACAGCGCCCGCAAACAGGCCACGAGCCTGAACGGGCTGGGCGGGGCGCGCAGCGTGACCAGGGCAAAGACGCGGGTCATCGACGCCGAGCGCCCGGCCACCCGGTTCACTGACGTGGCCGGCTACCCGGCGGTCAAGACCGAGGTCAGCGAGGTCGTGGACTACCTGCGCGACCCGGGCCGTTACCAGGCGGCGGGGGCCCGCGGCCCGCGCGGGGTGCTCATGGCCGGGCCGCCCGGCACCGGCAAGACCCTGCTCGCCCGCGCGGTCGCCGGTGAGGCCCACGTCCCCTTCCTGTCGGTGACCGGGTCCAGCTTCGTGGAGATGTTCGTGGGCGTCGGCGCCGCCCGTGTGCGGGACCTCTTCGAACAGGCACGCACCCGCGCGCCGGCGATCGTGTTCATCGACGAGATCGATGCCCTCGGCACCCGCCGCACCGCCGACGGCATGATCGGCAGTGACGAGCGGGAGCAGACCCTCAACCAGCTGCTCGCGGAGATGGACGGATTCGACCAGGCCGGCGGGGTGGTGGTGCTGGCCGCCACCAACCGGCCCGATGCCCTGGACCCGGCGCTGCGCCGGCCCGGACGCTTCGACCGCGAGGTCGTCGTCCCGCTGCCCAACCGGGCCGAGCGGCGCGCCATCCTCGCCGCCCACGCCCGCGGCAAGCGCCTGGAGCCCGGCGCCGACCTCGGCCAGGTCGCCGCGGCCACCCCCGGGTTCTCCGGCGCCGATCTGGCCAACCTGGTCAACGAGGCGGCGGTGACCGCTGTGCGGGCCGGGCGCACCACGCTGACCGGTACCGACTTCGCCGACGCCCGCGACCGTATGCTGCTCGGGACCAAGGACCGCAGCGCCACGCTCACCGTCGATGAGCTGGCCACCGTCGCCGTGCACGAGGCCGGGCACGCCCTGGTCGCCGCCCTCTCCCCGCACGCCGACCCGGTCAGCCGGGTCACCGTCCTGGGCGCGGGGCACGCCCTCGGCTTCACCGAGCTGCTCCCCGCCGACGACCGGCGGCTGTACGGGGAGCACTACCTGGCCGACACCCTGGCCGTCAAGCTCGGCGGCCGGGCCGCCGAGCGCCTCGTGCGCGGCGAGGCATCCACCGGCGCCGCCGACGACCTCGCCTCCGCGACCGCCCTGGCCACGCAGATGGTCCGCGAATACGGCCTCAGCGACAACCTCGGCCCGGTCAGCTACGGCGGAGGGGCGGCCGGCCCGCACCCCGCGCTCGCGTGGCAACGCGGCTACTCCGAGCGGACCCAGTGGCTGGTCGACCGGGAGGTCGCCGCCCTGCTGGCCCAGGCGGAAACCCGCGCCCGGGACCTGCTCACCCAGCACATCGACGCCCTCAACCAGCTCACCGCCGCCCTGGTGGAGCAGGAAACCATCAGCGGAGACCAGGTGCGCGCCCTCGTCGACGCGGCCGCTCCCGCCCCGCTCGCGCCCGGCGCCCGCCCGGCCGCTGCGATCTCAGCGAGTGAACGCATCGACCGGGCGGCTGGCGAGCCCCCGCACGCCGACGCGGCCTGACCATGCGCGGCCGGCCCGCGCACGCCTACCGCTGACACCTGGCGTCAGGCGCGCGCGGGCCGGGCACCGGCGGCGCGGTGGTTATGCTGCACCTGTGTCACGCTCTGCGGCCGATCCGCCGTTCCCGCCCTCGCCGGGTGCCGTCGGCATGACCGGGTCTGCCGCCGGCGCGGCGCCCCCGGCGGCCGGGCCTGACGGGGGTACCCAGCGGATCCAGGCGGTGGATCGAGCCGTCGTGCTGCTGAAGTCGGTGGCCGATAGCTCGACGCCGCCCACGGTGTACGAACTGGCGCAGCGGTGCGGGATCAACCGGAGCACGGCCTGGCGGCTGCTGCGCACCCTGGAATATCACGGCCTGGTTGACAGGGATCCGATCACACAGCGTTACACAGTGGGTTACGGCGCGATGACGGTCGCCGGGGCGGTGACGGACGATTCGCTGGTCCGCCGGGTCCGGCCGCTGCTGGAAAAGCTGGCGATCCGCACCGGCGAGTCGGTCACGCTGGCCGTGGCCAAGCGGTTCAACCTCGTCTACGTGGACCAGGTTGACCCGCCGGACGTCATGGTGCCGAGCTGGCTCGGCAAGCCGCTGCCGCTGCACGCCACCTCGGGTGGCAAGGCGTTCATGGCCTGGCTGCGCCCGGACGAGCGGGACGCGATCCTGCCCAAGGAACTGCCGCGGTATACCGACCGAACGATCACCGACCGGGGTGAGCTCGACCGCGAGCTGGACGCGGTCCGGGAGGCGGGGTACGCGCTCTGCATCCGGGAGTACGAGGAGTTCTCTTCCGGCGCGGCCGCGGCCGTGCTCAATGCTCACCGGTACCCGGTCGCCGTGATCAACGTCTGGGGCCCTGATCCCCGCAACCCGGCCGGAAAGCTCCACGAGATCGGCCGCGACGCGGTCAAGACCGCCCGGGACATCGAGGCTCTCCTCGGCTGACCATCACGGCCCCGCACGGCTGGCCATCACGACCGCAAGACCGAGGATCGCGGGACCGCGCGGCTGACCGTCAGGGGGCCGCCGCGCCTTGACCGCCTCCGAAATTCGCTGGTAACCTCACGATGCTAACAGGTCGTTCACATAGTGAACGCCTGTCCGGCGTCAGTGAGGCGGTGGCGACCATGACAGATTCCCGCAAGGTCATCATTACCTGCGCGATCACGGGCTCCGGGCATACCCCGTCGATGTCCCCGCACCTGCCTTATACGGTGGAACAGGTCGTGGACCAGGGCGTGGCGGCCGCCGAGGCCGGAGCGGCCGTGCTGCACCTGCACGCTCGTAACCCTAAGGACGGGAGCCCCACCGCCGATCCCGGCATCTTCGCCGAGTACGCCCGCGGCATCCGGGAGCGCAGCGACGTCGTCATCAGCATCTCCACCGGTGGCGGCACCGGGATGACGGTCGAGGAGCGGCTTGCCGGGGTGCTCAAGCTCAAGCCCGAGCTCTGCACGCTGAACCTCGGGACGATGAACTACGGCAGTTTCCCGATGATCGACCGGTACCGGGGCCGGTTCAGGTTCGGATGGGAGGAGCCCTACCTGGAGAGCACCCGGGCCGAGCCGTTCGTCAGCACCTACGCCGACATCGAGTACATGCTCAAGACCGTCGGACCGGAGACCGGGGCCCGGTTCGAGGCAGAGGCCTACGACGTGTCGCACCTTTACACGCTCGCCTACTACCTGGACAAAGGCATGGTCGGCGAGCCCATCTTCATCCAGACCATCTTTGGCACGATGGGCGGGATCGGGCCGGACGTGGACCACATCGTCCACATGAAACGAACGGCCGACAGGCTGCTCGGCGACGCCTACCAGTGGTCAACGCTCGGCGCGGGCCGCTACCAGATGGGCATCGTCACCGCGGCGGCCATCATGGGCTCGCACGTCCGGGTCGGTCTGGAGGACAGCCTCTACCTGGGCAAGGGCCAGGTCGCGGGGTCCAACGCCGACCAGGTGCGCAAGATCCGCGGCATCCTGGAGGCGCTGTCACTGGAGATCGCGTCGCCGGCGGAGGCGCGCGGCCTGCTCGGCCTCAAGGGGCTGGGCAACGTCGGCTACTGAGCCGCGCCGAGATGCACCGATGGCAGCTGCCGGGCACGGGGGGATAACCGGCGTCACATTCGGCAGCGACGGGCACACGCTGGTCGGCACCCTGTACCTCGCCAGGGGCGATGATCCCAAGCCCACCGCGCTGCTGCTGCACGGCTGCCCGGGCATCGAGAAGAACCACGACCTGGCCGCGGCGCTGCGGGACCGGGGGTGGAACGCGCTGGTCTTCCACTACCGCGGCTGCTGGGGCAGCGGCGGGCGCTACGACCTCCGGACGGTAACGACCGACATCGCCGCGGCGGCCGGCCACCTGCGGTCGGGCGCCCACCGCAGCGTCGACGGAGGCCGGCTCGCCGTTATCGGGCACAGCCTCGGCGGATGGGCCGGGATCCTGGCCGCCGCCGAGGACGAACGGCTGGGCGCGGTCGCGGTCTGCGCCGCGCCGGCCAGCCTCGACGTCCTCGACGGGCTCACCGGCGAGGATCTGGACCGCGAGTTCATCAGGTTCCTGGCGACGACGCCGGCCGAGTTCGCCGCCCAGCGGACCGAGGTCGCGGCGCGCCCCGGGCCGCTCCAGGTGGCCGCGTCCGTCTCGCCGCGCCCGCTGCTCGTCGTGCACGGCAGCGACGACGAGTGGGTGCCCGCGTGCCACGGCCGAAGTTTGTACGAACATGCGGCACGCCCCTGCCGTTATGTCGAAATCAACGGCGCCAATCACGCATTCTCGTGGCACCGGGCGGAACTGCGTGACGCGCTGCTCGCCTGGCTCGAGGAGTCCGAAGTCTGAGGAGGACCACGGTGACCGGAGTGGAGCCGGACCGCGTGCGCCGGGTCGGCGTCGTGGGGGCCGGAGTGATTGGCGGCGGCTGGGCGCTGCATTACCTGCGGATGGGCCTGGACGTCGCGGTCTACGACCCGGCTCCGTTGGCCCGCACGGGTCTGCTCCGCCTGGTCGCGGAGATCTGGCCGCTGCTGGAGCGGATCGGGCTGCGCGACGGCGCCAGCCCCGGCCGGCTCACCTTTCACGACGACCTGGCGCCGGCCGTCGCCGGCGCCGACGTGATCCAGGAGAACTCCCCGGAGGACGGCCCGCTCAAGCGCGGCGTGCTCGCCGCGATCGACCGCGCGTCGCGCCCGGAGGCCGTGATCGCGTCCAGCACCTCAGGCTTTGCGATGACGATGCTGCAAGCGGACTGCGCGCACCCGGGGCGCTGCGTGGTCGGCCACCCGTTCAACCCGCCGTACCTGATCCCGCTGGTGGAGGTGGTGGGCGGCGAGCGGACCGATCCGGCCGCGGTGGACTGGCTGATGGCGTTCTACCGCGCGGTCGGCAAGCGCCCGCTGCGGCTGTCCCGCGAGCTGCCCGGGTTCGTGGGGAACCGGCTGCAGGAGGCGATGTGGCGGGAGGCGCTGCACATGGTCGCGGCGGGCGAGGCCACGGTCGAGGAGATCGACGAGGCCATCGCGTCCGGCCCCGGGCTGCGCTGGGCGCAGATGGGCCCGTGCCTGACCTTTCACCTGGCCGGAGGCGGCGGCGGCATGGCGCACATGCTCGACCACTTCGGCGCGGCCCTGCTCGAGCCGTGGACCCGGCTGGCCGCTCCGCCGCTCACGCCGGAACTGCGGGAGCGGATGGTGGACGGCTGCCTGCGCGAGGCGGACGGGCGCAGCGTCGCCGAGCTCGAGCGCATCCGGGACGAGTTCCTGGCCGAGCTGCTGCTGCTGGTGGAACGGTTCGCGGTCGGCCCACCGGAGCGGCCAGAAGCGGTGCTGTCCCGGCACGACCCGGCGGTGCGGCCGGAGGCAACGCTCTCATGACGCGCCCGGCGCAGCCGGACGCGGCACCCTCATGACACCGTCGGCGCCGCCGGACGCAACGCTCTCGTGACGCCGCGATATTGACACTGCGCCGGCGTCATCTCTACACTCCCCATATCACATAATGCACGCATTGTTCATATCGTGAACCATGCTCCCCGGGTCGCGCGGAGCGCCCGGACCGGGCTCGGCCCTCGGCAGTCGGGAGCGGACCATGGATCTCAGCCGCAGGGACTTCGTCAAATCGGCTGTGACGGGCTCGCTCGCGATCGGTTCGGCGAGCCTGCTCAGTGCCTGCGGGCTGAACGCGGCCGCCCTCACCACCCCGGTCCGCCACGCCAGCGGCCCGCCCAAACGCGGCGGCGCGCTGCGCGCCGCCATCACCGGCGGCTCGAGCGCCGACACCCTGGACCCGCTGTCGGCCGTCAGCAACGCGGACTTCGCCCGGGTCAACAACCTGTTCGAGCCGCTGCTCGGCCTGACCCCGAAGGCGCAGCCGGTGTTCGTGCTCGCCGACGAACTCACGCCGAACGCCACCGCGACCGAGTGGGTGCTCCGGCTCAAGCCGGGCATCACGTTCCACAACGGCAAGGCCCTGACCGCCGACGACGTCATCTACACCTTCCGCACGGTGCTCAACCCGAAGGCCCCGGCGGCCGCGGCGGCCGGCCTGGCCTCCATCGATGCGCCGGCGATGACCAAGCTGGACCCGCTCACCGTGCGGATCCCGTGCAAGACGCCGTTCGCCACGCTGCACCAGGCGCTGGCGATCCCGACCTACTCCGACGTCATCCCCGTGGGCTTCAATCCGAAGGCCCCCGTCGGCACCGGCCCGTTCAAGCTGCAAAGCTTCACGCCGGGCGTGCAGAGCACGTTTGTGCGATACGAAAATTACTGGCAGACCGGGCTGCCGTACCTGGACAAGGTCGTTATCACCGACTACAGCGACCAGACCAGCCAGGTCAACGCGCTGCTGTCCGGGCAGGTGGACGTGGTCAACCTGCTGTCCGCCGACGTGATCGCGGTGGTGGAGAGCCAGGGCAAGAACATCTTGATCTCCGACGGCGGCGGGTGGAACCCGTTCACGATGCGGGTGGACGTCCCGCCGCTCAACGACCGGCGGGTCCGCCAGGCGCTGCGGCTCGTGGTGGACCGGCCACAGATGCTGGAGATCCTTTTCAGCGGCCACGGGACGCTCGGCAACGACGTGTTCGGCATCTGGGCCCCGGATTACGATCACAGCCTGCCGCAGCGGCACCAGGACATCGAGCAGGCCAAGTCGCTGCTGAGGGCGGCCGGCGCCGAGGGGCTCAACATACAGCTGGTCACCTCGGACATCGGCCAGGCCACGGTGCAGGCCGCCGAGGTGCTGGCACAGCAGGCCAGCGCCGCAGGTATCAACGTCCAGGTCAACCAGATAACCGTCACCGACTTCTTCGGCCCGAGCTACCTGAAGTGGGTGTTCGCGCAGGACTACTGGTACTACAACTTCTACCTGCCGCAGGTCTCGCTGGCGACGCTGCCGGCCTCGCCGTTCAACGAGTGCCACTTCCACGACCCCGCGTACATCAAGCTGTACTCGGAGGCGATCGCCACCATCGACACCGCGAAACGGCAGCAACTCGCGCACGAGATGCAGCTCATCGACTACACCGACGGCGGGTACATCATCCCGTTCTTCCCGCCGGTCATCGACGGGTACGGGGCGAACGTCAACGGGCTGGTCCCGTCGAAGGGGGGCCTGTCACTCAACGCGTACGACTTCAAGCAGCTCTGGCTGTCGTGATGGCACGCCGGCGCGCCCGCCGTGGGCGCGCACCGGCCTGAGCCGCCGAGCACGGAAGGATCCTCCGTCATGACCGATATGACGGCACCGGGCAAGATCGCCGCCGCGCCCGCGCCCCCGCGGGCGCACCCGCTACGGGACACGCTGATCAAGCGGCTCGGGTTCGGTGTGATCACGCTGTTCTGCGTATCCATCCTCGTGTTCGCCGCCACGCAGCTGCTGCCCGGCAACGCGGCGTCGGCGGCGCTCCAGAACACCGCCACGCCCGCCCGGCTGCACGCGCTGGAGGTCCAGATGGGCCTGAACCGGCCCGCGGTGTCGCAGTACTGGAGCTGGCTGACCGGCCTGTTCCAGGGCCGCCTCGGCACCTCGATCGTCAGCAGCACCCCGGTGAGCACCCTGGTCGGCGGGCGGATCGTGAACACCGCCGTGCTCGTCCTGCTGGCCGGCTTCATCGGCACCGTGATCGGCGTGGCGCTCGGGATGCTGGCCGCGGCGCGGCGGGACAGCGTGCTGGACCACGTGCTGTCGGTCACCGCGCTGGCCGTCACCGCCCTGCCCGAGTTCGTCGTCGCGATGGCGCTGGTGATCTTCTTCGCCGCGGTGATCTGGCACCTGTTCCCCGCGGTCTCGGTGTTCCCGCCCGGGGCCGCGCCCTGGTCGGACCCTACGCTGCTGGTGCTGCCGGTCGCCACGCTCGTGATCGTGATCGTCCCGTACACCTTCCGGATGATGCGGGCCGCGATGATCGACGCGCTGGAGAGCGACTACGTCGAAATGGCCACGCTCAAGGGGCTGTCCCGGCGCCGGGTCCTGATCTTCCACGCGCTGCCGAACGCGATCGCGCCGACCATCCAGGTGGTCGGGCTCAACTTCCTGTACCTGGCCGGCGGAGTGGTGGTGGTGGAGTACGTGTTCAACTACCCGGGCCTTGGCCAGGGCCTGGTCAACGCGGTGGCCGACCGGGACATCCCGGTGATCCAGTTCGTGGTGCTGCTGCTGGCCGCGTTCTACGTCCTGGTCAACATCGCAACCGACATGGTGTCCCTCGCCGCCAGCCCGCGGCGCCGGCTGCCCCGGTCCTGACGGGAGGTAGGCATGGCATCCACGGCAGCGCTCGAGGTCCTGACAACTGCCGGGCGCAGGCGGGCACGCCGGCGCGAGTGGCTGGCGGTGCTGGGCCGGGCGGTGCGCACCACCCGCGGTGCGGTCGGGCTCTCGATCGTCGGCGTCGTCGTGCTCATCGCCGCCATCGGCCCCGCGCTCGCCCCGCGGCCCGCCGACGCGTTCGTGACCAGGCCGTTCGACAACCCGTCGCTCGCGTTCCCGCTCGGCGGGGACGTGCTCGGCCGGGACGTGCTGAGCCGCACCCTCGCGGGTGGCTGGGAACTGCTGCTGATGGCCGCGGTGGCGACCTTGCTCGGGGTGGCCGCGGGGGCGGCCCTCGGGGTGATGGCGGCGTACTTCGGCGGGTTCTGGGACAGCCTGATCATGCGCGTCGTGGACATCGTGCTCGCGTTCCCGCAACTGGTGTTCGCGCTGCTGCTGGTCAGCATCCTCGGGCCGAAGATCTGGCTGATCGTCCTCGCGGTCGCGATCTCACATGCCCCGCAGGTCGCGCGGGTGACCCGGGCGGCCGCGCTGGACATCAGCGAACGGGACTACGTCCGGGCCGCGCAGATCATCGGCATGCCCGCGCGGAAGGTGATGCGGCGGGAGGTGCTGCCGAACCTGACCTCGGTGCTCATGGTGGAGCTCGGGCTCCGGCTCACCTACTCGATCCTGGTGATCGCGGGATTGAGCTTCCTCGGGTTCGGCCTCCAGCCGCCGGCCCCAAGCTGGGGCTACATGATCAACGAGAACCGGATCGGCCTGGTCGCCAACCCGTGGGGGGTGTTGGCGCCGACGCTGCTCATCGCCGCGCTGACCATCGGCACCAACACGCTTACCGATGCGATCGCCAGGGCATCGCTCGGCGTCGGCCGCGGCGCCGACGACGCGCTGCTGCCAGGCATCACGGCGGCGGGAGCGGTGACATGACCAGCAACACCGACGACGAGATGACCGGCGCTGGCGTGACCGGCGACGATGACGGCGAGCTGCGGCTGGTCGTGGAAAACCTCCAGGTGCTGCGGGCGCCGTCCCGCGGCCGGGAAGCGGTCGACGTGGTGGACGAGGTCTCGTTCCGCGTCCAGCCGGGTCAGGTCCTCGGCCTGGTCGGAGAGTCCGGGTCCGGCAAGACCACGATGGCGCTCGCGCTGCTCGGCCACGTCCGCCGGGGCCTGGTCATCGGCGGCGGGCGGATACTCGTCGACGGTCTGGACATCCTGGGGCTGCCACAGGGCGAGCTCCAGAAGCTGCGTGGCAGGCGGATCGCCTACGTGCCGCAGGACCCGTCCAGCGCGCTCAACCCGACGCTCAAGGTGGGTACCCAGCTCCGCGAGGTCCTCGACGGCTTCGAGGGCGACGAGAACGCACGTGCGGCACGGCTGACCGAGATGCTCGCGGAGGTGGGCCTGTCCACGGTTCCGGGGGTCCTGGACTCCTACCCGCACCAGCTCTCCGGCGGGCAGCAGCAGCGGGTTGGGCTCGCCATGGCCTTCGCGTGCCGGCCTCAGCTCATCGTGCTGGACGAGCCGACGACCGGGCTGGACGTCACCACCCAGCGCCGGGTGCTGGAGACGATCCGCGACCTGTGCCGGTCCTATCGGGTGGCTGCGGTGTATATCAGCCACGACCTGGCGGTGGTGGCGGAGATCGCCGATCACGTCGCCGTGCTGTACGCGGGCCGGCTCGCCGAGATCGGCCCGTCACGCGAGGTGTTCGACACGCCCGCCCATCCCTACAGCCGCGGGCTGCTGCGGGCCATCCCTTCTCTGGCCGAGGCGCACGTGCTTGTCGGCATGGCCGGGCAGCCGCCGCGGCCGGGCAACCGCCCGCCCGGCTGCTTCTTCCAGCCGCGTTGCGAGTTTGCGATCCCCGACTGCGAGCGCGGCCAGCCGCCGCTGGCCCTGGTGTCGGAGACCGGCCACGGTGCCCGGTGCCTGCGCGCCGCCGAGGTGGTCGCGCTGGCACGCACCGCGGAAGCGCGGACCGCGCGGGCGGCGGCCGGCCCGGCCGCGGGCGTCTCGCTGCTGGACGTGCGCAACCTGTCGGCCACCTACGGCCCCAAGACGGTGCTGGCCGACGTGAACTTCGTGGTGCCGGGCCGTCGGTGCGTCGCCGTGGTCGGGATGTCCGGCTCCGGCAAGACCACCCTGGCCCGGTGCCTGGTCGGGCTGCACCCGGCCTGGGGCGGCGACGTCTTCTTCGCGGGCAAGCCGCTGGCCAGGGGCATCCGCCGGCGCACCGACGAGCAGCTACGGCGGATCCAGTACGTGTCGCAGAACCCGTACGCGTCGCTGAACCCGCGCCGGACCGTGGGGCAGATCGTGGAGCAGCCCCTGGCCCACTTCGAAAGGCTCCCCGTGGGCGAGCGATACGAGCGGGTGGTGGCCGCGCTGACCGCCGCCGCGCTGCGCGAGTCGTTCGTCGACCTCTACCCGGACCAGCTTTCCGGCGGCGAGCGGCAGCGGGTGGCCATCGCCCGCGCGCTCATTCTCGAACCGGACCTGCTGGTGTGCGACGAGGTCACCTCCGCCCTTGACGTATCGGTGCAGGCGGCGATCGTCGAGTTGCTGCGCGGGCTGCAGGCCGAGCGCGGGTTGTCCCTGATCTTCATCACGCACAACCTGCCGCTGGTGCGCAGCATCGCCGACCAGGTCGTGGTGCTGAACCAGGGCGCGATCTGCGAGGCCGGCCCGGTCGCCGAGGTGCTCCACTCCCCCAAGCATCCCTACACCGCACAGCTTCTCGCCGACGTGCCCAAGCTGGAAACGCCGGTCGGCGGGGCCTGATGGGGGCGGGTGGCCCCTCCGGCGCTCCCCTCGCGGGGGCACCACGCCGGTGGCCGCCGGCGCGGATCCCGGCGCCGCTGCGGCTGTACAAGGCGACGGTCCTGCCGGACTGGGTGGATTACAACCAGCACCTGACCGAATGGGCCTATCTGCTGATCTTCGGCGACAACGCGGACGCGTTCTTCCGCTTCTTCGGCATCGACGAGGCCTACCGGGCGGGCGGCATGTCCCTCTACACGGCCGAGACGCACCTGCGCCACCTGCGTGAAGTCGCGGCCGGCGAGGTGTGCGAACTCAGCCTCCAAGTGCTCGGCTCGGACGCCAAGCGGCTGCACATCGTCCATGAGATGGCCGGGGCGGACGGGGCCATCGCGGCGACCGCGGAGCAGATGCTCGTGCACGTGGACACAAGGACGGGCCGGGTGGTCCCGTTCCCGGAACGGATCGCGGCCCGGCTGAGGCAGATCGAGGCCGCCCACGCCCGGCTCGGCGTGCCCGGCTACGCCGGGCGGGTCATGCGGATCCCGGGGCGGTGAGGCCGGCGTGGACTTCGAGCCGACCCCCGAACAGCGCCTGATCGCCGGCACCGTCCGGGACTTCGTGGAGCAGGAACGCCCGCTCCCTGCTGCGGCCCTACGGAGGATGACATGGCTGATCGCGCCCGGGCAGCGGCACCGCTCGCGGTGGCGGCGGTGCTCGAAATCGTCCGGGAAACCGAAGGCGTCGGCGTGCAAGCCGGGTTCCGGGCGCTGCGCGGCGGCGGGCTGCCCGCCTACCGGGCCATGCTCGGTTCGCAGGACGCTGCCGAGGGCGCCCGCGCCTTCACCGAGCGGCGCGCACCGGTCTGGCGCGGCCGGTGAGCACCACCGGCCCCGCGCCCCGTGACCGGCGGCGACCTGGGCGGCTGGACACCGGTGGCCGGATCGTTCCGGAGAGCTGGATCGACTACAACGGCCACATGATGGACTCCTACTACTTCGTGGCGTTCACGGAGGCCACCGAGGCGCTCCTGGACCACGTGGGTCTGGGCGCGGCCTACCGCGCCGAGACCGGCTGCGGCATCTACACCGTGGAGAGCCATCTTTGCTTCCTGAGCAGCGCCCGAGCCGGTGACCGGCTCGATTACACATCCCAGCTATTGGGCTGCGACACCAAGCGGCTGCACGTCTTCCACCGCATAACGCGAGGCCCCGGCGGGGCGGAAGTGGCGACCAATGAGTTGATGTTCCTGCACGTCAACCTCGCCGCCGAGCAGGTAACCCCTATACCGCCGGAATACGCCGCAACCGCCCGGGCGCTCGCTGCCGAGCACTCGGTGCTGTCCGTGCCGCGCGCAGCCGGGCGCCGGATCACGATGCCCGGGGCTTTGTGAACCCGCCTGGCGCCGGCGTAGCGCTGCCGGGGCGCAACCGCCGCCCGCCGGAGCCGGCGACGCAAAGCGCCACGGTGACCAGCACGGCCAGTGCGGGTCGTTAAGAGCCCGGCGGGGGGTCAGGCGGGGCGGGCGCGAAGGACAGCGCGCAGGAGTTGATGCAATAGCGCCGGCGGGTGGGCGCGGGCCCGTCGCGGAAGACGTGGCCCAGATGACCGCCACACCGGCGGCAGACCACCTCGGTGCGGCGCAGCAGCCAGCCCTGGTCAGTCCGTAGCTCGACCGCGGCGTCGCTGGCCGGCTGCACAAAGCTCGGCCAGCCCGTGCGCGAGGCGAACTTGGCGTCCGAGCGGAACAGCTCATTGCCGCAGCCGGCGCAGCGGTAGGAGCCGGTGTCCTTGGCGTAGAGGTACCTGCCGGTGAAGGCTTGCTCGGTGTGGCCCCGGCGCAACACGTTGTACTGCTGGCGGGTCAGTTCCTGCCGCCACTGCTCATCGGGCTTGTCGATCTCGGGCGGCGTGGTGGCCGGTGTGGCCCTGGTGCGGCGCATCGGCGCGTTCTCCTGACTATGGCCCCTGCGGTGCTGAACATTCCCGGCCGGGGGAATCACCGAGTCGAACAAGCCACACAACCCGGTCATTCCGCCAGCAGAAACTAGGGACAAGGTGACGGCTAGGCTGAGGCAGTCGCCGGGGCCGCGCTTCCCGCCTGGCGCAGCGCAGGAACGCCGCCTGGGGTTCCCGGCCGCGCTTCCCGCCTGGCGCAGCACAGGAACGCCGCCAGGGGTTCCCGGCCGCGCCCGGGCGGTTGGACGGGGTGTCAGGCGGCTTGGCTCGCGCGCGCGGCGGCGGCAAGATCGGTCTCGCGGCGTTCGAGCAGCTTCAGCCAGACCTCGCTGCGGGTGGGGAAGGCGGGAACGGCCTGCCACAACAGCTCGACCGGTGTCTTGCTGACGATCGCGATCGTCGCCGCGTGCAGCCAGTCCGCCACGTCGGTGCCGGTGAACGTGGCACCGACGATCACGCCCCGCCGCTCGTCAACGACGATCCGCGCGGTTCCGGGCGTACCGGCCCCGTGGAATGCTCCGCCGGCCGTGGCCGAGCTTGGCACATCGTAGGCCCGGGCGTCTGCGCCCTGATCCCGGGCGGCCTGCAGCGTAAGCCCGACGGCGGCGACCTGCGGATCGGTGAAGATCACCCGAGGCGCCGACGCGTTATCGCCGCGGACGCCGGCCGCGTTCCCGTCGAGGATCTCCGACAGGACGTGTGCCTGGTATTTGCCCATGTGGGTCACCAGCGTGCGCCCGTTGACGTCGCCGATCGCATACAGCCACGGCAGACCCGGAACGGAAAGCTGCTCGCCGACCTCGACCGGCCGCCCGGGCGGCAGCCCGACGGTCTCCAGGCCCAGGTCCTGCGTCCGCGGGCGGCGCCCGGTGGCGACCAGGATCTCCTCACCGTGGACGGTCCGCCCGTCGCTCAAAGTCACGGTGACCTGCGGGCCGTCCCGGCGGACCGCCGTGGCCTGCACCCCGGTCCGCACGTCTATGCCCAGGCTGGTCAGCGCTTCCCGCAGTTCCTGTCCGGCGAAGGGCTCCTCCCGCGGCAGCAGCCGCTGTTCGGCCTCGATCACGGTCACCTGCGAGCCCAGCGTCGCGTACGCCTGGGCCATCTCGACCCCGACCGCACCGCCGCCAAGGACCAGCAACCGCCGGGGGATCTTGGTTGCGGTGGTGGCCTCCCGGTTCGTCCACGGGCCGGCCTCGGCCAGGCCCGGAATCGGCGGCATCGTGGCCGCGCTGCCGGTCGCGATCACCACCGCCCGGCGAGCGTGCAGCACCGTGTCGGCGACGCGCACCCGGCGCTCGCCGTCAAGGCGGGCGTGGCCGCGGATCAATGTCACGCCACGGCTCTCCAGCCAGGGCACCTGCCCGGAGTCATCCAGGCCGCCGACGAGCTCGTCGCGGCGGGCCAGGACGGCTCCCACATCCAGCTGGCCGGTGACGGCCTGCGCGGCCCCGGGAACCCGGCGGGCCTCGGCCAGCGCCTGGGCCGGGCGCAGCAGGGCCTTGGACGGCATGCACGCGTAGTAGGAGCACTCACCCCCAACAAGCTCGGCCTCCGCGATGCCCACCCGGTAACCCTTGCCGGCCAGCCGCCCCGCGAGAACCTCACCGGCCGGGCCGGCCCCGATCACGATCACATCGAACGTCGTGCCGGTCATTGTCTTCTCCTGCTTATAGCTCGTACTTCTGCGCCGTGGGCCCCTGCGGCGGCAGCGCGCGGCTCCCGCCGCAGGGGCGTTGGTGACGGCGGGCCCCTGGTGGGGCCCGCCGTTGCCGGTGGTGCCCCGCGGTTACCGTGGCTCGAACTGCGAGTGGGGTGCGGGCGGGGCGAGGTTGGCGGTGGGGGTGTGGGCGGTGAACCCGAGCACCGCGCAGTTGATGTCGACCCCGGCCGCGCCGTAGGGGGCGGGCTGCCCGGTGGCCGGGTTGATCCCGGTCAGCAGGTCGGGCCGGGTGGCGGCGAGGTTGAGCACGACGTTCTCGTCGATCTGGCGGGTGTTCAGGCCCTCCTTGACCGCCTTGGGGGTCCACAGGCCGAGCTGGGCGTCCCACAGCGGGCTGTAGGCGTCGGCGTGCCGGGGGTCGGTGAGGGTCGGGAAGTCGCCGAACACGTTCAGCAGGTCGCCGCCGTGGCGCAGCGCGTTGATCATCGCGGTGTTGCCCGCGGAGGCGTCCTGGGCGGCGAACCCGTCCTTGATCAGGTTTACGAACCCCTGGGCGTTCGGGTTGTTCGCCCCGGTCTGGCCGTTGATGAACCCGAACAGCCGCTCCCGGGACGAGCCGAGGAAGTCATCCCCGCCGTTGAACGCGGCGGTGTTCAGCGCCGGCACGTAGGTGGACCGCTCCAGCACCGCGGTCAGCGGCTGCCCGGCGTCGGTGGACAGGTACAGGATCGGCTGCCCGGCGTCGAAGCCCTTGACGAACAGCAGGTCCGCCCACGACTCGGCGAACTGGCCCGGCTTGGACGGGCCGGCGATGTGGATGCCCAGCACCCGGTCCTCGGTGTTGGTGTGGTGCACCACGTCGAACGGGCCGTTGCCGACCGCGACGATCGGCGCGTTGTAGACCACGTTCGAGCCGGCGAACTTGATGAACGGGCTGTACCCGGGGCCGGCCACCGAGCCGGGGGCGAACTTGGCCAGCGGGAACCCGTTGGGCCCGGGGACCGCGACCCGGGTGGGGGCGAAGTTCGGCGCGCCGGCGAAGTTCACCACGCCCGGGCCGAACGGGTTCGCCGCCACGGTGGGGTTGGTCAGGGTCACGGTCTGCACCGCGGCCGGGTCACCGATCGCGATGTTGGCGAGCTTGGGCGCGTAGTTCACGCCCAGGTCGTGCGCCAGCCCCGGGTCGGAGGCGTCCTCCAGGATGTACCAGACCTTCTCAGCGTGCGGCGTGCCCGCGTACGCGATCCCCGGGTACAGCGGCAGCCGCGCCGTCTCCTTCGACAGGTTGATCTGGATCGCGCTCTCCAACGTCAGGTGATCCCGCGGCAGCAGGCCGGATAGCTGCCCCAGGCCGCCGGGCTTAGCGGTGGTGGCGCCTGCCCCGGCGGTCGCCACCGTGGCGCCCACCGCCCCGGCCACGATCGCCACGGCGGCAGCGGCTGCCACCCACCACCGGCGTCTCAACATCTTCATCTACTGTCCCTTCCTCCGGAATGGCCACCATTGGGCTGGCGGCAGAGAGCCGCCCACGCCGTTTCGTTCACCTTGTTGGCGTGCGCGGCGGCCGGGGTCTTACGCCTCCGCGCACAGAAATGGCGAAAGCGCAGCTCAGGAGGGCCGTTCCGTGCCCAGGCCCGCGATCATGCAGCGTGGGGGAAGGGCGCGAACCGGTCAAGGCCGCGCCCGGAGGGAGTCACCGGTCAAAGGCGGGCGCGGCGGTCCGCCCGGCTGGAGGCGGAGCAGCGCTGACCGCGGCCCGGCCACCGGGCAGGCAGCGCAGGCAGCGCTCAGCGGCGCATCGTGTGCCGCTTCATGCCACGACCGGTTGCGCCGCCGTCGCGCCCGCCACCAGCGTGACGGGTGCGACGGCGGCAGGCTTGGTCAGGTGAAGCCGACGTTCAACTCGAAGTGCCCGAGCCTCAGGTTGAGTACTCCGCCGCCGGCCCAGTGCACGATGAACGCAAGCAGGATGATGGCCAGGATTACCAGGACCACCCAGAAGAAGAACACGATGATGCCGGGGATGGCATACCCCGCTACCGTTCTTGCTCTAGCCATGGCTACCAACTACTCTCGCTCTGGCAACGGCTGCCAGCTACCCACCACCGACCGGCTTATTCACGAGTTGCGGCCTTGGCCTGGGCGGCTCACCCAGCCGGTCCGCTGGATCGTTGACAGGGGAATCTGGGCTGCCGACCACGAACTCACCAGCCAGGCGCCCTGGGTACCCCTCTACAACCCGCGCAGCCTGACAGTTCTCTCCACCCGGGTAGGCAACTACCAGTACCACCCCTACTGGTACCTGCTGATCGACCAGCTCTGGGTCCGCTAGCCCCGCGCCGGCGAGGTCCGGAATGGATGATGTGTGGCAGCAGGATCACGCACTGCCGCGGCAACGCTGGCCGGTCTGCTGCGAGCAGAGCGCCCAAAGACGCGGTCCAATTGCTGCGTAGAAAGGAGCTGGCCATGGCAAACGAGCAGCGGATGTGGCCGGGGGAGGCATTCCCGCTCGGCGCCACAACCGGCGACGGGGGCACTAATTTCGCCGTCTTCTCCGCCGTCGCCACCCAGGTCACCCTCTGCCTGTTCGACGACCAGCAGAGGGAGACCCGGCTTCCCCTGAGCGAGGTGGATTCCTTCGTGTGGCACGGGTTCGTCCCGGGCGCTGGCCACGGCCAGCGCTACGGCTATCGCGTCGATGGGCCCTGGGACCTGAACTCCTCGGCCCGTTGCGACCCCGCCAAGCTGCTACTGGACCCGTACGGGCTGGCGGTCGAGGGAAGCGTCGACTGGGGCCGGGGACCGGCCCACGATGAGCCGCTCTATGACCGCCGCTTCGCGGACAACCGCCGCAGCGATCTCGACTCGGGCCCGCTGATGCCCAGAAGCATCGTGGTCGACCGCTCGTTTGCCTGGCAGGACGCCGGGTTTAGCCCCCGGCCGCTCGCCGACACCGTGATCTACGAGTGCCATGTCAAGGGGGCCACCAAGCTGCATCCAGACGTTCCTGCCAGCCTGCGGGGCAGCTACGCCGGACTGGCGCACCCGCGCTTCATCCAGCACCTGAGCTCGCTGGGGGTCACGGCGGTCGAGCTCATGCCGGTGCACCAATACGTCAGTGAGGACTTTCTGGTGGCCGCTGGGCGGTCCAACTACTGGGGTTACAACAGCGTCGGCTTCTTCGCTCCCCATAACGCCTACTCGTCCGCTGGCCAGCGGGGCGAGCAGGTCGCGGAGTTCAAGGGCATGGTGCAGGCGTTCCACCAGGCCGGCCTCGAGGTGATCCTCGACGTTGTGTTCAATCACACGGCCGAGGGGGGCCAGGACGGGCCCTCGTTCTGCTTCCGCGGCCTCGACAACGGCAGCTACTACATGCTCGAGGCCGGCGGCGCCGTCCTCAACGCCGCTGGCGTCGGCAACTCTGTGAACGTTTGGGACCCGGCGATGCTGCGGCTGATCCTCGACTCATTGCGGTACTGGGTGACCGACATGCACGTTGACGGGTTCCGCTTCGACCTCGCCACCGTGCTGTCGGCGACAGATTCGGGGCACAGCGTGTCGGTGTTCCTGGACCTCGTCGCCCAGGACCCGGTGCTGGCTCCGGTGAAGCTCATCGCGGAGCCCTGGAATCCCGGCCCGGAGGACCCGCAGTATGGCCTCGGCCGCTTTCCTCCGGCGTGGAGCCAATGGAATGATCAGTTCCGCAACAATGTCCGCTCCGCCTGGAAGAGCGACATCGGGCTGATCCCGGCTTTCCGTGATCTGTTCGAGGGAAGCCCGGGCATCTTCCAGGCTGCCGACGGGACCAAGCCCACGGGCTCGGTCAACTACGTATGCAGCCACGACGGCTTCACCGTCCGCGACCTGGTCTGCTACACCGACGACGGCCAGCGGTCATGGGACAGCGGCGGCCCCGCGAGCAGCACCGACCCTGGGGTGAGCCAGATTCGCGCGAGCCGGCAGCGAGCCATGATCGCTACCCTCGCGCTCGCCCAGGGCCTGCCCATGCTCGGGCACGGTGACGAACTCGGCCGCACGCAGGAAGGCAACGCCAACGCCTACGACCAGGACAACCCCACCGCCTGGATCGACTGGTCCGAGGCAGACAGCGGCCTGATCGAGTTCACCAGCCGTGCCTTCGCCCTCCGGGCCGCCCACCCGGTATTCCGCCAGCGCCGCTGGACAAGCGGGATCACACCCGGCGCCGCTCACCGGCCCCTGGCCTGGTACGACCCGAACGGGCAACCGGGGACAGAAGACGCCGCCACCGCAGGCCAGACCGTGACCGTGTCCGTGTACCTGGACGGCCACGCCATCCCCTACCCGGACGCCACCGGCAAGCCCGTCACCGACGATGACTTCCTGGTGCTGTTCAACGCATGGTGGCAGCCGCTCGCCATGACCGTACCCCCGGCTCTGGGTGGCACGTGGAGCGCCGAGCTGGACTCGTCCCAGGTAACGGGCCTCCCAGCCACCGCAACCGAAGTGGAGGCCGACACAGCGGTCACGGTGAGCCCCCGCTCGCTGGTCGTCCTCCGAAGGACCGGACCGTAAGCCAGTCTGCGCAAACCGCCAAGAACCTGAGATCATCCGCCGGTCCGTCCCGATCGTCCGATCAACCCCGTCAGCTGAGCGTGGCGCAGGGACGCCGTGCTCGTCTGGGCAGGGTTATCGCTGGGTCATGGCGGGGTTGAGCCGGACCAGCCGCACCGGGCTGGTCTCATCGAGTTCGGCGATGGCTGCCCGTGATTTCACGAAATCGGTGAATGAACGGTAGCCGAGAGCCCGCTCGCTGAATGACGGGTCCATTCGCCTCATCTGGCTCTTCACCGCGGAACTGTGCAGCCAGTCCGCGTCATCTTTTTCCTGGCCGAGCCGCAGCGCCCGTTCCAGAAGCCGGGTTGCTGCCTGTTGCGGGTCTTCGGAATCAGGATCGGTCTCGTCGATGACGGCGGAAGCTGGCTGTCTGGAGCGGCGCGAGCCTCGCGCGGGCGGCCCTGCGCCGGACTCGCCGGGCTGTGGTTGCACGCCGGTTGCCGGGCCGTCCGGCAGTGGCGGGGCATCGGCGGGCTCGATGCCCGGAAGCGCGTCATAGGTCACCAGTTCGTCACACGCCGCGGCCAGTGCCCTGCTGGTCGATCCGGCAACCCCCACGCCCACCACGTAACGGCCCAGCCGCCGGCACCGCTGGGCCAGGGCAATGTAGTCGGAGTCCCCGGCCACGATCACCACATGGGTCAGGTCAGGGAGGCGGAACATGTCCTCCACCGCGTCCACGGCCAGCCTGATGTCGGCACCATTCTTGGCGTAGACGGCCGCGGGAAACAGCTGCACCAAGTCCACAGCGCGGCTGACGAGCTGGCCGCGGTAATCAGCGTTCACCGGGGCCGACCAGTCCGCGTAGGCGCGGGTGAGCACCAGGGTGCCAAACGATGAGGCGAAGTCGATCACCGCGCCGACGTCCACGGTCGCGCGGCGGACCTTCTCCGCCAGGTCGGGGTCCACGGGCCTGTCCGCCCGGCCGAACCCGCGCACCTTGTCACGCTGGAACTGGCCCCGGCCATGAACCTGGTCATACCGCGACACCACGATGTTGTCGAAGTCGATGTAGACCGCGACGCGGGTGACACCAGGGTCGTTCATCATCACTCATCTCGCTAGGACACGCCCTTCGCGCGGCCAGCGCGCCACGACAACCCAAGGTAATACCAGCCCGCCAGCCAGGCGAAGGCGCCACGGCCGGCAGCTCATCGCCCTGGCCCGGGCTTGGACCCGTGTGCCGTTGACGAAATAGACCCGGCTCGTAATCCAGTACCCGCCGGACCCCAAGGTGCAGGGGTGAAGGCGATGGGCAACTGGATCGGCCCGGTGTTGCCGCTGTCGGGCAGCCAGGTGGCCATGCCCGCAGCGCGGGGCTCGCGCAGGCGGCGGGCGAGCACCGTCAGCGCCGTGCACATGTCCGTCCGCGCGACAAGGTGGCCAAGGCAGTAGTGGATCCCGCCGCCGAAACCAAAGTGCGGCGGGCGCCCGGCCGCGGTGATGTCGAATTCCGCGCCGCCGGCGAGCGGATCGGTCCCTGCCGACTCGCAGAACAGGTGGATGGTGGTCCCTGCGGGGATGTCGAGCTCGTCGAAGGTGAAGTCGGCGATGGCCTCCTGGTGACCCAGGTCGTCGTCGGGCTGACCCGCATGACCTCCTCGACCGCGGCCGGCCCCAGTTCCGGGCGCTGGCCGAGCAACCGCCATTGGCCGGGGTGGTCCATGAAGGCCTGCATGGCCAGGCCAAGCTGGTTGCGGGTGGTGTCGAAGCCCCCGAAGATCAGCAGCACCAGCGAATCGCGCAACTCGGATTCGGCCAGGTGCTCCTCGCCGGCCGGGGGACAAGCCAGGCGGGTCACGAAATCCCCCCGCGGCCCGCGGCGCCGATCGGCGATCAGCGCGTCCGCGTAGCCGTACAGGGCCGCAAGCGACGCCTCGATCTGCGGCAGGTGCTCGCGGATCCGCACGCCCATGGCCAGGCCCACGGTCGCCGAGTGCGCCGCGACGATTGCCCAGTCGTCCTCGGGAGTGCCGAGCAGTACGGCGATGGCCCGCGCCGCGTAGGGCACGGCGAACTCGGACATGAACTCGCACCGGCCGCGGGGCGCGAACGCGTCCGCCAGTTCTCCGGCCAGCGTTTCGAATCGCGGCTGCAACTGGCCGATGATGCGCCGGGAGAACGCGGGATTCAGCAGGCGGCGCAGCCGTTGGTGAGCCTCGCCTTCCTTGTTGAGCACCCAGCTGGCCCACCAGTCGGCGAACGGCCCGGAGGTGACGCCGTGGTGCGCCGGCCACAGCCTGCTGCCCTGCCGCAGGTCCGGGTGCCGGATCAGGCGCGCCACCTCGTCGTGCCGCAGCACCGCCAGCCCATAGCTGGTCCGCGCATACCAGCTTGCCTCTCGTGCCCGGCGCACCTGCGCGGACCGGACGGAAAAGGCGGGATCGGCCACGTCGAGGAACGGCACGGCCTCGCCAACTGTGATCGCCACCGCTTCTCCTGCCGGCCCGTCCGCTTCGGCTGCCCGGCCCAGCCTATGCCGCGTGCTCCAGGGGCCCCGTGCCCATCGGCACCCGGCTACGCGAGATCCGCTCGTTCCCGCCGGTACGGGGCGGGCCGGGCGGGGTCGCCGCCGTCGATCTCGCGCGCCAGCCGGTGCCCGTCGAAGATCGCCTCCGAGATCAGGCGGGGCGCGACCGCGTCGCCGATGCGGTACAGCCCGCTGATCCCGGCCGCGGTGAGCGCGGTCTCGTCGCTCGCCAGTTCGCGGTACAGGGCGTCCCGCGAGGCCTGCTGGGTGACGAGCACGACCCCGTCGCAGGCGGCCGACCAGGGCTCTCCGTGCCGGTCATGGCCGGTGACCGACCCAGGGCCGATCCCGGTGATGGTCGTCGCACGGCGGACGCTCACCCCAGCCCGGTGCAGGTGGGCGCGGAGCATATCGCCTTCCAGGGTCTCGTCGCTGACCGGGGAGAGAACGTCGAACGTGGTGACCACGGTTACCTCGAACCCGTCCGCGGCGAGCAGCTCAGCCACGCCAGGAGCAAGGTAATAGCCGTCGGTGTCGTACACGACGGCTCGCGGCCCGGGCGGCCGCTTGCCCGCGCAGGCTTGATCGGGGGTGAGCACGTGCGGCAGGCCCGGGTCCGCCCCGGGCATCGGGTCAGGGTAGCCGGGCTGGGCGCCGTCGCCGCGCCACGCCGAGCCAGTGGCGATCACGACCAGGTCCGCGCCGTACTCCAAGACATCCGCCGTGGTCAGCCGGCGCCCGGTGATCACCTCCACGCCGGGCAACCGGGAAAGCTGGACCGCGCGCCAGTCGATGATCCGGCCCCAGTGGCCGAGCGTGGGCAACCGCCTGGCCCAGCGCAACCGGCCCCCGATCTCCGGCTCGGCCTCGACCAGGTGCACCGAGGTGAAGCCGCGCTTGCCGAGCACCACCGCGCACTCCATCCCCGCCGGCCCCGCGCCCACGATGAGCACGGGCCGGTGGGGGCCGGCCGCCGCGGGAAAGGACTCCGGGTGCCAGCCGCGGCGGTACTCCTCCCCGGCGGTGGCGTTCTGCACGCAGCCGACGTGACGGAAGGTCTCCTCCCGCAGGATGCAGACGTTGGACCCGGTGCACTCGCGGATCTCGTCCAGACGGCCCGCCGCGATCTTGCGGGGCAGAAACGGGTCAGCGATCGCCTGCCTGGCCGAGCCGACCAGGTCCACCGCGCCCGACCGGACCACCTCGGCCATCACATCCGGGCTGGTGTACCGGCCGACCGCGACCACGGGCTTGGCGGTGGCCTCCCTGACCCGGTGCGCCCACGGCCGCTCGTGCCCCTCGGGGTAGTACCGGGACGTGCCCGAATCCTCCGGCCACGACCCAACCGTCACATCCCACAGGTCCACAAGGTCGTCGGCCATGGCCACCAGGGCCAGCATGTCATCTATGTGAATGCCGGGAAGGCCTTCCGCCCCCGGCACCCCGGAATCGCCGTGCACGGCGATCCTCGTCGCGATCGCGCACTCGCCGCCGACCTCCGCACGCACCGCGGCGAGGGTCTCCATCCAGAACCGGCCCCGGTTCGCCAGGCTCCCCCCGTAGCCATCGGTCCGCCGGTTGACATGCGCCGACAGGAACTGGGTCATCAGGTAGCCGTGCGCCCCGTACACGTAGACGATGTCGAAGCCGACGTCGGCGGCGCGCCGGGCGGCCTGCACCCAGTCCCGCTGGACGCGGGCGATGTCGCCGGTGTCCATCTCCTTGGCCAGCCCGCCCCACTGGACTGTGGAGGTGAGCTGGCTCGGGGCCAGCCGGACCACCCGTGAGCTGGCGTTGGTGCTGGACCAGCCGCCGTGGTACAGCTCCAGCCCGGCCAGCGATCCATGGGCGTGGATCGCCTCCGCGGACAGCCCCAGGGCCTTCGCGTCACGGTCGTCCCAGATATCGGCGGCAATCGCCGGGGTCTCATCGGAGTCGCACGAGACAGGGGCGTACTCCACGCACACCCCACCCCAGCCGCCCTCCGCCTTGACCGCCCGGAACGCCGCCTGCGTCATGGGTCTGCCCGAGCCGAACCCCGACGCGTGTGGGACCTGGTAGAAGCGGTTAGGCAACGTCTTCGGCCCGATCCTGACCGGCTCGAACAAGATGGCATGCCTGTCGTCCATGGGGTAGCTCCTGGTGCAGCCCGCGCGGACCCGCGGTGCGGGGTCATTGCGTCATGGATCCGAAATTCTCGCAGGCCCGCGCCGTCAGCGCCCGGGTTGTCCGGACGATTCGGGGCCTTCACGCCGCCGGCGTGGCCGGGCCGGCGGCACGACCTTCCCGGCGAGCGCGCGCTCACGCGGGACCACGACAACCTGCCCGTCACGGGTACGGCGGACCGTGAATGCCTGGTCGTCTGCCTGCTCGAGAATGCCCAGCACGTCGGTCATCAGCTTGCTGTCCGCTGCCCCCGGCGGGCGCCAGCGGATCACGACCCGCTTGCCGATATCGGCGGGGGTCAGCCGGACCTCGAGCCGGTAGCGCATGCTGGTCTCCTCCCCTAGCGATCTGCCTGGCCGCCCCGCGGGCGGCGGGTCTGGTGGGGGTCAGGAACCTTGCCGGGGCGCTGAGGCGGGTGCCACAGCCGGGCGGTTGCGAGCGGCGCGGCGTGATGCCACCAGCACCGGGCACGAGGAGCGCTGGATGACCCGGTGCGTGACGCTGCCAAACAAGCGCGCGAGCAGTTCGCCGCGGCGCGGGCTGCCGAGCACGATGAGCTGGGCGTCGAAGGTTTTCGCCTCCGTGAGGATCGCCTGGGCCACCCGGTCGACGGCCGCGTAGCGGACGCTTCCGCCCGCGGCGAGGCCGGCCATGCGCAGCTCGAAGATGGCAGCCTCGGCGACGAACGACGCCTGATCCCGGGTTTCACGCGAGTACCACTGGTAGCCGGACACCTCGCTCAACCGCAGATGCAGCGCCCTGACCTCGGTCACTCCCTCGGCCGCGACCTCTTTCACCAGGCCGAGCACCGGCTGGCTCTGGTCGAAGTCGTCGATCGCTACCAGAATCCTCGTGAACATCGCATCTCACGCGGCCTTCGTCTCGCACCGCCTGGCAGCCAGTGTCAGCTCCATCATCTCGCCGCGAATCGCGTGCCTATTCATTTACGCCCGCATGGATTCCGTTAGGATTTCGCGTCCACGAGCTCCAGGGCGGCGGCGTCCCGCAGCCTTCGCCGGACGATGTTCACCAGTTCGCCTTCGATGACCCGGCGCACGCCGGTGACCGGGTGGGCGTCCATGACCACGTACCGGACCTGCCTGGCCCGGGCCACCTTGGCGATCGCCCGGCCGGCACTGCGGGTCGCGGCCACCTGGCCGTCCGCCGTGCAGCCCCGCGACTCCAGGTCGGTGATCGCCCGCTGCACGATGGCGAGCTGCTCCTCGCGCTCGCGCCGCGTGGGCAGCAGACCGGGATTGGGCAACCCGAACTGCGAGCCGTAAACCTTCAGGATCGACAGCACCGCGACCGGCCCGCCGGCGGCGAGCTCGCGGGCCCGGCGGACGGCGGCACGGCTGAACGGCGCTCCTGAGGAGGCGAGCAGCACCACCGCCGGCGTGGTCGGCTGCGGATCCCAGCGCCGGCGCCCGAACAGCATCCCTGGCGTCCCCCGTTACGGGCTGACCGGCGGCTCGCTCAACGGGTTGGCGCCGGCTACCGGTTCTGACGCCCCGTCCGGGCTTGCGGTGGGCCCGGCGGCGCCGGAACCGTCGGGCGCCGCACCGACCGGGGCAGGCTGGCCCGGGAGCCGGCCGGCGGCCGCGAGCCTGCGGTCCTGCCAGGCGCGCCACCAGTACAGCGGCGCGTACAGCGCGACGATCAGCAGCCCGAGCAGGTACAGGCCTGGGCCCTGATGGGGATTGTTCAGGATAATCTTCGGCGAGTTCCAGCCGCCGAAGAAGTAGATGGCCATCCAGACGATGAACACGAAGAGCGCGCCCCACTTCGCCACTGTCGGCAGCCGGAACGGCCGCGGTACGTCCGGGCGCAGTTGCCGGTAGACGAAGTAGCCGAGGAAAGCGAACGCGCAGGAGAGCAGGTAGCCGCCGTTGGAGATGATGTAGATCCGCAGCGGCGAGCCGAGCAGCACCAGGATCATTGAGCACACCACGTTGAAGCCCATGGCGTAGTCGGGCACGCCGTGCCGGTTCTTGTGCTCGAACCAGCGTGGCAGCAGCCCGTCCTCGGCCGCCTGGTACAGCGACCGGCCGACGCCCATGATGGCGTTCAGCACGGACAGCGCCAGGGCCAGGATCAGCGGGAGGCCGACGAACCACTGCTCCCATGACCCGGGCCCGAAGATGTGGTTGGTGTAAGAGAGGTACAGCGTGAGCGGGTCGGCGCTGGTGAGCAGCAGGCCAAGCACGGCGACGAACATCAGCGGCGTCATGATGTAGATGAACACCCCGAACAGGCCCTCAGCGGTCAGCGCGATCTTCGCGTCCCGCGCACCGCCCCGGCACTCGCCGACGTAGCAGGCCGCCGCCTCCATCGCGATCACGTTCCACAGAATCGGGAAGAACCACGCGGCGACGAACGTCACGGTCACGGCGACGTGCGGGGGCGCGTGGAAGCCGGCCACGTTGCCCCAGTGGATCGAACTCGGCTTGAAGAACGGCAGGAAGATCATCACGGTGATCGGGATCATGGACAGCACGCCGAGCACGGTCGCGAACGCCGCACCAAGCCGGATCCCGAGGTAGGCCGGGATGAAGATCAGCAAGAGCAGTGCGAAGCAGATCAGGACAATGGTGATGCCGATCGGCGTACCCCAGGTTGTACCCACGGGATCGATCAGGTGGCCGGGGCTGAACTTAAACAGTACGGCGAGATACGACGCGGTGAGGATCACGTTGATCGGTGCGACCGGGAACCACCCCAGCCAGTAGGCCCAGCCGGAGGTGCCGCCGATGTGCCGGGCCACAGTGTTGCCGACCAGTGGGCGGAACGACTCGGTCGCGAACGAGGGGATGCCGCCGGTCCGGTCCGGCCACAGCGTCGCGAGTTCCGCGAGGCAGAAGCAGAGGAAGGCGCCGGCGATCGTCATCACGCCAATCAAGATGATGCCGAGCGCTCCGGTTCCCTGGACGACAAAGGGCGCGATACCGGTGACCAGGATCGTCCCGGCCAGGCCGATCACGAACGCGCCCCACCAGTTCGTGCCCTTGGCCAGGCCCTTGTCCGGCAGCGTCCCGTCTACGGTGGCCATCGCTTCCACCCCTCGCCAGTCCAGGGCGGGCGCCGCAGGCGCCAGCCAGGTCCTTCTAGAAGAGCGTCAGGTAACGCTCTACTTCCCAGTCGGTTACAACGGAGTGCCAGGCATGGAACTCCGCCCGCTTGACCTTCGCGTAGTAGTCCGCGTAGTGCCCCTCGGGTGTCTTGCCGAGCGCTTCGCGCAGCACGCCGTCGGCGACCAGCGCGTCCGCCGCGTGCAGCAGCGTCGGCGGCAGGGTCTTGATGCCGCGGCTGGCGACCTCCTCGGCGGAGAGCGTGTGCAGGTTGTCACGGTTCGGCTCACCTGGATCCAGGGCCCGGTCGATGCCGTCGAGGCCCGCAGCGAGCTGGGCCGACAGCGACAGGTAGGGGTTCGCAGCACCGTCGCATCCCCGGTTCTCGACCCGTCCGGCGTCCGGCACCCGCAGCATCTGGGTACGGTTGTTCCCGCCGTAGGTCGCGTATGCCGGGGCCCAGGTGGCGCCGGACAGCGGGGCGCCGACGCCGAAGCGCTTGTAGGAGTTCACGCTCGGGCACGTCACGGCGGTCAGCCCGGCGGCATGATCGATCAGCCCGCCGATGTAGTGGTAGGCCATCGCGGACAGGCCCAGTCCCCTGGCGTCGGCGGGGTCGGCGAACAGTTCGGCCCCGCTTCCGGCGTCCCAGAGGCTTGAGTGCATGTGCAGGCCGGACCCGGTGAGGTTGGCGAACGGCTTGGGCATGAACGTCGCGGCAAGCCCGGCTCGGTGTGCGAGCGTGTGCACCATGTAGCGGTAGAAGATCAGCCGGTCAGCGCTGGTGAGCGCGTCGGCGTAGGCGAAGTTCTGCTCGAACTGGCCGTTCGCGTCCTCGTGGTCGTTGGCGTAGTTGGCCCACCCCAGCCGGTTCATGTACCTGGACACGGTGGTCAGGTGGTCGAACATCCTGGTCAGGCCCTTGGCGTCGTAGCACGGCACCTCGGAGCGGTCGAGCGGGTCCGCCACCTCGATCCCGCCGTCCTCGGTGCGCCGGACGAGGAAGTACTCCGCCTCGAACCCCACGTTGTAGACCAGGCCGCGGGCGCGCACCTTCTCCAGCATCCCCTTCAGGATCAGTCGCGGAGTGTAGGGCCACGGCTGTCCCTCCACGTGGATGTCACACTGCAGCACGGCCAGTTCCGGCTGCCACGGGGCGACCATGTAGGAGGCTGGGTCCGGTACCGCGATCATGTCGGGGTCCGCCGGGCTCTGGCCCATCGGCCCGGCCGCGAAGCCGGCGAAGCCGGCGCCGCCGCCGACAAGCACCGAGAGCGCCTCGACCGGCACCATCTTGGCGCAGGGCTTGCCGTGCATGTCCACGAACATCGCGAAGAAGAACTCGACGCCGTCCGATTCGGCCCTGGCCCGAAGCTCGCCTTCAACGTCTGACATGGGCACTCTCCGTTTAGTCGTGGCGGCCACGGCCCGCTGCCGGTCAGGACGCCTTGTTATCAGACCGCGTTCAGGGGACTGACTCAGGCTGCCAAGAGCTGCTCCGGGGTCTTTCGGGCACACACACTAGAGTGGACGCTGTTCACCTGCACGACACGATGCTGAGAGCGTACGCCGGGCGCGCGGCGTTTGGGAAGACGCATGTGGCCTTATGGGAGCATTGGTGTCGGGCTGTCATCCGTGGCGACTGCCGTCACCCAGCCACGCTACGGTAATGCTGAGGTAATGCTGACCAGGCGCGTCCGGCTCACGCCCGGCGCTGCGCCGTGGCCCGGAGTGTTCACTGTGGCTCAGCGTTGTCTCTTGTGAGTTAACAGGCCTGTCATGGCCGGACGGCCGCGGCCCGGCCGCGCCTGGCTTGGTCGAGCCAGCCGGCGAACAGGAGCGAAGCGGACCGCGCCATCGAGGCCCGGGCGGCGGTGAAGCCGGCCGCCAGGGCGTCAAGGCCGCCGGGGCCCAGCACCTCCCCGGCGGACCGCTCGTAGGCCGGCACGCGCCGCCACTCGGCGAGCATGGGGCCGGTGACCTCGACGTGGAACTGGACGGCGTAAGCCGTCTCGCCGGCTCGGAACGCCTGGTTGGGGTAGGCCGCGGACCCGGCGAGCCGAACCGCCCCGGCCGGGATGCCGAAGGTGTCGCCGTGCCACTGCAGGGCCGGGAACTCCGCGCCGAGCGCCCCGAATACCGGGTCGCTGCGCCCCGCGCCGGTCGCGGTCACGGGCAGGACCCCCACCTCCGGGACGTCCCCGGTGCGCACCGGGGCGCCCAGGCTCGCGGCCAGGAGCTGGGCGCCGAGGCAGACACCGAAAAACGGCACGCCGGCGTGCACCGCGGCGGCGATCCACTCCTTCTCACCGGCCAGCCACGGATGCGCCGCGTCGTCGTTGGCTCCCATCGGGCCGCCCATCGCGATCACCAGGTCCAGGCCGCGCCAGTCCGGCAGCCGACCGCCCTCGTCGAGCTCGACCGTGTCGGCGGCGATGCCGCGATCGCGGAGCACACCAGAAAACAGCCCCGGCGGCTCGCACCGGATGTGCTGCAACACGAGCGCCCTGGTCACTGTCGGTCCTCCCGGCCGGGCGGGTCCGCTGCGTCAGCGGATCACGAGCACCGGCCGGTCGCTCAGGTGGATCACCTTGTGCGCGGTACTGCCGAGCACCAGCCCGGCGAGATCGCTGCGCCCGCGCGAGCCCATCACGATGACCCCGACGTCGTGCTCGTCGGCGTCCTGCATGATCTCGCGGGCAGCGTGGCCGAAGGTGGTGTCCCGCACCTCACCGTGGGCGGTGACCCCCGCCTTGGTCAGTTCCTCGACCGCGGCGCTGACCGGCGATTTCGCGTCGGCTGCCGATTCGGAGGGGACGTCGCCCAACTGGGCGATGACCTCGCGTTCCCGCAGGTGCAGCACCCAGACCTCGCCCTTCGACAGCAAGGCCAGATCCTTCGCGGCGGTAAGCGCACGCTGGGCGACCTCCGAGTGGTCCACGGCCACCAGTACTCTCTCGAACATCGGGGCCCTCCTTTCACAATGGTGGCCGGGCTTCCCGGCCGGGGGTGCCGCTGGCCGGCCTGTTACCGGTCGCTACGCCCGGGAACCCAGTCCGTGCCCGCGAGCGGCACCCTGGCCATCGCCGCCGCCTCGACGGTCAGCGCGGCGAGATCATCGGGTTCCAGGTGGTGGACGTTGGACTTGCCGCAGGCCCGGGCCAGGGCCGTGAGCTCCATCGTCAGTGCCTTCAGGTAGTTGGTCATCCACCGCGCGCCCGTCTCCGGGTCGAGGCGGCGCTCCAGGTCCGGGTCCTGCGTGGTCACGCCCACCGGGCACAGCCCGGTGTGGCAGTGGTGGCAGTAGCCGGGCGCGGTGCCGATCGCCGTGTATTCCGCGGTGGCGTCGTGATCCTGCCCGGCCTGGCGGTATCCGGGCCGGTTGCAGCCCAGCGCGATCAGCGCGCCCACCCCGATCGAGACGGCGGTCGCACCGAGCGCGAGCGCCTTGGCAACGTCTGCCCCCGAGCGGATGCCGCCGGAGACGATCAGTTGCACCTCGTTCTGCTTGCCTATCTCCCGCAGCGCCTCCGCGGCGATCCGCACCGCGGGCATCGTCGGGATCCCCGCGTGCTCGATGAAGACCGTCTGGGTGGCCCCGGTCCCGCCCTGCAGGCCGTCGAGCACCACGACGTCGGCTCCCGCGGCGACCGCCAGCTTGACATCGTGGTCGACCCGGGTGGCGCCGAGCTTGACGTAGACCGGTTTCTCCCAGCCGGTTGCCTCACGCAGTTCCTCGATCTTGATCCGCAGATCGTCCGGCCCGGTCCAGTCGGGGTGCCGCGACGCCGACCGCTGATCGATACCGGGCGGCAGCGTCCGCATCCCGGCGACGCGCTCGCTGACCTTCTGGCCGAGCAGCATCCCCCCGCCGCCGGGCTTGGCGCCCTGGCCGATCACGACCTCGATCGCGTCGGCGGCGCGGAGGTCGTCGAGGTTGAACCCGTACCGCGAGGGGAGGCACTGGTAGACCAGGAGCCGCGACGCCTTGCGCTCCTCGGGCGTCATCCCGCCGTCGCCGGTGGTGGTGGAGGTGCCGACGGCGGTCGCTGCCCGGCCGAGCGCCTCCTTCGCGTGGGCGGACAGCGCGCCGAAGCTCATCCCGGCGATCGTGATCGGGATCGCAAGCTCCAGGGGCCGGCTGGCGAACCGGGTGCCGAGCACCGTCGTGGTGTCGCACACCTCCCGGTAGCCCTCCAGCGGGTAACGGGTCAGCGACGCGGTGAGGAACACCAGGTCGTCGAACGTGGGCAGCTTGCGCTTGGCGCCCCAGCCGCGTATCTCGTAGCGGCCGACCTCCGCCATCTCGTGAATCTGGCCGATCACCTCGGGCGGGAAGCTGTGGCTCGGCTCGGTCCCCGTCCAGGGCAGCCGCCGGTTGCCCGCGCCCTGGTGCCCGTCGGCCGCCGGCCGGCCGACCGCAGGAAGGTCGGGTTCCATCAGTACCTCTGGTCCTTGAGCGCGTCGAACCGGTAGAGGCTCCTGGCCGACGCCACCTTGGTCACGTCTTCTGGCGACAGGTGCGCGAACCCGGCGGCGCCGGCGAGCTCACCCACCCGCCGGACATCGTCGCCGGTGAGTTCCTCGACCCTGGCGTCCGCGCCGAGCGAGGCGATCTTCCCGCCCACGTAGATGACGGCCTCGTAGAGCGAGTCGCCGAGCGACCCGGCCGCGTTGCCACCGATCAGGATGGTCCCGGCCTGCGCCATGAACCCGCTCATGTGCCCGGCATCGCCGGCGACGGCGATCGTGCCGCCCTTGAGGGAGATCCCGGCCCGCGACGACGCGTCACCCTCGATGACGATCAGGCCGCCTCGCGCCGACGCCCCGGCGCACTCAGAGGCGTTCCCGCGGACCCGGACCAGACCCGAGGAGAGGTTCTCGCCGACCGACCAGCCGACGAAGCCATCGACCGCGATGTCCGGGCCGTCGCAGAGGCCGCCGATGAAATAGCCGGCGTTCCCGGCGATCCTGATATCGAGGCGGTTGGAGAGCCCGACGGCGAGGTTATGCCGGCCTCTCGGCTCGGCGATGCGGACCGCCGTTCCGTCGGCCAGCGCGCGCAGGGCCGCGTTGACCTCGCGCACCGACAGTTCGGCGCAGCTGAGCTCGACCGCCGTCACCCCGGCCACGTGTAGATCTCCTCTGGCATCGGCTCGAAGACCCGCGCCTTCTCCACCCCGGGGAGATCGGCAAGCGCGACGTACTCCGAGGCCACCGCCACGTACTCGGGAGTCTCCGCCACCACCATGGGCTTGCACGCGAACGAGTCGCGGACGACGGCGAACTCCTGCTCGGCGGCCACCAGGAGCGTGAAGAACCCGTCGAACACCTTCAGCACCCCGCGCAGCGCGTCGGCTAGACCCGCCCCGGCCGCCATCTCGCACGCGATATACCGCGCCGCCACCTCGGAGTCGTTATCGGTGTCGAACGCTACGCCATCGGCGGCAAGCTCGCGCCGGATGCTCGCATAGTTCGAGAAGGACCCGTTGTGCACGAGCGCCAGGTCGGCAGCGGAGGCGAACGGATGGGAGTGCTCGGTGGTCACGGCCGACTCCGTCGCCATCCGCGTGTGCCCGATCGCCTGGTATCCGGCCATGCCCGCGACCCCGTAGCGGGCGCATACCTCGCCCGCCGGGCCGACGTCCTTGTACACCTCCATGGCCGCGCCGTAGCCGAACAGCCGGACCGTCGGGTCGAGCCCCGCCAGCAGGGCGGGGCCATGCTCCGCGCCAAGGCCGGCCACGAGGACCGCGTCACGGCTTCTGCGCCGCAGCTCCACGGGCACACCGCCGGCCCGCGCTTCGAGCGCAGCGAGGTAGCGGCCCCAGTCGTAGTCCGCTGCGCGGGCCGACAGCGAGTACTTCAGCGCTCCCGGCCCGGCGTCATGGCGGTAGATCGCCACCCCGGTCGAGTCCGGTCCACGCGACGCGAGCACGTCGAGCATCGGGACCACCAGCTCACCGAGCACCGGATGGAGGGCGGGGTCCTTGAGCCGGAGACCGACGACGCCGCACATGTCTTTACGTGTCCCCTCGCTCGTCGCCTCCCGGCCCGGGGGCGGGCCCGGCCCGGCGCCGGCCCGGCCCGCACCTGGTCACCGTGAGGCCTTTCCGCCCGTCAGCGCGGCCCCGTGAGCAGACGCTGGGCTCCCGGGGCCACGGCCCGTCGGCAACCTGGGCCCAATCCTCCCAGGTCATCCACTGAGATGAAACGGAGTTTAACCAGATGATAAGAAGCCTGCAACGGCCGATCACCGTCGGGGTTCACGCGATCACGCGATTCCCGCCCCCGGTGGCGCCCGCCGTTACTTCCGGTCACTCGGCCAGCCACACCAGCGCCGTGGCGCCGGACCGGATCGCCCGCACGGCCCGGCGGTAACGCAGCCGCCCGATCCGGCTCCGGTCGGGGCCGAAAACGAAGATCCCGGCGCCCTGCTCGGCCAGGACCTCGAGCATGGCCGTGATGGGACGAAAGCTCTTCACCCGGAGCCTGGTCACCTCGACACCGAGCGTGGCGGCCAGCTTCGTGGCGGCCAGCAGCGACTCTGCCATATCCGGCGGGTACGGCAGGTCGTCGTACCCCAGCATCGTTGACAGCGGCAGCGGCGCCTGCTCGGCGAAGTTGGCCACGATGAGCCGTTCGCCGAGTTCGACGGCCGTGTCGACCGCGAAGACCACCGCGTCGGTGTCGAAGGGAACGTCGAGCGTCGCGAGCATGACCGGCCGGCCCCCGGCCCGGCTGGAGGCGTCCGGGGCCTGCAGCTCCGGCCGCTCCAGCGTTCGCATGTCACATCACTCGGGGTGCAGGTTCCAGCGGCGCAGGCTCCTGGCCTGCTCCCGGACGCGCCGGCGCCACCGGGGCATGTAGAAGAGGAACCAGAAGCTCATCACGAGCGGGAGCAGCACCAGTATCCGGATTCCGAGGACGGTCGAGAGCGCCAGGATCGGGATGACGATGGCCAGCGCGGTGGCGATCACCGTGATGCGCATCCGCCGCATGTCCCGCATGATGCCCCAGTACTCCTCGGCCGGGATCTGCCCGGTGTTCCAGCGGCGGTGGCACGTGCGGCACTCCCACCGCTCGCCGTACGGAACGTATCCGATCCCTCCGCAGTCGCAGCGGACCGTGATCAGGGCACCGCGCACGTTTGCATTGTAGGTGGTCCGCCCGGTGCCCCAACAGGGCCGGGCAGGGGAGCGGCGCGCCAACCCCGGCCCGTCAGGGTGGCGCACGGTCACCCAGCTGAGCCGCGTGAGCGCGTAAAGTAATCGCGACCTGACGCGGAGACGGCTCATGTAGACATAGCAGACGGTGACATGCTAAACAAAGTTCACCTGCGGTGAACGGAGGTGCCCAGATGGCTGAGGCTTTCGTAGAAGAGCGGCACCTGCTGAAGTCGCTCCGCTGGTGGGACGGGTTCGTCATAGCCCTGTGCAACCCAGGGTTCCTGATCGCGTCCCTCGGCTTCTCGATGGGCGCGCTCGGCACCTGGGGCGCGGTGCTACTGTGGGCCATCTCGGCCGGGGTCGGCATGCTGCAGACCTGGATCTACGCCGAAAGCGCCTCGATGTTCCCGGACAAGCCGGGCGGTATCTCCCTGTACGCGCACGAGGGCTGGCGCGGGCGGTTCTCGCTGGTCGGCCCCATCGGGGCGTTCGGGTACTGGATCGGCTGGTCCGTCGTGCTGTCGATCTTCGGCGTGCTGATCGGCGACCTCATTCAGGCGCAGTGGTTCCCGAACGCGACCTGGTCGGTCTTCGACGGCGTGGTGCACCTGGGCCTGCCGCAGTTCCTCGCGATCGGCTTCATCGTCCTGGTCTGGCTGCTGAACGTCTTCGGGATCCGCCCGGCCGTGTGGATCTCCTACGTCACCGGCGTCGGGCTGCTGATCCCGCTGGCCATCTTCATCGTGGGCCCGTACGTCACCGGGACCTGGCACAGCTCCAACATGACGTGGGCCCTGCACGGCTTCGGCGGCTTCAAGCTGGCGATGGTCTACCTGTTCCTGTTCGGCTGGTCCGCGTACGCCGCCGAGGTGTGCGCCACGTTCGCGCCCGAGTACCACGACACCAGGCGGGACACCACGATCGCGCTCCGGTCGGCGGGCGCCTTCACGCTGCTGGTGTTCCTGCTGTTCCCGCTGGGCATCGGCGGGGTGACCGGCCCGCCAAGCACCGCCACGGCCAGCGGCGAGTTCTACGTCCCGGCCCTCGCGAAGATCGTCGGCAGCGGCGCGGCCCAGGTCATCCTCGTCCTGCTCATCGGCAGCCTCTTCCTGTCGATGATCTCCTCGACGGCCGACGGGTCCCGCGCGCTGTACGGGATCGCCCGCGACGACATGACGGTCAAGCAGCTCTATCACCTGAACCGCTTCCACGTGCCGGCCCGCGCGATGACCGTCGACCTGGTCGTGAACGTGCTGCTGGTGCTCTTCATCTCCAGCAACCTCGCGATCCTTTACATGAGCAACATCGGCTACATGCTGGCTCACGTGTTCGCGCTGAGCGGCTTCCTGCTGCTGCGCCGCGACCGGCCGCACTGGCCGCGGCCGATCAAGGTGGGACCGGTCTGGCTCGGGATCGCCGCCGTCCTGGTCGTGTTCAACACCGTGCTGATCGGGTTCGGCGTCACCAACCCGACGCTGACCGGGTACGGAACCTGGGCCGACATGTTCATCGGCGTGGGCGTGCTGGTCGGATCGGTGCTGCTGTTCTTCTACCGGCGGATCGTGCAGGACAAGCAGCGGGTTACGTTCCGCGAGGAGGTGCCGGACATGCCGTCCGCGGAGCAGATGGCGCTGCTGCGCCAGGAGGCCACGGTTTCGGCCGACTGACGCTCGCGATCGGCTGACGCTCGTCAACCGGCCCGGTCAGGGTGACCCTGACCGGGCCGGTCAGCGCGGGGCCGCCCGGTCAGCGCGGGGCCGCCCGGTCAGCGCGGGGCCGCCCGGCCAGCGCGGGGCCGCCCGGTCAGCGCGCCGCGGTCGCGCTGAGGTTGGCCGGGCCAGCCACCGACGCGACGCTCTCCGTAACGCCGTGCAGTCGGCCCTGGCCGGGCGGGGAGGCCACCAGGACCGGGCACGGTGCGTGCTCGAGCACGCGCAGCGTCACGCTGCCGAACAGCCGGGTCGCGAACTCGCCGCGGCCCGGAGAGCCGAGCACGATCAGGTCCGCGCCCCACTCGATGGCCCCGGCGACGATCGCCTGGGCAACCCTCCCGACGAGGGCGTGGCTAACCAGCCCCGAGGATGCGATGCCGGCCATGCGAAGCTCGAAGACGGCTGCCTCAACGACCTCGGCGGCCGCGGATTCGGTCTCGAGCGTGAAGCGCCGTCCCCCGGCGATCTCGCGAGGGTTGAGGTGCAGGACGCGGGCCTCGCTCGCGCCGGTTCGCCGCGCAAGCTCCACCGCGTTCTCTACCTGGCTTGTGTCCGCGACGGCTATCAGAACCCGCCTGAATTCGGTCTTCGCCTTCGCGTCCGTGCCGTCCACCGGCACCCTGTCGCGCACCGGCCCGTCACCGAAACTCATCATGAGAGGCTCCTTACTCCGACCGCCCGGTCTTGGGATGGCGCCGGGACGGGTTCTCATGCATAAGGCCAGCGTAAAGCATATGTGTTAGACTACGAATTATCTGACAGCATTGCTGTATACCAGTCATGCCTGGCAGACGGGGCCCCGGCATGCTTTGCCGCCGAACACCGGCCGCCCTGCGACTAGTCTCTGGCTTCTTGTTTGCCTTAAGGTTTGAAGCATGGCTAATGAGTCTGCCACCACGGGTGTTGCCGAACTTGATCGAGCGCTCGACGGCCTGTACTGGGGTGACAACGTCGTCTGGGTGTGGGAGGGTGGCGAGCCCTCACCCCAGGGCCTCTTCTACGACGCGATCGCACGGCACCACGAGGACTTTGGCCGGGCCGGGTACGTGGTCGCCTCGAGCGACCCCGCCGAGGTGAAGGCGCGGTGGCCCTGGATCGAGATCCTCGACGCGCGGAAGGGCACGCCGCTCACCAGTCCCGGCAGCCTGCTCGAGGCGATCCGGGCGTTCTCCGCCCGGGCGCGCCGCCCGCTCCTGCTGTTCGACTCGCTGGAGCCGCTGTGCAGCCGGTGGGGCCTGCGCACGGCGGGCGAGTTCTTCGGGCGCTGCTGCCCGATGCTGCTCGACCTGGGCGCCATCGCCTACTGGTCGCTACCGGGCGCGAGCACGTACCGGACCCTGCACCGCGAGATCGAGCAGATCACCCAGTGCGTCATCGTCGTCGGCGAGGACCGCATTCGCATCAGCAAGGCCGAGGGGCGCCCGCCGGGGGTCCAGGGCCAGCTGTTCCGCTACGTCGTCAAGGACGCGACGCCGCAGCTGCAACCGGCTCAGGCGGTGGCGCGGGTCGGCGCCGCGCTGCGCGCCTACCGCCTGCGCCGGGAGCTCAGCCAAAGCGACCTCGCCCGCCTCGCCGGGGTCTCCCCCAGCGCCATCTCGCAGGTGGAGCGGGGGGAGAGAGGGCTCTCCCTGGAGACGCTGTTCACTCTCGCCGCGCGCCTCAACATCACCCTCGACGAGCTGCTCGGCGGTGAGGTCACGCCCGACTACCGGATCGGCAGGCGCCACAGCCCCGCCGACGCCCCCGCGGGCTCGGTCCGCCCGCTGCTCGACGACGCCGAGGCGGGCATGCGCGCCTACCTCGTCTCGCTGCCCCGGTCGGCGACCGTCGAGGCTCCCTTCGCCCACAAGGGCGCCGAGCTCGTCGGCGTGGTCAGCGGCCTGGTGCAGGTGTTGCTCGGATCAGGCCGGCCGGTTCTGCGCCGCGGTGAGACGCTGCTCGCCTCCCGCCGCGGGATCGACGCCTGGCGCAACGTCGGGGAAAGCGACGCGCAGTGCCTGTGGGTGCTGCGCGACTAACCGCCGGGGCCGTCGCCCGCCGCAGAACTGCGCGCGGTCGAGGACCGGCTCAACAACCGGTCACGCCAGACACTCGGCTGGCGCACGCCTGCCGAGATCTTCGCCGCTTCACTGCCATCATGAACACCGTCAACGTTGCGACGACCGCTCGAATTCGCCCTAGAACCCAAGTGCCGCTAGGAGGTCGGAATTCAAGCGCCGTTGACAGCGAGTGCGTGCTGTCCAGGTCCGGCCTGGCGGCCAGGACCCGAATGGGGAGGATGACCACGTCGTTCGTAGTTGGCTGGGGCGGTTTGAGCTCCCCCACGGCTGTTGTGGCGACGCCGGGAGCAGGCTGGCCCGCGCGATCCGGTTCGGCGCGCAGCCGACTCCGGGTGACCAGAAGGGCGCAAGTGCTCATGTATCTGGTTCACCGCTCATATAGTGCTCAAATACGGCTAAAGGGCGTGGCGGTTACCTGCGCATGTCGGCCGGCCCCGGACAAGAGCAGCTGGTTCAGGAGGTTGAGATGGCATCACGGATCGCCGTGATTGGAGCTGGACCGTGCGGGCTGGCACAGCTGGACGCCTTCGAGCAAGCTCGCCGACAGGGCGCCGAGGTACCCCAGATCACTTGTTTCGAGAAGCAGAACGACTGGGGTGGGTTGTGGAACTACACCTGGCGCACCGGGCTGGACGAGCACGGCGACCCGGTACACGGGAGCATGTACCGCTACCTGTGGTCCAACGGGCCTAAGGAGTGCCTCGAGTTCGCCGACTACACCTTCGATGAGCACTTCGGGCAGCCGATCCCGTCGTTCCCGCCGCGCGAAGTGCTTTACGACTACATCACCGGGCGGGCCAAGACCAACAACGTTCGCCAGTTCATCCAATTCAACACCGCCGTCCGGTGGATCAGCTACGACGAGAAGACCAGGAAGTTCGCCGTAACTGTGCAGACCAGGGACGACGACCGGACCAGGACCGAGGAATTCGACAAGGTCATCGTCGCGACCGGGCACTTCTCCACGCCAAACATGCCGTCGTTCGAGGGGTTCGACCGGTTCTCCGGCCGCATCATGCACTCCCACGACTTCCGGGACGCCCAGGAATTCGCCGGCAAGCGGCTGCTGGTAATCGGCAGCAGCTACTCCGCGGAGGACATCGCGCTGCAGACCAAGAAGTACGGTGCCTCCTCCGTAACCATCTCCTACCGGACCGCGCCGATGGGCTTCCCGTGGCCGGCGGGCATCGACGAGGTGCCGCTGCTTTCCAGGGCCGACGGCAGCACCGTGCACTTCGCCGACGGTACGGCGCGCGACGTGGACGCCATCGTGCTATGCACCGGGTATCAGCACTCGTTCAAGTTCCTCTCCGACGATCTGCGGCTGCGCACGGCGAACGTGCTGTACCCCGACAACCTCTACAAGGGCATCTTCTGGGTCGGCAACCCCGACCTCATGTACCTCGGGATGCAGGACCAGTACTACACGTTCACCATGTTCGACGCGCAGGCGTGGTGTGCGCGGGACTACGTGCTCGGCCGGATCTCGCTGCCCTCGCGCGAGGAGATGGCCGCCGACATCGCCCAATGGCGCACTCGGCTGGCCGAGTGCGCAGGGCCGTTCGACGAGATCGACTTCCAGGCCAGCTACGTAATCGACCTGAATAAGGACGTCGACTACCCAAGCTACGACGTTGGCTTGACCCGTGAGCACTTCAAGGAATGGGAGCACGACAAGCAGGCCAGCATTACCGGGTACCGGGATAAGTCTTTCTCCTCACCCTGCACTGGAACCATCGCGCCGGTCCACCACACCCCGTGGTGGCAAGAACTCGACGACTCCATGGCAACCTTCCTCGGCGGCTAGCCAGGGCCGTCTGTTCTCCCGTGCGCCTCCGGGGCGCCTGAAGGAGGCGCTGCAGGCGGCGCCTTCCCTCCTCCCTGCGTCGCTCGTCAGTCCAGGCGCCACCGCCCCTTCAGCCCCAGGGTCAGCTCCAGGGGAACGGCGAGTTGCTGGTCGGGTGCAGATCGCCGCTGCGGTAGCGGCCGAAGCGGAACGGCGCCAGCAGCCCCTGGGCCTCGCCAAGCAGTTCCCTGGCGACCAGCGCCCCGACGCCGATCATCTTGTACCCGTGATTGGAGTCGGCGATCACGTAGGCGTTCTGGTGGAAGGTGTCGAAGACGGGAAAGCTGTCCGGGGTGAACGCGCCGATCCCGCCGGTCGGCTCATGCCGGTACGTCCCGCGCCTGCCCTCGAACCGCTTGTGGCAGTGGGCGAGCGCGGACGTCCACATCCGGATGAAGCCCTCCTGCACCGTGTACTCGGGGCTTTCCGGGCCGTACGGGTCCACGGCAACCTCCCCGGCGGGACGGTCGATGACGCAGGGGGACGTGCCCCCCTGGACCCCGCCGAAGTAGAAGTCGGGCTTGTAGTAGATCCCCCACATCCGGTCGGTGATCAGGTCCCCGCTGACGTCGTCGTAGAGCGGCGCGCTGGAATCGACGTGCAGGACCGGCGGGAACCCGCCCCGGTTGTCTGTGAATTCTTTCGGGTCTACCCCGAGCGTTCCTTCCTGCAGCGCCCAATAGGTCCACATGGGCCGGTCGTGATGGACCGCGCCATCGCGGCCGGTGACCGAGATCCGCTCCGGCAGGCCGAGCATGGCCCACAGGTCGCGGATCCACGGGCCGGCCGCGATGATGAGCTGGTCGCACCGGATCTCGCCCTGATCGGTCTCCACCCCGGTAACCGCGCCGCCGGCCGTGCGCACGCCGGTGACGCGCACGCCGGGCACGACCCGCACGCCCTGCGACTCCGCCTTCGCCGCCAGGCCCTCCAGCGAGCGGCCGTTGTTGGCATAGCCGCCCTTTTTCTCGTGCAGGATTGCGGCAACGCCCGGCGCCTGCCAGTCGTCGAACATGTCCAGCATGTAGGCGCGGCAATCACGCTCGCCCTCGATGAGCGCGGACGGGTAGCCGATCGCCCGCTGCTCGGCGAAGATCTTCGCGACGTTCTCGTGCATCTCTTCCGGCGCGATCTGCATGTAACCGACGGCGTGATAGGCGAACGCCGCCGGGTCTGATTCCCATACGGCCACCGAGTGGGCCATCAGCTCGCGCATGGCGGGCTGGAAGTAGTTGTTGCGCACGACCCCGCAGGCGACCCCCGACGCGCCCGCGCCGATGCCCCGCTTGTCAAGTATGACGACGTCCTCGCCGCCGCCCAGGCCGCGGGCCGTCAGCTCCCTGGCCAGGTGCCAGGCCGTGGACAGCCCGTGGATTCCGGCGCCGACGATGACGTAACGACTGCTGGCCGGGATGGAAGTCACTGCGTTCGCCCCTTTTCCTGATGCCCAGACATTGGAGGCGCACCTGGCCTCGGCGGTGCTAGTGTTGCCTATAAGGCAATACTATTTCCATATTCCTGGGAGCATCGTACCGTGGCAAGGACCGGCCGGCCAGCGACCCGGCAGGTCGCCGCGGTTCAGCGCGCGATCGCCATCCTGGACGAGCTCGCGGCGGCGCGTACCGAGCTGGGGACCAACGAGATCGCCCGCCGGACAGGGATCAACGTGAGCACGATCTCGCGGATCCTGGCCACGCTCGCGGCCGGCGGCCTGGTCGACCACGTCCCGTCCACCGGCCGCTACCGTGTCGGCGCCGGGATCGCCCGGCTGGCCGGTGCGGTGGATCTGGACATCCGTTCGCTCGCCCGGCCGCACCTCGAGGAACTGGCCAGGCACCTCGGGGAAACCGCCACCTTGTCGGTGCCCGGAGAGCACGAGGCGTTCACGCTCGACTTCGCGCAGAGCCCGCTGAGCGTCCGCAGCGTCGCCGAGGTGGGCCGCACGAGCGTCGCGCACGCGACTGCCGTGGGCAAGGTGTTCCTCGCCCACGGCGGGACCCCGCCCAGCGGGCCCCTGAAGGCCTACACCGAACGGACCATCGTGGACCCCGCCGTCCTCGACGCCGAGCTTGCCGCCATCGGGAACAAGGGCTGGGCGCAGGCCGTCGGCGAACGCGAGGAGGACCTGAACGCGGTCGCGGTGCCGGTGCTCGCCCGTAACGGGAGACTGGCGGCGATCCTCGGTGTGCAGGGCCCCGCGGTCCGGTTCAGCCCGCGGGCGATGCGCGCTGCCGTCGAGTCGCTGGGTGAGAAGGCCGCCCAGATCGCCGCCGCGCTGTGAACCCGGCCATGGATCGCAGCGCCAGCCGTCGGCCGTGCCGCCGACGCTGACCGGGTCAGGACCTCGGGCGGGTCTTTTCCGGGTCGTAGAACGGGAACCGGACGACCTGGGCGGGGATCCGCTTGCGGTGCCCATCCAGCTTCCCGACATCGACGGCCGTGCCGATGGCCGCGTACTCCACCGCAATCCGG
>Ga0207646_10000066_pt1 | contig 149119 bp, 161 predicted proteins | sample KBSK5502metaG_FD_184343 | JGI IMG/M metagenome (GOLD analysis project Ga0207646, IMG submission 184343) | Corn, switchgrass and miscanthus rhizosphere microbial communities from Kellogg Biological Station, Michigan, USA - KBS K5-50-2 metaG... | ecosystem: Host-associated > Plants > Roots >...
CTTTGATCGCGCGCCAATAATCGCGTAACGGCGGCGCCCCATAGTAGCCGACAAAAAGGCCTGGCGCTGCTGCTTGAAACCATTCAAGTACGGTGGTGTATTTCGTCAGGCTATCTCGGACTGACTCGGGTGAACCATCGAGTGGCCAGTGCTCAATATCTAGGACAGCCCCATGACCTTTCTGTTGTGCCTCTCGTGCCACAGTTTGCACCGCTTGGAGATCCGGCAGACGATCAGCCTGCTTGTACCAGTCAGGGCCAAATTGTCCTGCATAGGCTATGGTGATAGCCCGTATTCCATAAGTCGACAAATCCGGCTTATTGGAATATAGAGTTCCATCGAACACGACGAACGGTTTTGGGCCAGGTGGAGTCTGACCGAGCGCAGTCAATACCGTGAACATCAACCATGTTGCCAGTCCAACTGCAAGGGCGCCGATCTTTAACGACATCATCTTTTCCACTCCTCTTAATAAAATATGAGAAGGGTAAATAAATCCTTCGTTTCGGCACTACACATGATACGGTGTCTAACGGTCGATGATATACGCAATTACTGTACCTCGCATGACCCATAGCAACATCATCAATTAGTTAGGAAGACCAGGATGTGATATACCTTGACTCGACATAAACTCCTTGGTTTTTTCCCACCAAGGAGCGCTGTCGTCCCATTTGGCAGGTCGATTGTCACTGCCCCATCCCCCCCAGATGACAATGCCGTCGGCGTATTCTTTGGCCGTCTCCAGCTCAAGCGACCAATAATCAGCCGGCAAATACTGGCCCTTAAGTAGGCGGTTCGAGTCGTGATATTGCGGCCATAAAAAGACATAGACGGGTTTCCCGTTCCCATATCGCCGCGCCTCTTCTATCTGGGCGATTGCATATTTCTTCCATCCAGCTTGGTCGGGATAAAATGTATACAGTGAGGGAAAGAGAACATCCACAGCACCAGCGAGGGCACGGATTTGATCGTTCTCTAGCATCCACGACCTATGCTCTTGACTCGATGCATCTTTGATCGCGCGCCAATAATCGCGTAACGGCGGCGCCCCATAGTAGCCGACAAAAAGGCCTGGCGCTGCTGCTTGAAACCATTCAAGTACGGTGGTGTATTTCGTCAGGCTATCTCGGACTGACTCAGGTGAACCTTTGAGTGGCCAGTGCTCAATATTCAAGACCACCACATGACCTTTCTGTTGTGCCTCTCGTGCCACAGTTTGCACCGCTTGGAGATCCGGCAGACGATCAGCCTGCTTGTACCAGTCAGGGCCGAATTTTCCGGCATAGGCCATGGTGATGGGGCGAATCCCATACACAGAGAGGTTCGGCTTGTTTGAATATAGCGTCCCATCGAATACTACGAAGGGTTTTGGACCAGGAGGGGCCTGACCGAGTGCGGTCAATACTGTGAACGTCAACCATGTAGCCAGCCCTAGTACAAAGAGTCCCATCGTTCTGGACTTCATGTTTTCCACTCCTCTAAATATGCGAGGGTTAATGCACTGATGAAATCGGATTCGCCGCCGCGATAATAGCTTCCCATGCTTGCAGAGCATGCCTCGTATCAAATCGCTGATCAAACAGTACACGCGCACGACTGCCCATGCTACGGCATGTTTCTGTGTCAGCGGCAAGCTCACGGATAATTCGAACGGCTTCTTCGTTCTGGCCTACCTCTATTGAAAACCCGCATTGCCCCTGCTGAAGAATGTGCGGGATTTCCCCATTCTTGCTGCCAATGAAGATTGTTGGCCGTCCAGCCGCCGCGATCCCATAAAATTTGCTTGGGACAATGAGGCCTTCCAGCGAAGGTTGCAGCGAGATGAGATGGACATCTGGAACCGTCAGACTGAGGGCGAGTTGTTCCCTCGGCTGATATGGCTTAAACATGATGTTCCCAAGACCTCTCCTCCGCGCCTCTTGCTCTATCCGATCCCGTTGCGCCCCACCACCGATAAAGAGAAAAACAATGTTCGCATCATTTTTCAGCTTTTCCACGGCGTCGAGAATCGTATCGAACTCATGTACACGTCCGATGTTCCCCGAATATCCCACGACAAACGTATTCTGAAGCTTCCACTCTCGTCTGAGATCGTTCTTGTCTCGATCCATAGGCCGAATGGCACAGCCATCAGCCCAATTATGGATAACTTGTATGGCATCCGGCTTTATTCCCTCCCCTGCAAGCTTCTTCGCCATTCCTTCGCCAATGACGACATTCTTACAGGCAGTCCGAAGGGACCAATTCCTCACTGATCGCAACGGGCCCTCAAGCCCCTTTATTCCCCCTAGACCAAGCGCTCCGGCAACTTCAGGGAACAGGTCCTGAATCCAATTGATCAACTTCGCTCCCCGACTCTTAACTGCAATTGCTGCCAGAACAGAAATAAGCGGCGGATCAGTTTTGGCTACAACAATATCTCCAGGCTTGAGCAAAATGACCAGGTTCCAGGCAGCACTGAGATAAAATGTCAGGTAATCCAACAGGCGTCCCAGCAAGTTCTGACGTCCAAACCGCGCGGTCCATATGCGCGTAACTCGCACCCCTTGATTAAATTCTTGGCTCGCGAGAGTCGCATTCGGATCGTCGTAGACTTGTCTGCTTGTAATAACGTGGACTGGTGCCCCGGTCTTGGCTAGATGAAAAGCAAGATCGGTCAGTATTTGACTGGTGGCAGAATGATCGGGGTAAAAGAACCGATTAATGAAAATTATCTTTCCCACGGTTGGATTGGCTGAGACTAGAGTGGAAGGCATTTCTGCCGGCGTCTTAACTCTCGAACTTTGCAGTCGATCATAAATTCATAGAAAGCTCTCAGCAGACAGAACGTCAGTCCGGCACGCCCCTCAAGAATACCACCACGGAAGAAGTACAGAGCATTGAACATAAGGAAAGGTCGAGCAGGCAGAGCATATGCCACTGCTTTTAACGCCTTTCTCTTTCGAACAACGTCAGAGGTCCATAGGTCTCCAATCTTCCAGGGCAAAGGGCCCTCTTGAGTCGCCAATTGGGCCTCAGATGTGGAATAGCGATTGTGCTTTTCTAGCCATGCATGAAAACCTTTATTAAAAGGGTAATGATATAGACAGTTCCTAAGAAATCCTAAAGCGCCATCGGTACGATATTCTTCTCCATGTCCTCGTTGGATTCCTGATACGTGCCCAATCCTTGCTAGCCGTTCAAACCACGTGGGGTAGCCGCTGCTACGCTTTATCCATTTCCCAAGCAAGTAATCCTTGCGTCGTATCTTAATGAGACAGGTTTCGGGATTGCTTTGAGTAACCATTGATACGATTTCTTTGGCCAGCTCACAGGGCACTACTTCATCTGCATCGATCATCAGCACCCAGGGGTGCTTGTAGGCAATTTCTTGCAGTCCAAAGTTTCGTTGACTGGCAAACCCTTCAAACCGGTGTTGGTAGAAGCGAGCCCCAGCTTCTCTCGTGATTTGTTCTGTTCGATCGATGCTATAGGAATCAACAACTACAATGTCATCGGACCATTTCAGGGACGCAAGGCACATGGGCAAGTTTATTTCTTCGTTGTATGTGAGGATCATGACTGAAACACTCATTTGCTTGCCTTCCTCGCAATAACGATCATAGATTTCGCCAAGATAGGAATGCGGCCCACGCGCATGAATGAGATGTCCTGAAATCCAGTCTCTTGCAGCAAGATTCGCAATGTCTTGATAGACCAAAACTTAATGTGTCCGAAATCCCAAAGAGCTGTGAAGTGGGCATCCATCGTCCCGGTTAACGCCATTGCCAAATTTTTCCAGTACCCATGATAAGGCGTCGATATGATGGCCGTCCCTCCATCCTCCAACAAACTGTAAATCGTCTTGGCGAATTTTCGAGGGAAGTAGAGATGCTCGATGACCTCAAGACTGATCACTACTGGAAATTGGCCGTATTGGTTTTTTAGATCGTCATAGGCAGAGCCTAAGTTGAGGTTGAGGTCTGGATAGGCTTGATGAGCTTGTGCAATCCCCTCCTCTGATGCATCAACCCCGGTTACCTCGATGCCAAGCGTTGAGAACGCTTTGGCCACCGATCCATTTCCGCAACCTAGCTCAAATATCCGTTGGCATGAAGGGAATTGGTTAGCGAGAATTGCGGTCGCTGCCGGCAGAAGATAGTCATGGGATGCGTTCAACTTGTTATCATCATACCGGTAGCCAGAATGGTTGTCTTTCATAGTCTGCTCGATGACTCTCGTTTATTGATCACTCTGGCTGGATTGCCTACGACGACCGTCCAGGGTTCGATGTTTCTGTAGACACTTGAGCGCGCACCGATCACTGCACCGTCCCCAATAATAACACCTGGGCCAATAAACGCGTCAGCGGCGATCCAGACTCCTTCTCCTATCACGATGGGAGCCGTGGTTAGTGGCATGGTCGGATCGGTATAGTCATGGCTTGCTGTGCATAGATAGCTGTACTGACTAACTGTTGAATGAGATCCCATTCTAATCTTGTCTACACAGTAACAATCGACATAGTCAGCCAGACAGCTATGGTCTTCCATTTCAAGATTCCATGGCGCCCAGATCTTGGAGGAAGGGTAGGGATGAACTCCTTGTCCAATAGTCGCTCCAAATAGCCTCAATAGGAATCGCCTCCACCCGTGACATATTCTAGGGCTCGGACGATAGAAACAATTCCAGACGACTGCCCAGGCGACTCGGCCGAGCTTGTTTCCGAGGGAATGAGCATTGTTGTACTGTCTATATTCTTTGCCCATCTGAACAGTATCAGCCTAAACAGACTATCTGCCTCATGGCCGAGAGATCCCCGGCAAAGGCTCATTGTTGTTGGAAGCCGAGTTGTTACTCATTCCAAGTGTTAGCTAATATCCACGAAGGGGTTTTGATGCTATTATCCCCATGCCTCTGACGAAGGTTGCAGACATACTCTCGATATTAATTTCTGATGACACAATTCGGTATGAGGCGACCCCCATTTCGCGTAGACGACGAGGATTAGACAAGGCGTCATTGATACTTTGGATTAAAGCATTGATGTCCCCCGGCTCGATGAGCCAGCCATTCTCGGGACGAACAAGGTCGGACTCAGTTCCATCTGCCTTGCTCACAATTACTGGTAAGGCATGCGCCATTGCTTCTTGCACAGCAAGGCCGCCAGCTCCTGGCAATATGAATAGATCCGCGGCCTCAAAGACCTTGACAAGGTCAGGTCCTCTTAAATCTCCGAGAAAGAGACAATCCACTTTCAAAGAAGCTGCTAGATCTTCCATTTCTGGTTTGGAAGGACCATTTCCTACAATTTGGAGTATGGGTTTCGGGGTTGCCTCAATTTGTGCATAGGCCTTCAGCAAGAGATCAATCCGCTTCCTAGGAATCAAGGTTCCAACAAACAATAGAATGGGACTATGTGCAAAATAGGGTGGACGGTTCGGTGGCTGTTTCGTAGGCTTTGCCGCGATGGCATTATGAGCGACGAATATTCTGTCGCTTGGCATTCCTAAAGCATGGTATTGCTCACCGGCAAGGGAGCTATATGCAAAGATTCCATCCAACAGGCCTATTAATCCTCTTCTTCCCAGAGCACGTAGCTTTTCAAGCCCACTAGTAAGTGGCATCACTCCTAGCCCGTGCCCTATCACTCTGCATCCACGCTTGTGTAGCCAATGAATCATTGGTGGTGTCGACAGGTTGCGAGGATTGGCTTCCACAATGACTACATCTGGTTGCCAGGTTTTGAGCCATTTCTGCAGCCCTGATTGCCAGCACAAGTCAAATTTACCATCAAATAAGTAATGGTTATTCGCAGGAGAAAACTTCGCGATAGAAAGATCGAGTTTCGTCAATGACACATTATTCTGGTCAAAACGACTTGCAAATACACACAAGCCTCCTCGGCATTTCGAAGCAATAAGGTCATAGACGGGTAATCTATATGGCTGAAGTAAGCGCTGAGCTATGCCTGCGCGTCCGTCAAATTCTTCATACATTCAGGTAATCTCCCTTCAGGAACGTCTAGCTGCTAACGCAAATCCCACATGGAGTGTCTCATCCTGGTTAGAATGAGGTTTGTGGTGCCCAGCCTACCCTCTCTTGTGTAGGAGTAGGAGTAGAAGCTTGAAGACTATCAGAGACAACCTCTTTCTCTGGGAAAATCCTGCTATGCTTGCCCAATATGATCGCAAACATAAAAGGCTCGAGGTTTCCCAGGAGACTGCCCTGCTTGAGTGCAAGAAGCGATGCATAAAGGAACATAGCAACAAGGGCTGCAAAGATTGGACGATCCGAAGGAACCGAACGGACTGAGCGATAGCCTCTGAGGGCATTCCGTCCTGTCATATATAGGATAGTTAGGAACAAAATAATTCCGACCAATCCCTCTTCGGCGAGAATTTCTAGCGGAACAAAATGAGGGTAAATTCCTAAAATGCGGGGATCGAATGATGTCGAGTTGCCGAGACCAAAGAATATTGTTTCCGGCGCGCTGTACCAAAGGTTAACAAGGTACAGAGCCATATCAAAGCGCCCAGACATTGCTCCTTGCATGGCCTGTTCGCTCCATCTATTGCCGCCAGCATAATAGGCCTCTTGCTTCGACCAGAACTCACCGAGTGCCAAAACCGTAATTCCGCTCAAGAACAAGACTCCGAAAGTCCAGGCGAAAAATTGCTTTGAGTCTTTGATGGGGCGGCTGATCGGCCAACAAGCGGCTGAAATAACGATGACTCCCAAAAGCTGTGCGCGAGACCCCGATCTAACAATTAGAATTAGACACAGAGCTACGAGGGTCCACTTGAAAGGAAGCCAAGCCTTTGATTGCGGCCAGGGATTGGCTAGAATGCCAACAATTGCCACCATTCCAGCCATTCCAGCTATTGCTAAAGGATTTCCAAACCCTTGGTCCCCAATCGAATTGCCCAAGACTATCCTTCTGGCCTCCCATTTTACAAAAAACAGTAAGAGTACTGTCAAAACGCCACCGATCAAGAACAATGCGGTATAGGTAGAACGAAGGTCGCGAATCTCACAGATGATTAGGGGACTCAACAGAAGAATCGTAACAACGTAGGGCAAACGACTTCCCCACTCCGCCATGCTGATATCTGGTCTGGAAGCCCACTGTGTTGAGGCAAAGGCGTAGAGAAACAAGACAAGCGTAAGCCAACCAACCGATGGATAACCCGCAAAGAGAGACAGTCCCTTCTTCATTGTCTGCAAAGTCAACGCAAGAACAAGGATTCCCCCGATAAGATAATTGGTTGCAGATTGGTGTTGTGAAAAAAATGTATTTGTAGCCTGGCCCCACTGTTCTAGCCCAAACATGCAGAGGACACCGGCCAGCCCGACGGCTGGATATTTCCAGAGAACCAACAGTAGACTAGCTACTACCCCTGCATATGTCATTAACCCGAACATGGAAATATTCTTTGATTAACGTGTCAATGCATGAATAGGCCGGAGCGCGAGGTTCATGACGTCCGAGAAGCTCTCTTGCAAGAAAAACTTTGTCAGTCCTACATAGACTCCGATGTAGAACACAAGTAAAAGGGCAGCTTGCCATAGACTTGTGATGTCGAGTATTCCCAGCTTATCCAATAGGAAACAGGCTATGACTGCAATAACTCCTATTCCAAATGTGGACATAATTGGAGCAAACATACTCCTCAACGAAGTTCCGACTTTCAAAGCAGCTCGCCCGCAATAGAATAATCCGAATATCAAATTGTAGCCGCTGACAACTGCGGCGATTGTGATGAGTCCGCCGCTCCATGCGCCAATTGCTCCGGCCAGGATCATCCCTATCCCGTCCAAAAGAAAGAGCATCGCCACAACCTTCCATTCCCCACGTGCCTCAAGGATAGCTCTACACAATGGTACAATGAGACGAACCGGCATGCTCAGTGAGAGGAGTTCCACGACGGGTATAGCGCTATCCCATTTTCCAGCCCAGAGGTTATGGATGAGCGACTCTGCGCTGATCAAGAGTGCAAAACAAGAAAATGTTGCTCCTACCGTTAGCAATCTGACCCCTCTAATAAACATAGCTTTTTGCTTTGCCTCATCCGCGCTTAGGAGTGTAAACGTGGGCATCATGACGGCATCAAGGCTAGTCGAAAACAATGCCACCAGGGATAGACTGAGCTGAAATCCAAAAAAGTACACGCCGAGGACTTCCTTGCTTTGAAGAAGGCTTACCGCAATGTAATCGCCATTGACGGTCAGTGCGCTCGCTAGAGCAGTCAGCATAACCCAGCGCGTGTCTTGCAACACTTGGCGTGTGGTCGTCCAGGTGAGCGGACGATCTGTTGGCCATCTGCCTGACCAATGCCATCCCAGGGCTGTCTCAAGTAATGAGACAAGAATGATTGGAAGTACGAAGCTGAGCGGTCCTAATCCTGCCCAAGCGAATACGATCATTGAAGCATGACGAAGAAGAGCAGACCACATACTAAGCTTCGAAATTTCGACAAACTTCAGGTCAGACGAGAGCTTAGCTTGAAAAATAATGGCTGCCGACCCCATGGGCAGGGACAGTCCAAGAAGCCACACCATCTGGCTTAGTTGAGAACTTTCATATATTTCTGATAAGAAAGGAGCTACTATTGCTAAGAGAGCAAAGCCGATTATATTAAAGATGAGTGCGATTTTCAGGTAGATTACCGCCAGATCGGAATAGTGTGCTCCTTTCTGGATCAACAGACGGTGCGTGCCACCGTTCCTCAATGCCATAACAACAGTCGACCAAGAAATGGCAATGGCGTATAAGGCGAAATCTTCTTTCGAGAGCATCCATCCCAGCACTAACTGCGCAACGAAGCTCGCTCCCTTACTAAGCGCTGTTCCTAATAGAGACCAGAGCATCCCGCTTGCAGCCAACCCCCCTAATGGAAAAGAGGGTTTCAGATCTGAAGTTTCGGTTGTGAATCTTTGGGTGGGCATTTGGATATGTGACCCTTACTGGTCATCTATTTTCATCTGAGTTACACCTCTATTGTCTCAGACCCGTCGTCATCTCATTTGTCGGCGGATGAACGTTAAGGAAGTTCATCAAAGTTACCATCGCTTCGGTAAGGATTCCGCATAATTTGATATTCATATACCCTTTCCTGTAGTAGCCCCAGGGGTTAAAGTCGAGTATGCCTCAACGGTTTGCGTGATGAAGCGCTCCAATCTGAAAAGTTTCTGACCACGAGCAAATGCGTGTCGTCTCATTGCATTCAAGCCACTTGGATCCGCTGCCACTTTGATGAGCTTGGCAGTCAAGTCTTCCACGTCGCCACTCCGAAATAAGATACCAGTCACTCTGTCGTCGACTAGTTCAGGGGTTCCTCCAGAATCTGCTGCTATTAATGGAAGACCGTCTACTAGTGTTTCGCAAACCCACATACTGCAAGGCTCAGGGCTGATTCGACATTGCAGACCTAGGCTATAGGACTGATGATGCCGCCGAAGATCGGTACAAAAACCCATGAATCGAATACACTCTTGTTGCCCGGATTGTTCGGCCAATGATTTCAATTGATCGAAGTACGAATTGTTTTCTAGTGGCCCTCCGAATATATCTAATCGCACGTCATAGCCTGCTGCTCTCGCGGAAAGTACGGCTTGCAGTGCAAAATGGTGCCCTTTGTCTTCTGTTAGACGCCCAGCTATAACACATCGAATCGGGTATGTTGCTGCTTCATTTGGCTCGTTAAAAATGACATTTGCAACATTGTGGATCGTTTGGATAGGAACGCCAGCTCCCCGCCATTTGGATCCAATGAAGTTGCTGACAGGTATGAGGAGGTCGGCGCCCCATCGTGCCAGACAATGATTCAATCTAACGCCTAATCCGAACATCCGACGAGAATTCATGTTGCCATGTATATGCCACACGGTTGAATACCCTAAGCTTCGCATGTGCCCAGCAATTATATGCTGGGCCAACCAATGCGCATGAACAATTCTTATCCCTAATCGCTGAAAGAGCTTGTGAAGACGTGTCGCATCTCGCCGAGCTTTAACTAAGGCAAATGGAAGTCGAATAAGGGTGCGAACGGAACTAGTTGCAGTGAAGTTGGCTAGCCCTTCCATTAGATAAACGTGATTCCCATTTTGCCTGAGCCAATCAAACATTGATCCTGGCCCGAGACAAATGAACTGAATATCGGGTAGGCACTGTGCGTATAATTTCAGAACGGCGGCGACGCCATAGGCATCATCTCCCTTACAAAGCATTGCGATTTCACAAGTGCGGGGAACAGTCCTAGACGTCTCATTCTGTGAAGTGCCCACCGGAAACCTCATTCCATTTGATGGATGATTTTCCAAGTTATTTATCGCTGCGAACAATATCTATTTTGAGCATGAGATCATTTGGGGTATGGTTTTGTGGCAACTACACAATAGTCAATACAGTGTCCATTCTTTGTGTAGTGATGGCGGGAATCCAAAGCCGTAAAAACCGCCGCCAGAATGAGGAAGAGAGGTTTGACCAAAATAGCCATTAGAGATGAAGCTCCCCCGATCAATCCTCCACCATAATCGTTCGGTTTAAGAGATAAGAAGTGTCGAGCAAGATTCAACTGATGAGACAATGTGCCGTAATATCCTCCCAACCACTCGATTCGGCATGGGTGAAATCCTGCTTGCTCATGTAAGTATCGGAGGCCAAATTGTGTATACCGATAAAAATCGAATGGTTGTTCATGCTCTTCGAAGTAGAATGGTGTACTCAGCCAAAGAGTTCCACCTGGGATAAGCACGCGATTTAGTTCCTTAAGAACCTTCAATGGATCGGGGACATGCTCTAGAACTTGGGTACATAAAACAGCGTCGTAACGTTCATTCTCAACAGGAATAGAAGAAATGTCGCATCTCATGGTAACGCAATCGTAAGTTCTCTCTGTTCTCGTACAAAGATCTGTGGCTTCATAGACACAATGCGAGAACAAGTCGCGATAAGGAGAATTGCCCGCGCCGGCATCTAATATCCTCGACTTGGGAGGAAGTAAGGCAGCGGCATGCTTTACAAACGCTTCAATATGCCCTTTCCCGGCAGACGGCTGAAACTGTGAGCGAATTCTTTCCCTCAAGCCACCTTGAAACATCGTTTTCATAAAATCACCATTACAGGAAGCCTATTGATAAATGGTCTTGTTTGAAACAAGTAGTGTCAGGTCTTGCAATCACATATTGGTCAGGATTGGCTTACTCATCTGAGATATAATCGATGGGTTCTTCACTCGGTAGCGTGGGACATGGATTTACTTTCTTTCCAGTAATCGTTCCAGATGTTCGACAATCCGATCTGCTGCCTTGCCGTCCCATTTCAGGGGAATCGTGCCTTTTTTCCACTGTCCCGCCATCAATCTCGCTAGCGCCGGAGGCAGTTTGCTCGGATCGGTACCAATGAGTTCGTTCGTCCCGATCGTGATGGTCTCGGGGCGTTCGGTATTGTCACGCAGGGTCAAGCACGGTACGCCGAGAACAGTCGTTTCCTCAGTGATACCACCTGAATCGGTAATTATCCCACGGGCATGCTTCACCAAGTAGTTGAATTCTAAGTAGCCCAGTGGATCGACATAATTCAGTTGCGGTGTCTTGCTGTCGAGATCGCGAAGATTCTTTGCGGTACGCGGATGAACCGGAAATACCACTGGCAAGCCGCGTGTTCCTTCGGCGATGGCGTGGAGCAGTTGAAGTAATTGATGCTCCCCGTCGACATTTGCCGGGCGATGCAGGGTGACCACAAAGTAGTTGCCAGGCTCTAGTTTGAGCGAATCCCAACAGGCAGGCGCACGCAAGCGCGGGAGCTGTTTGAGCAGCGTATCGATCATGGTGTTGCCGACGAAGAAAATGCGGTCGTCCGAAATCCCGGCGCGGCGAAGATTGTCATTGGCGGTTTCGCTGGTAGTGAAAAACCAGTTAGTGATGGAATCGGTCACCACCCGGTTAATCTCCTCTGGCATCGCCCAGTCGCCTGAACGTATGCCGCCCTCCACATGCGCCACCGGTACTCCTACCTTTCTGGCGACGATGGAACAAGCCATGGTCGATGTCACATCTCCGACGACCAGGCACAGGTCACTCTTCTCTTTCAGCAGAACCTTTTCATAGTTCACCATGATGGCAGCGGTCTGTTCAGCTTGGCTGCCCGAGCCTACTTCCAGATTGATGTCTGGATCCGGAATGCCCAGCTCCTGGAAGAAGCTACCAGACATGGCGCGGTCGTAATGTTGGCCCGTATGGATCAGGCGAAATCGCAACGAACTGCCTCGCGTCTCGGCCACGCTCAGCGCATCAATGATTGGCGCTATCTTCATGAAGTTGGGCCGCGCCCCTGCAATCAGATCAATTCGCTTCATTGCCGGGCCTCGATTAGCATGAATACATCCTGGGATACGCGCTGGCCTATTCAAGGGGAACAGCGGCGTTGAGATTATGGCCGTTTTAGAGTTGGGGAGATATACCGTCTGTTGGAGAAAAACCTAACTGATCCGTTCGGGATCCACAACCGAGAAAAACTCTCGGCGGACCGTTACTTCCCGTTTCGTAAAAGACCCTGCCACATCTGCAACGCCTGTTTTGACCACTGGTTGTCTTCTTGTCCTTGTCGTTTGCTGCTGTGCACTCGTCTCGTGCTCAACGATTCGATTCGCATGGCGACATCTCGGTACTGTGGCGCCTCACGACGGAGCCATCGATAGGCTTCTAACGCTTCAGGCATGCGCCCGAGTGATTCTAACGTTCTCCCCAAGAGATACAGAATCTGCACTTGTTCTTTCGATGAGGTCGAAGGCACTTGCAGCGCTTGGCGAAAGGCTATAACGGCTTCTTCCTGCTTTCCGCTCTTCTTGAGGCTAAGGCCCAATTGAGCGAAGCCTTTTAGCGCGTATGCGGGATCCCGTGCGGCTTTCTCAAAATGTTCCGCTGCCTGTCTGAACAGGCCCACATTCTTGAGCGCCGTTCCTCGTTCGTATGATTCGTGTCCGTCTGGTGTCCCTGTCGATGCGGGGGCTCCAACAGTCTGTAGGGATGCCTCTGGTATCGGAGCAATGTATTCATTCTCCGACGAGGCTCGGTGCGAGGCTGATCGGTTTTCTTGTGTCAGGGATGAGTCGTTAGTTTCGTCCACGTTCTTATTTCCTGTGGAAATGAAAGTAAATGGCAATATGTTCGCAAGTCTTGGACCATTCAGAGTGACCTTCCAATCCCTTACGTTTCAATGCCTTTACATCTGTCTCTGTTGGCGTGAGTGAAGGAAAAGAGCTACAGCTAGGCAGGTCTGTTCAAATGTGCTCCCGCTGGCTTAGTGGGAAGGTTAAGGCTGAGGTTGAGGTTCAGGTGCGCGCTAGAAGTTTACACGAACCTCTGCTAGAGTAGCGGCAGGAGTGAGGAGACCCATGGGTCAAACAACAGAAACAGCGATCAAGTTGCTTGAGCGCTTGCCAGAAGAGGCGCAGGTACAGGTGCTCGAAGCCCTTCGTCAACTTGTCGCCAAAGCGAACGATCACGCGCAATGGGACGAGCTCTTTCGGAGAAACCAGAATCCTTTAGCGACAGCTGCGCGCAACGCCCGAGCAGAGGTGGCCGCAGGGCATGCCACTCCGATGGATTTTGACAAGCTTTGACCTCCCATACGCTGCCCAGCTTTTGGGAAGCGTACTATCGTCTCCCTGATCACATTCATCATGCCGCGCGCAAGGCGTTCTTCCTTTGGAAACAATCCCCGGTTCATCCCTCCCTCCACTTTAAGTGCGTGAACCAAGAAGAACGCGTGTGGTCGTCCGCATCACGCTCGCCTATCGTGCACTGGGGATCGTGGATGGGGACACCGTGACGTGGTTCTGGATTGGCCACCGCCAGGACTAAGAACGGCGGCTCTAAACAAGAGCTGAAAAGTCTGCCAGCCTCCGTTGGAAGGTTAAGAATGAGACCGAGGGTGAGAGAGAAAAGAAGCTGATCGCCGTTTAACCTTAAACTCGACCTCAGGTTTCTTCAGAAAGTGACTTGCCGGAGGTTCTGCCGATTGGCAAAAAACCACTGCATCGTCTTTTTCAGTCCTTCCCGGAGTGTATGTTTCGCTTGAAAGCCGAAGAGTTGCTTGGCTCGGTTGACATCCAGGCACCGTCGAGGCTGCCCATTGGGCTTGGTAGTGTCCCATGCAATCTGTCCTGTAAAGCCGGCCTCCCCGGCAATCATGGTGGCAAGGTTGCGAATGGTGACTTCCTCCCCTGTCCCCAGGTTGACGGGTAAACTTCCTTCATAGTGTTCCGCTGCACGAAGAATTCCTTCCGCGGCGTCCTCCACATACAAAAATTCTCGAGTCGGAGATCCGTCCCCCCATAATGTGAGTGGGGCTTGGCCTGCTTCTTTTGCGGTCACACATTTGCGTATTAAGGCTGGGATGACGTGAGATGTTTCGAGGTCAAAGTTATCGCGAGGACCATAGAGGTTCACCGGGAATAACACGATCGAATTGAACCCATACTGTTCACGATAGGCTTGCGACTGGACCAACATCATCTTCTTGGCAAGACCGTAGGGCGCATTGGTTTCTTCAGGATATCCGTTCCAGATGTCGTCCTCTTTAAATGGAATGGGAGCAAATTTTGGATAGGCGCAGATGGTGCCAAGCGCGACGAATTTCTTCAGTCCCTGCTGGCGCCCGACTTCTATGAGTTGGGTGCCCATCATCAGGTTGTCATAGAAAAACTTTCCTGGATTGGCTTGGTTGGCGCCGATCCCGCCGACCCGTGCGGCCAGATGGATGACCATATCGGGGGTTTGATCGCTGTAGAGCTGCTTCACGGCATCCATCTGAACAAGATCGTAATCTTTGCTGCGGGGAACGAAGATGTCCCGGCAGCCTTTCGCGCGGAGCTGTTCCACGACAAACGATCCAAGAAAGCCGGCTCCGCCCGTGATCACCACTCGTTTATCGTCCCAAAATGACGACATATAAAGCCTAAGGTTTAGGTTGAGGTTAAGGTTGAGTAGTCCTGCGAAGTGAACGGATCAATGCGTTGAGTTCTTTCCAGATTTCTTCCGTCAGCTTCATCGCAAGAAGGCATTCACTCTGTTTGAAATACGCGACCTTCTGTCCATAGATAAGATGGTTCTTGGTTTCAGCTAGTGGTCCGCGAGAAGCGTAATAGAAATTCAGTTTGTCCTTTGTATGTTGGCGTCCATATCCTTCTGCAAGATTGCCGGAAACCGAGAGAGCAGATCGTCTCACCTGAGAGGTCAAACCGTAATCTTCTTTTCTCGGCAGCCCTTCGGTAAGTGAAAATACCTTCTGAGCCAAATCCATTTGAGCCAAATCCATTTGAGCCAAATCCATTGCCTTTTGCCAAACCGGCATATCTTCAAAGGAGGTAAACAACCCTTAGCCTCAAGCTCTGCGAATGGGGAAGGTTTAGGTTAAGGTTGAATCGGAAGGTACAGGGCATTTGTAATGGTGCGCCGCTCGAACCTCATCTTACCCTCACTTCTATCTCCTCAACTTCTCAGCTCAACCTTAGCCTCAACCTCTCTTGCGTGTTCCTTCGAGCCGTTCTTGCTCAAGGGCCAGATCCGCATCCACCATCATATTTGCCAGTTCCTCGAACCGGACTTTCGGCTCCCATCCCAATTCATGTTTGGCTTTGCTCGCATCGCCGATCAGGAGGTCCACCTCGGTGGGGCGATAGTACTTGGAATCGATCTTCACATGTTTCTGCCAATCCAATTGGAGGCGGTTGAACGCCACTTCCAAGAACTCACGCACCGTGTGTGTCTCTCCCGTCGCAATGACATAGTCCTCCGGCTTGGGGGATTGCAACATCATCCACATGGCTTGAATATAGTCTCCGGCGAATCCCCAGTCTCGTTTCGCGTCCAAGTTACCCAGGAAAAGCTCTTTCTGAATGCCGAGCTTGATCCGTGCCGCCGCTTTCGTAATCTTGCGCGTTACGAATGTCTCGCCACGCCGTGGCGATTCATGGTTGAATAAAATGCCATTGCACGCAAAGAGATCGTAGGCTTCTCGATAATTGACCGTAATCCAGTAGGAGTAGACTTTGGCCGCTCCATAGGGACTGCGGGGATAAAACGGTGTGGTCTCGCGTTGAGGGACATCCTGCACCTTGCCGAACATCTCGCTCGACGATGCTTGATAAAACTTCGGCTTCAATCCCGCCTCACGAATGGCTTCGAGGAGGCGGATCGTTCCGAGTCCGGTGATCTCGCCGGTATATTCGGGAATATCGAAACTCACACGCACATGGCTTTGCGCGCCCAGGTTATAAATCTCATCAGGTTGGACCGTCCTGATGATGTGGTTCAATGAACTCGCGTCGTTGAGGTCACCGTACACAAGATGGAGTCGTGGATGCGGATCATGCGGGTCTTCATAAATAGGATCGATCCGTCCGGTATTGAACGAACTCGATCGACGAATAATGCCATACACGTCATATCGCTTTCCGAGAAGAAATTCCGCCAGATACGATCCATCCTGGCCGGTAATACCAGTGATTAGCGCTTTTTTCACAAGACTGCTCCTTCTGTTGCGTTGGAAGAAATGAATTATGTCTTGATTCCACCCTGCTGTCTAGCAGGATGCTGAAAAAGTCCGCCACCGATATTCTCGCTTCGTTCAGGCCCTCAACGTTGAAGATCTCGAAGGTCGGAAGCGCGTACTAGAATATTTTTCCCGCAGCCTGTTATAGGCAACAGAGGTTACCGTGAGAGAGAGGGCGGGGCTCGGACGGCTATAAGAAGTGAAAGGGATCAAGTCTCTGTCTTTAAGTCGCAACGTTACACGTATTTATCACATATGACCGGTTCGGGTCAGAGGGGAAGCGGGTTCTTCTTGCACAGGACCTTCCCTCCGCACTAGAATGCCTTGTTGAATAGGACGAGTGATCCAAATCGATGTCGAAAACTATGAGTATGCGCCGGGGCATCATATTCGCCTACATCATATGTGGCACCTTTCTCGTGGCCCACATGATCAACGCGGTGATCGCGGAGGCCTTATCTGTTCCAGGAGGGTTGGTTCGGCCATCACCCGCTTCCGACCGAGAGACTGCGGTGAAGGCCTCAGTGCCTGCGATGGTTGAGCATATTCGGACGAGCGGACTCTTCCCACTGCCGCCTGATCCCATCAGTATGAACGCTGCAGTAGGGGCCGGCGCGCCGTTTCCCCGCGCTCAATTAAATCTGGCGTCAAAGTTCACGCTGCTGGGAGTGGTGATCGGCGATCGTGGAGGAGTCTCGGCTATCGTTGAAGAGCTTTCCAGCAAACGTCAACTATTTTTCCGGTTGCACGACCATATACCCGATGTGGGTGAGATCAGCGAGATCCGCCGGGACGGAATGCTCGTTCGTCAGGGCGATCTACAGGAGTTCCTTGAACTCGCCGCCTCGCAGGTTGAGAAACCCCCCGCAGCCCAAGTTCCTGCGAAAGCCGCGGTCGTTCCAGTGGCCGGGAGTCCGGTACGCACAGTGCTCGATCGGAGAGACGTCGAACAAGCGATGAGCGATCTTCCCAAACTATTGACGCAAGCGAGAGCCGTGCCCTATGTGGTGAATGGGGCGATGAATGGATTCCGCCTGGACTCTATCGCGTCTTCCAGTTTTTATGAGAAAATCGGTTTGAAACAAGGGGATGTCCTCCAACAGGTCAATGGGGTGGACATTCGTGATCCTGGCACCATGCTCACGCTCTTCCAGCAGCTTCGCAACGAGAAGACGGTAAAGCTCGATGTCCTGCGTAACAATCAGCGAACTGCCATGACGTTCGATATCCGCTGAGTCCGCTGTATCCGCATCTGTTTGCAGCCCCTTCCTGCTTCCGACCACTGGCTGTCGCCTCTGATGCAGGCAGGATAAAACGGTGTACCCCTATTGACTCACTGGATTGGGGAACCTGCATAGCCTTGTGAGAAAAATCTATAGAGCGTATTCTTTTATGTTCCACAGTGCGGTCTTGCCCTCTAAGGCCGATGGGTACGTCGGGATGAATCATTCAGGTTGGGTGTTTCGTGATGAATGAAGAAAGCGGTGGTCGGCCGCTCTTAGGAGCGATTCTCGAAGAAAAATTCGGCTTGTCCGAAGCGAAATTGCTCGAGGGTGTGAACCTTCAGCAGACCAAAGGAGGTCGTCTCGGAGAAATCCTGGTCCGAATCCGGGCGATTACCGAAGATCAGCTCCTTCAGGCCCTCGCCGTTCAATTTGAACTTCCCTGGCTTCCGCATCTTGATGTAAGCCAGGTCGACCACGAATGGGTCAAGAGAGTTCCGATCCACTTCGCTCGCCGCTATCATGTCCTCCCCCTCAAGACAGAAGATGGAGCGGTGCTTGTCGCGACGACCGATCCCATGGAAACGGCAGCATTGGACGACCTTCGATTGTTGCTGGGACTTCCGATCAAGCCGGTGCTGACGAGCAGCCTGTCGCTCCTGGCCTGCCTGAATCGTGTATATGACGAAGCCGCAAGTCCCGCAGGTGCAGAGCAGGTGATGGAGGATATCGCGGCCAGTGAAAGCCTGGACCAAATTGCTCACGAATTGGATGAACCGCAAGATCTCCTCGATGCGACAGACGAAGCCCCCATTATCCGGTTAGTCAACTCCGTGCTCTTCCAAGCAGTCAGGCAACGTGCGAGCGATATTCATTTCGAATCGTTCGAACGGGGGCTGGTCGTCCGGTATCGTATTGACGGGGTGCTCTATCCCGTTCTCACGCCCCCCAAACATCTGCAGGCGAGTATTATCGCGCGCTTGAAAATCCTGGCAGGTCTGAACATCGCAGAAAAGCGATTGCCTCAGGACGGCCGATTTCGCATTCGGACGGCGGGTAAGGATGTCGATCTGCGTGTGTCGGTGCTACCGACCTCACACGGCGAACGGGTGGTCCTGCGTTTGCTGGAGAAAGAGAACCGTCTCCTGAATCTGTCGGAAATGGGGTTTGCGCAGGATCGGTTGGGGATCATCCAACAACTGATCCAGTTATCACACGGCATCATTCTCGTAACCGGGCCGACCGGGAGCGGAAAGACGACGACACTTTATGCGGCGTTGACTCAGATCAATGCGCCGGACAAGAACATCATTACCGTCGAAGATCCGGTCGAATATCAGCTCCTCGGTGTGGGCCAGATGCAAGTGAACCCCAAGATCAACCTGACGTTTGCCGCGGGACTGCGGTCGATTCTCAGGCAGGACCCCGATGTCATCATGATCGGTGAAATCCGCGATCGGGAAACTGCTGAAATCGCCATTCATGCGTCACTCACGGGGCATTTGGTCTTCTCCACGCTCCATACCAACGACGCTGCGAGCGCGGCTACACGATTGATCGACATGGGCATCGAGCCGTTTCTCGTCGCCTCCTCGGTGGTCGCCGTCTTAGCGCAACGGTTGCTGCGACAGGTCTGTGCGGACTGCAAGCAGCCCTATCACCCGGACGATGAGGAACTGATTCGGCTCGGTATCGTCCCCCCGAGGGTGCGCCCCACATTCTATCGGGGAGCCGGGTGCCCGGCCTGTTCCCAAACCGGCTATCGGGGCCGAACAGGCATTTTTGAACTTCTCGTGCTGGACGACGAGATCCGGCGTCTCATCGGCAACAAAGCGGACTCGGCGTCGATTCGTCAAGCGGCGATGGCGAAGGGGATGGTGACCTTGAAAGATGAAGGCGCCGAAAAAGTGTTTCATGGAGCGACGACGACCGAGGAGTTGATGAGGATTACCCAACAGGAAGTCGAGATCTAGCCGGATGCCCGTCTATCAGTATAAAGGTTATCGGAACGACGGCGGGGCCGCGACCGGCATCATCGATGCCGAGAGCCCGAAGGTTGCGCGAGTAAAACTGCGCAAGGTAGGCGTGTTTCCCACCGATATGGTGGAACAGGGCTCGGACTCTTCAACGGCCGGCACGACAACCGGTATTCCGAGTAAGTCTTCCATTTCGATCGGTCGCTCCCCTGCCCTCAGTACGAACGAAGTGGCGATGATGACCCGGCAGTTGGCCACATTACTGGTGGCTGGTCTGCCGCTCGTCGAGGCGCTCGGAGTCATGGTAGATCAAACCGAGAAGAAATCCATCAAGAGCCTCATGGCCGATATCCGCGAAGCCATCCGTGGTGGGGCGTCCTACAGCGCAGTCCTGGAGCGCCATCCCCGCGAGTTCTCCCAGATCTATGTGCACATGGTTCGGGCGGGTGAAGCCAGCGGAGCGTTGGACCAGATTTTATTCCGCCTCGCAGAGTTTCTGGAAAAGCAGTTGGCGCTCAAGCATAAAGTGACGAATGCTATTCTCTATCCTGCCCTGATGTTGATCGTGGGAATCTCGGTGCTATTTTTCCTCATGACCTTTGTCGTGCCGAAAATCACTGCGGTCTTTACGAGTTTGAAGCAGGCCCTCCCCTGGCCTACCGTCCTCTTGATGAGTATCAGCCATTTTCTTGCGGATTATTGGGCGGTGATTCTTGGCGCGGTCATTCTGATTGTGTGGGCGGTGCGTCGGGCCATGAAGACGGAAGCGGGGCAGCTCATGGCCGACCGATGGCTGTTGAAGATTCCCCTCATCGGCGAAGTGGCCCGTCTGGTCGCGATCTCACGGCTCACGAGTACGCTGGCCACCATGTTGGCGAGCGGTGTGCAGCTGTTGGATGCCATGGACGTCGCGAAACGCGTGATGAATAACCGCGTGCTGGAACATGCGGTTGAGGGAGCCAGGCAGAATATTCGTGAAGGGGAGACGATCGCCGAGCCGTTGAAGCGCAGCGGAGAATTCCCCGCGCTGGTCACCCACATGATTGCGGTCGGCGAGCGGAGCGGTGAAATGGAAGAAATGCTGCGTCGAATCGGACAGATTTATGATGGAGAAGTGGATCGGGTTATTACGCGGTTCACGTCGCTCTTGGAGCCCATCATGATTTTGATCATGGGTGTCTTGGTGTTCTTTATCGTGGTGGCCATCTTGTTGCCCATCTTTGAAATGGGACAGATGGTAAAGTAGGCGGGTGTCACCCAAGGAGGCAGGATGGCGCAGAATCGACATGAGAGGGAACGGACAGTCGGCCTGGAGCTCCGGTCTGAGCGAGGGTTTACCTTTATCGAGATCATGGTCGTGGTGGCCATTCTCGCGATTCTCGCGGCTTTGGTCGTCCCTCGCATCATGGGAAGAACCGATGATGCCAAGCGTACGGCGGCAAAAGTTCAAATTCGAAATATCGAAGGGGCCTTACAACTCTATAAGCTCGACAACGGGGTTTATCCCTCAACAGAGCAAGGATTGAAGGCCTTAATCGAAAAACCTTCGGTCGGAGTGATTCCGAAGAAGTGGAAGCTCGGCGGATATATTCAAAAACTTCCGGAAGATCCCTGGGCAAACCCCTACAAGTATCTGAGTCCCAGTCAGAAAGGTGATTATGAGATTACCTCCCTGGGGACTGATGGCGAAGTGGGGGGTGAAGGGATCAATGCCGATATCACCAATTGGAATCTGGACAAGGACTGAGACGTCAATGGTCATTGGTCATTCGTCACTGGTTGGGAACGCCCGGACGTACTCAACAAACGTTCTCCATCTCTCGCGTTGCGCCTCACGTCTCACGCCTCTCGCCTTACGGTCCTCAGGTGGATTCACCATTCTGGAGATCCTGCTTGTGCTCTTTTTGCTCGTCGGTTTGCTAGGAATCGTCCTGCCTCGGATTTCGTTAGAGGAAAATTTAGGCTCTGTTGGCCGCCGGATGGTCGGGACCGTGCGATCTCTTCAGACCCTTTCCATGTTGACCCAGAAGACGGTCCGCCTGTACGTTGATGTGGACCAGGGGGCCTACTGGCCGATGATCCTGGATGGGAACCAAGAAAAGGTACCGATCGACGCGACCTGGGCCAGACCCTTGAATCTCCCGGACACCGTTCGCTTTTCTGATATTCAGGTGAGTCAGGGACGGAAAGATTCCGGGCGGGTCGATCTGTTCTTCTACCCCACTGGACGGATCGATTCGGCGACGATGCATTTGGTGGATGCGAACAACAACATTCTGGCCATTGCCATTGAACCGGTCACAGGAGCGATCCGTATGAGCGATGAGCGGATAGAGCCCCGCAAGCCGCTCACCATTCCCGATCGTGTGAGACCCTTGCTACAAACCGCTACACAAACCCCAGGAACAGTCAGGTAATGATGCTCATGCTGAACGAGCTGGGTCACCGCCGAGTGTTCAATGAACAGTGAGCGCGGCTTCACGTTAATGGAGGTGCTGATCGCTCTGGGGATTCTCGCGCTGGCGTTGCCGATCTTGCTGGGGCTCCGCAATTGGGACCTCGACCTCCATGCGAGGGCCAATGAACTCACCGCTGCCACGATCCTCGCTCAGGAAAAGTTGGTTGAGACGGAGTTGGGCCCATCCGTTCCTCTGGGTGAAACGGGTGGAGAATTCCTGCCGACCCCATTAGGGTCGCAAGCCACTGCCGAACAAACGAATCGTCCGACGAATTATCGGTGGAAACGAATTGTGGCTTCCACGCCATTGCCGATCGTCCGAGAACTGAAAATTCAGGTCCTATGGCCGCGAGGGACCACGGAAGAAATGGTCGAGGTCAGCACGTATGTCTTTTCGACAAGCCCTACGGCATTCTGAGGACGGCTTTACCCTGGTCGAGGTCCTGCTGGCGGTGTCTCTGGTCGCCATGATGGCGACGTTGGTCTTTGGGTCGCTCTATGTCACGACGAGTGCGATCGACGCCGCACGAGCAAACTCGGCCAACGAGCAGATCGTACGCAGTACCTTGCGTGTCATGACCGATGAATTGTCAGTGGGCGTGGGGCCCACGACCGGCCCTTGGATGGGGATCAACGGCCAGCAGGACGGCCAGCCGGCCGATTCGGTCGCGTTTCTCACTATGGGGCAGTTCCGAGGAGCGGAATCGACGAAAGATACCGAGCTGGTTCGCATCGTATACACCAGGGAAGGCGATCGCCTCCTTCGATTCGTGCGAAGGAATCTCTACGGTCTCACCGACGAATCCGTCGAGCAAGTCGAACTGGCCACCAAGGTTAAAGGATTCAATGTGCGTTATTACGACGGCAGGAGCAATCTTTGGGTGGATGAGTGGGACGGTCGTGGAAGACCGGGGACTCCCAAAGCGGTCTTGCTCGAAGTGACGCTGCTCCAGGAAAAAGAGGAACCGCAAACCATCCGACAATGGGTGGAAGTAGGAGCATCATGATGACGTGGCCGTTTGCCTGGCCTGAGGCATTGAAACTGAAAGATCCTCTGGTGTGGGGGCTGGCATCGCTCGCCTGTTTCATTGTATTTTTCTTTCTTACCTTCCCCTATGGCCCGCTCCAGAACCGATTGTTGACCGAACTCAATCGAGCGAGTGGATGGGAGGTTCGTGCCGCGGATTGGTCGGTGGGTTTTCCTGCAGCCATAGAGTGGCGTGATGTCGTTCTCGCCGGACCGACGATCGGAGCGATTCCAGTTGAAGCCGTCCGGACGACAATTGGAGTCTTTCAGGCATTTTTCGGGCGACTGGTGATAGACTATGCCGTCCAATTCTCTGGAGTGGCCCAGACTGGTGCGGGACGCGCCACGGGATCTGTGACAACGCCCTCATGGTCGACACGAGGGCCTGTTGCGGTCAAAGGCCATCTCCAGCAGATGGATCTCGTGACGATTCTGAAACCCTACGTGAGCAGAGGAACGGTACAGGGAGATTTCATGTATCGATGGGACAGCGCGCAAGGCGCCCATGCTGTCATCAATGGGGAAGGGACTGTGAAGATCGAAGTCAAGGACCTTGTCGTAGAACGGGTGGCTACCGGATCCTCCTCGATTCCGTCGCTCACCTTCAGCCGCATACAGGCTGCGATCGCTTGCCACGATACGGCATGTGACGTGACAGAGTTGAAGGGAGACGGTGGAGATGGATCGTTTACGGCCCAGGGGCGCATGATGTTGCGGCAGCCGCTGCAACAGAGCCAGTTGGATCTCACGATCACCGTAGTTCCCGGTGCCGGATTTGCTCAAAAAGCGGCGAGTCTTTCGTTGCCGCCCTTCCAGCCCGGGACTCCCTTGACGTTCAAACTCGTGGGGCCGATCACGAATGCGAGAGTGACCATCTAACAGAATGCTGAAAGATTCCACAAGCAGCGTTCTCGTCGCGTTCAGAGGCGCAGCGTACCGAAGCGTACGTCACGCCTCTTCCCTCGCTGCGGCCTTGCTCGGCACAAGGCGCATCTCGGCGCACCGGGGTTGGGGGGGTGAGAAGTCTGGCCTTTTTGAGCATCCTGCCTGGTGGACTTCTGTTGACCTGGATGTGCAGACAGATCAAGTTCAGGCGTGCTAGCAGGATTTCCCGCAGCGCTGCTAAGTGGTCCTGACCCACGCGAGGACCTTGCCATGTGGAAGAGGAGTGAATCGGGTTGTCGATGATTGCTGAATGTGTCGGGCTCGATATCGGACAGACGGCGTTCAAGGCCGTGCGCTTTCGCCGTCGTTTGACAGGGCGTGAGTCAGTGGAATATTTCCACTTGCCCGTTCCCTATGGCCGTCGGGAACAAACGGAACCGGCACATCGCGCAGCGATGCTTCGAAATTTCCTCTGGCAGCATGGTTTATATGGCGGCGGTGAGATCGTCACCGCGCTCCCCTGCCAGGATGTGTTTGTCAGAACTCTTTCCTTCCCCTTTCGCGATGCCTCCAAGCTGGCGCAGGTCGTCCCATTCGAAATGGAAAATCTGATTCCGATGTCCTTAGAGGACGTTACGGTCGGCAGTCTGTTGTTGCCGGCGCGAGAATCCCAGGAAGGAACCGCGAAAGCCAAAGGCTCCGATGTCCTCGTGACTGCAGCGCCCAAAGAAAAAATTGCTGAACATATGCGGTTTATGGCCTCCGCGGACCTGGAACCTTCTGCGATCACGATTGACGGCATGGCCTTGTTTTCTGTCAGCCAATTCCTGAAAGAAGAAGGGGCACAGGTGCCCGGCGACATGGCGATCATCGATGTCGGCGCCTCGAAGACGACCTTGTGCCTGGTGAGTGAAGGTCGTCCGGTGCTGTTACGGACCGTCCTGTGGGGCGGAAATCATCTCACCCATGCACTCGCTGTTCGCTATGCTTGCAGTTTCGCTGAAGCAGAACGACGGAAGCGGGCGATGACCGTACAAGAAGTCAATGCCTGGCTCGAACCGGTACTCAAGGAATTGCGCGTGTCCCTCCATGCCTATGAAGGCACCGTCCATCAACGGCTGACCCATTGTTGGGTCTCGGGCGGCGGCTCTAAATTGAGAGAGCTGAGCGGGCATATGGCGCACCAACTTGGCTTGCTCCCCGTCGGCCCCCGGCAAGGATTTGGATCAAGTTGTCCCCGCGCCTTCTCTATCGCATTCGGATTGGCGATCCATCCTAAAATCGTCCGGCCCCGTTGGAAGTCGAGGATCGTGGGATCGAATCTCGCCCTGGACTTCAAGGCCGGCAGCGATGCCGCATCGGCCACAGCAGATGTCACGAGGCAGGATCGGCGGTTGGCGTTGTGGGGCGGACTCATCGTGCTTGTTCTGGCGCTGATGGATCTCTCCATACGAGTGATGCTCAAGGACTCGACGGTCAAGGACCTCAAACAGGGACTTCAGGCGCAGTACGAGCAAACATTTGGTTCCGGCGCCAGCCCGGGTGAGGAGTTGGACCAGGCGCGCTATCGGGTCTCGCAGCTGGAAAAAGGTCTCTCGATTGTCGACGGCACACGCTATAACGCTCTTGCCAGCCTTGCGGAATTGGTGAAACATGTGCCGCCAGGGGCCTCATTGAAAGTACGAGAGTTGACGATCGACGGAACCAGTATCCATCTAGAGGGGGAAACCACGACCTTCGATGCGGTCGAAAAGATCAAGCAGGCCTTCGTTGCAGCCGAGACGTTTCGTGACGTGTCTATTAGTGATACCCGTGTGGGGGCAGTGCCGAACCAAGTCGTATTTCGCCTTACCTATACGGTGCAACGGCCATGATGCAGATATTGAAAGAGCGGTGGCAGCATTTCTCGCAACGCGAGCGCATCATCGTGGGTGCGGGCGGGGCCGTGGTCGCAGCCGTGCTCGTGTTTCTGATGATCATCGATCCGCTCATGGCGATGATCGACAAGCTCGACCGACAAGCGCGGCGGAAAACCAAAGACAGCCAGGAACTCGCGCTGGTGGCGCAGGAGTATGTAGTGAAGCAGGCGCGTATCGCCAAGATCGAGCAGCGCATGCCGAACTCCTCGGCCCAGTTTTCGCTGCTGGCCTTCATGGAAGAAGCGACAACGACGGCGCAGATTCGCGATCGCATCGTCGGCATGCAGCCGCAGGCCCCCATTGTCGTCCAGGGATATCAGGAGACCGCCGTCGACCTTCGGCTGGACGGGGTTCAGCTTCCCCAGGTCCTCGCGCTGTTGGTCGCCATCGAACAGGCGCCCTATGACGTCCGGGTGCATCATCTGCAGCTGAAGCCGAAGTACGATAATCCTGTCAATCTCGATGCTACGCTGAGAATCGTGACCTATGCCAAGGCCTGATGAACGTGGCATTGCCCTTCTTCTCACCCTTCTGGTTCTCACCCTCCTGGTTGCGCTGATTCTCGAATTCGATGCCGAGGCTAGGCGGGAATACCGTGACGCAGCGGCCTTCCGCGATAACTTCAAAGCGAATGTGCTCGCGCGCGCAGCGGTGCAGGCAGCCCGTGGGGTATTGCAACAAGACTTCCTGAAGGACAAGCAAACGGGACAGTTCTTCGATGCTCCCACCGACTTGTGGGCCTTTCCCATTACGAATTATCCCATCGGTGACGGCCTGCTGAACGCCCAGATCGAGGATGAACGAGGCAAGCTGAACCTCAACGACCTGGCAGCCGGCGGAGATCCCATTGCCAGAAAGGTCAAGGTCCTGAGGGTCAAGCGGCTCTTCGAACTCGTTCAGGTCAATCCGGATCTGGTGGATGCCATCGTCGATTGGGTGGATCAGGACGAGGTGCCGGAAGCGGCAGGGGCAGAGAGTATCTACTACCAGTCTCAGCATCCTTCATACCGGGCGGCCAATGCTCCTCTGCAGACGCTCTTAGAGTTGCGGCTGATCAAGGGGATCACGCCCGAGATCATCGACAAGCTCTCGAAGGTGGTGACCGTCTATCCGCAAGAAGGAGAAAGCCGGGTGAATATGAACACGGCCGACCCTCTCGTCCTTCAAGCCCTCGATCCTCGTATTACGCAAGGCGTGGCCACGTCTATCGTCCAGGCACGTCCCTTCAAGACCATTCAGGAGTTGGATCGCGTGAGTAGTTTTGAGGCGATTGGGAAGGAACTCCGTCTTCAAAACATTTACGACATCAAGAGCGACCTGTTCTTGGCCCGCATGAAGGTCGGGGTGAACGAGGTGACCAGGAATGCGACCGTCGTGCTCCGGCGCGATCCAAGCACCGGAACGGGCACGGTGCTGTATTACCGCATCCTCTAAGCACCTGTCGACAGCTCTACGATTGTGCTCCCCTCGAAAAATTTAACAATTCCGTAACAGAACTGTCATCTTGCCACAATCTCATGGGGCTATCCTTCAGATCCGACAGGATAATAGATAGTCCCCAACAGGAGGAAGAAGCATGATGATGCATGATACACCACAGCGTTGGACGAGCCACAGCAGCCTTCTCAGCGTGGTTGCGATATTTTTGATCGCGCTCCTGCTGACTGCTCCGGACATTCGTGCTGAGCAAGGAGGACCTTTGGCCAGCTTAACGGTGGACGAAGGTCTTGCCCCCTACAGCCCACAAACCCAGGTGTCAGGCGCCTTGAAAGTTCATGGTTCGGATACGATGTCCCCGCTCATGTCTCGTCTTGCTACTGAATTCCAACGACGTCAGCCGCAAGTCACGATCAACGTCAAAGGCGGCGGATCAACCAAGGCTGTGTCAGAGTTCTTGGAGCCCTCCACACCAGGCAGGATTGTCCTGAAAGAAGAACGAACAAACCATTTTCTGCTCGTGGCGACGTCGCGTGAGCTGCTGGACTCCGAGATCAAACAGTTCGTCTCGCAACATGGGTACGAACCACTGTCAGTCCCTGTCGCCGTCGATGCTGTGGCCTTGTATGTCCACAAAGACAATCCATTGCCAGGCCTGACTTTGGATCAGGTCGATGCGATCTTTTCGACAACGCGGAATCGCGGGTTCAAGACCGACGTGAGACAGTGGGGACAGGTCGGGTTGGGCAACGGGTGGGAGAACGCCGACATCCGGCTCTACGGCCGCGATAGAAAATCGGGAACCAGGACATTTTTTCAGGAACATGTCCTCGCGGGCGGGGAGTTTCGATCAAACTTACAAGAACATCCTGGTGCGGCGTCTGTTATTTTGGCATTGAGCCATGACCAGTTCGGCATTGCCTATAACGGGCTCGGATTACAGGCCTCCGCGGTGCGCCTGGTTCCACTCGCCGAGAATCAAGGGATGCCTTTCATTACTCCATCGTCGACGACCGTCGCGGATCAGACCTACCCACTGCGCCGCATTCTCTATGTGTATCTCGATAAGTCGCCGAAATCCCCGCTCCCGTCAGCGGTGCAGGAGTTTCTCATGTTTATCACGAGTCGTGAGGGACAAGAATCAGTAGTCCGTGCAGGTTTTTTCCCACTCCCTTTGAACCAGGTCACGAAAAACATCGTGTCGCTCAGCACCAACCCAATGCCACCTACCAAAGCCCGCCAGTAGGCGTCGAATGGGGAACGAGGCCACAGGAATGCAAGATTATTGAGATTTACGTGGCATTCGGCTTGTCGGCTTCATTTTCTGAAGCTCCTGTTGCAGGCGATCAAGTTCATCTTTTAGGTCCTTCACCTGTTTGCTCTGCTCGTTCAGACGAGCACGGAGCTCTAGATTGGAGCTGGTCAGTTCACGGATTTGCGATCGCTGGTCTTCAAGAGTCGTTGGCGCAGCGGTGGGACTGGTCTGGGGCAAGAGCTGAGTCGGTTGAGTGGCCTGTGGTTGTCCAAGCGCTCGATCGACTCGTGCCGGGGCTGCAAGTTTCCTCAGGGTAGAGACCTCGTTCATGTTGAGTGAAATGTGAACAGTCTCGAAGGGGGCCCATCGAGGCTCCTCAAAAGCCTGAACGGTCGCGGCTTGGGCGGGACGTGCGACCCACAGCTTCATACCTTTGGTATCCCTGATGTCCTTCTCCTCCCCTCCCCCCGTGTCTGCCTGCGTGAAAGCGGAATGGTCAGTCACCACAAGATGTAAATAGGGGCCACGGATGAACAGCATCCCCGTCGTCCGATCGGGATTATAAGGTCTCTCCTTGTTCTGGAGTGAGAAGGACACGCGTTGAGTCGGACTGGCTTGATGGAGCGCTGTCGCGAGAGGCTCAGTCAGCTTGTTTAATTCGTCGGCACTGAACAATGGGATTGGTTGAGGATTCTGGAGCAGTCCCACCAGCGTGCCACTCCAACCACTGATCTGGATACTTCCCAGCAACAGGCCCAATTCATCCGGAGACAATGTCGCGGGGTGGTTATTCCGTGCCATTGTGCTTGAACGGCTGATGCTCGGGTCAGACTGAATCCCTACCTGAATTCCCTGCCGATCGTATACGATGCGCTCGCCCGTCAATTCCGCGCAAGCTGACAGTCCCAAGACAAGTAGTGACCATGAGAAGATGCGGACAATATTATTCATGAGAATCCTTCAGTGCGGCACAGTTGATTCACAGACAAACTGGATGCCCCACACACGGTCAGTGCCTATCTGGCCGCGCCAGAGACGATCCGCGCCTTGACTGACTTTGGGCAGTTCGCCTTCTTTGAGAAGTCGTGATCCCTGAGGACATTTGTCCCGGATGAGGCGCAACGCATCGCGCAGTCCATCTGAGGAGAGGACGTCGGCTTCTGTCTCGATCGGGTAGGAGATCAGACCGCCGGTCGGGGTGTCACGAATGAGGCTCGCCTCGTGACCACAGGCGGAAAGACCACAAACAAAGGCTAACACGAAGACGAGCACAATGGACTGTGTAGCAATCATGAAAGCTGTTCAACAAACGCGCTCTGCTATCAACAATGAGAGCGGCCTTGGCTAGCTGCTAAGGTGCGTTTATACAAAATGTGTTCTCCTCAAGTGGTTGGTATCCCCCACCAAACGAAGGAAACTCGGCAATTTCTCGTCCTCCTGTATTCCAGATATGGAGACAGCGCGCGACGATAGAGGGGAAACTACGTTGAACGTCATCCACGGTCACCACTTTGGCATTCTGGGTTTCCCCTATGACCACCACACGATTTCCCGGTTGCAGTGATTTGGAGGCAAGCTCGCCTCGAAATAGCACCACGAATTCCGCACTGCGTTTTCCCGTGTCCTTCGGGCCGTAGGCCGGGTGCTCCACGATCGGCAGTTCGGCTATGACCAGCACCACTCCCCCCTCCTTCGTTTCGCCTTGAATAATCCGTCCTCCGAGTTGTACCTTCTTGCCGGTCTTTGCATTCGGCACCATGCGCCATGCAGTCACGTCGAAGTCCTTGTCGACGCCTTGCATCGCCTCTGGCGGAAACAACCGGGCTGGCGCGCAGGCACCGATCAAGAGACCGCACAGTAGGATTGCCGTTCCACATGTCATGTTCATCGTCATTCTCCTTACTCCTTGTCGTATCCCATTGCAACTCGGAATTAATCGCGTGATTATGAACCGCGTCACATGAATCGGATCTGGAACTGGACGAACAGCGCGTTCTGAGCGAACGGGTCCGTCGCAGAGCTATAGGCTGGGGTACCCGGGCCGGTGCCAAGCCCTGAATGGTGCCGGAACTCGTAGTTGAGTTGGATTTTGGATTGGAGCTTCGGGGGGAAGTTCTCGAAGTAATAGGTCAGACCGGCAATCGACCTGGTATAGAGATCGTTCGACATAGTAGTACTAGGGTCGAATTGCTCGTACATGAAGGTCGGCTCGAAGTTTTGCAGAGGGCCATCGGTAATCAAGTATTTTGCCAGGACGTACCAGGTCCGACGCTGCATGCCTGGTGCACCCGACCCGCCGCAGACCGCCGTATTCAAACAAGAGCCGTTGGCGGCAGTCCCTACCACGGTGGCATTGGCGCCATCGTGGCCTTGCCAATACTCCCCTTGCATCATAAAACCGGGAAAAATCTTCGAGGTATAGCGGGCGTCGATCCCATAGCGATCGAATCTGCCTTTACCACGGCCGTTGATTTCAGTGCCGGCATTGTTGGATTCGCCCTGGAGGGTCGTGAAGCTGATGAATGACACATCCGTGCCGAAGAGACGGACACGAGTGTAGTAGGCCTTGGGCGCATTGGCGCCACCGATGCCGGAGGTGGTGTTGACCAGCGCGTTGGCTTGAAAGTTATTGTTGTTCATGATGCCGGCGACATATTCCAGGCGGTTGCCAATCTTCCCTCGCGCATCCAAGAAATAATCACGTTCCTGCAAGAAGTCGATTTGGCCGCCGGTCCCGTTCCTATTTTGACCAGGTCCGGTTCCCCCCCCAACCGACGTAAGGTATGGCGAGCTGATCACGTCCCGCAACCCGCCGGAGGTTTCAGTGAAGATGCCCCACGGCATCCGGAAGATCCCCATACGGAAGTAGTTCAGGTTGGGGGCCCAAGCCTGAACAGGTCGAAAGTCGATATAGGCTTCCCGGAAAAACGTCGCGGCTGTCGGCGTCGATGCCCCGGATGTTGGCGTATTGGCGGTCAGGTTGGTACTCTGAAACTCAAAGAGCGTATGCCATCGGGGGAGCGTATCGCTGATCTTACCCCAGAAGATGATCTCCGCACGACGAATGGAAAAACTGTCCTGGCTTTTCCCTTCCGGAACTTGGGCATTGCTGTGACCGTAGAGAAACTGCAGGGCGTTGAGTCCGAAATTAACCTTGTCTCTAAGGACCGGCAATAGCTCGATTTTCGACTTCCAATCTTCGATCGCATCGATGCGTGTGACTTGATCGGCCGACTTGTACTCCTGCTCGGCTCGAATCTGAAGCCACTCATCCATCGTGATCGTGCCTTTCTGCAGCAGGAGATCCTCGATCGACGTGCTTCCTGGAAGTGACTCTCTCGTCCCGGTCTGCCCTTGTCCGGAATCGTCAGCTGGTTTGACAGTCTGCTCGACCAGCAACTCCGATCGTGCAGGACTGTGGCCGTTCTGCAGTTCGCCCGCCCATGCGGAACTCATGGAGATGCTGAGAACCATGGCTCCTATAATAAGACTTCTGATGACGGTTACGCGCTGAGGGGTCTCCATACCTGCATCCTCCTTCTTGTCATAGATATGTCCTGTGTGCTGGATACAGGTGTAAAGAGCTGACATCACGGCGGTATTGCCGCGGGGTTACAGAATTGTAAAAATTTGAGAGGGAGGCACTGGAAGTGGATTCCTGGTGAGGAGACACATCTGGAGTGATGACGCAGCCACTTCTCTTGCGAGTTAACAAAAAGTTTACACACCTGTGACAGTCACGGAATGGACGGTCTGTAGGCTCTCTTGCAGATGAATTCACCTATTTTTGAGACGGGCTGCAGGGCGATATGGCACAAGGATTTGGATGGATGGGAGGAGTTCACATGCTAGTTGCACGGTTTGTGGGGTGTATGGTAATGGCCGGGTTTCTGGGAGCCTTCGGCTTAGGGAGTCACCTGGCCAATGCCGACCAAACGGCTCTCATCAAAGTCGATGGGTCGAGTTCGGTCTATCCACTCACGGAGGCGGTGGCGGAAGAATTTCAGAAAGCGAACCGGGGTCACATACGAGTGACCGTGGGCATTTCAGGCACAGGCGGCGGATTCAAGAAGTTCTGTCGAGGCGAGACGGACATCGCGGATGCCTCCCGACCGATCCTTAAGGAAGAGATGGCGCTCTGCCAAAAAAACGGCATTACCTATTTCGAGCTGCCGATCGCCTTTGATGCCCTGACGGTAGCGGTGAGTCCAAAGAACACCTGGCTCACATCTATAACGGTCGAGGAGTTGAAGAAGATGTGGGAACCGCCAGCCCAGAACAACATCACGAAATGGAATCAGATCCGTTCTGACTGGCCGGATGCACCGCTCGTCCTCTTTGGCGCTGGTTCCGATTCCGGCACGTTCGATTACTTCACCGATGCAATTGTGGGAAAGGCGAAGGCGAGCCGTGGCGATTACACCGCCAGCGAAGACGACAACGTGCTGGTCCAGGGGATCGAAAACAATAAAAACGCATTAGGGTATATCCCCTTTGCCTATTACGCCGCGCAGATGAAGAAGCTGAAAGCGGTTGCTATTGTCGGAAGAAATGGACCGGTGCTGCCCAGTGCGGAGAATGTCATCAAAGGCACGTATCAACCTCTCTCGCGTCCCTTCTTCATCTATGTCAGCGAGGCAGCAGCCAAGCGGACAGAAGTCAAAGACTTCGTCGAGTATTACTTGACCGAAGGCCCCAAGCTGATCGCAGAGGTTCGCTATATTCCCTTGCCGGCAGAAGCCTATGGTATGGCGCGTGAGCGGTTCCACAAAGGCCTCGTGGGGACCGGCTTTGGCGGTGTACCAGAAGTAGGACTGGCAGTTGAAGAGATCATGAGTCGTCCCCCCAAACCATAGACCTCCATGACGGTCTTGTTTTAGCTCGGAACTCAGAGGGCATGCGTACGAACAGGTGAGTCTATTGATGAGTAAGTCCATGGTGGGGATGCAAGAGGCGATTCGCATCAAGAGCCCTGATGCCAGAGCGGAGGCGGCAGAGCACCGCCGTTGGCGTCTACGACGCGAACGGGCGATCGAAGCCGGATTGTTTGTGGCCGCGCTGACCTCCGTGGTGACGACCGTGACGATCATTGCCGTGCTCCTCTCCGAATCGGTCGGCTTTTTCAGGACGGTGCCCCTGACCGATTTTTTCACCGATACGCTCTGGACTCCCCTCTTTGCCGACCCGCACTATGGAATTCTGCCTCTGCTCGCCGGCACGCTCGTCACCAGCGGCGTCGGCCTGCTTGTGGCGATTCCTCTCGGAACGGTGGCGGCGATCTATCTCTCCGAATTCTCCTCGTCTCGTGTGCGGGAAGTCATGAAGCCTGCATTGGAACTCCTGGGCGCCGTGCCGACTGTCGTCTACGGGTATTTTGCCCTGATCGTCGTCACCCCCGCACTCCAACGTCTGTGGCCGGACCTGCCTGGGTTCAACATGCTCGGTCCCGGGATCGTCATCGGCATCATGATCATGCCGTTTGTGATCTCCTTGAGCGAAGATGCGATGCGTGCCGTGCCGATGGTGTTGCGGGAAGGGTCCTATGCGATGGGAGCGACTCGTCTCCAAACTGCCTGGCGCGTGGTGGTGCCGGCGGCCACCTCCGGACTGGTCGCTGCCTATGTGCTCGGGATCTCGCGGGCGGTCGGCGAAACCATGGTCGTGGCGATCGCAGCAGGGCAAAATCCGAATCTCACCTGGAATCCTCTGGAGCCGGCGGCCACGATTACCGCCTATATCGTCCAGGTGGCGCTCGGTGACCTGCCCCATGGCAGCATTGGCTACCAGAGCATTTTTGCAGCAGGGCTCACACTGGCTGTGATGACCTTTGCCTTCAACATCCTCGGCCATATGATGCGGAAGCGGTTTCGGGAGGTCTATTGATGTCGGCGCAGTCATCTTCAGATTCACGTCCTTCAATAAGACGACGCAAGGTCACCGAGTCACTATTCAAAATATTGGGACTTTGCTCTCTCAGCATCGCGGTCGGCACGCTGGTGTTGTTATTCGGAGCGCTCGTGTTTCAAGGCATCACGCGAATCGATTGGCAATTCCTCATGTCGTTTCCATCTCGGCATGCTGCCCAAGCGGGGCTCCTTCCGGCGTGGGTCGGTTCGACCTTGATCATGCTGGTCACGGGGGTCGTGGGTGTGCCGCTGGGTGTCGCGGCGGCCATCTACCTGGAAGAGTACGCGCGGAAGACGTGGATGACCGAATTGATTGAGGTCACGGTCACGAATCTGGCCGGGGTGCCCTCGATCATCTATGGCCTGTTGGCGCTGGGATTGTTCGTCTACATTTTGGGCCTGGGCGAGAGCATTCTGGTAGCCGGCCTGACATTGGCGCTCTTGATTCTCCCGGTGGTGATCGTCACAACGCGGGAAGCGATTCGTGCGATTCCGGTGGAGATTCGGGAGGCGGCCTATGGGTTGGGCGCTACCAAGTGGCAGACGATTGCCCATCACGTCCTACCCTATTCGACAGCCGGTATCCTCACCGGCATTATCCTGTCCTTGAGCCGGGCCATTGGCGAAACGGCCCCTATCGTGACGATCGGTGCGCTCACCTTTATTGCCTTCCTGCCTCCGTCTCCAATCACGACCCACCCACCCTATATTTCGTTTGACTGGCTTCTCTCCCCGTTTACCGTCATGCCCATTCAGATGTTCGGCTGGGTATCGAGACCGGGTGAAGATTTCGCCGGCAACGCGGCGGCGGCTGGCGTGCTGTTGGTCGGGATGACCCTTACGATGAACGGGGTAGCCATCTATTTGCGATATCGCATGCGAAAGCAGGTTACCTGGTAGCATGAATCTCGCGGAATTGCTCCTTGCTCAGGATTGGCCCAAGCCGCTCAAGGCAGAGACACGCGCCCTCGGGTTCTACTATGGCACCCGGCTGGCGCTGAAGAACTTGTCGATCCCCATTGCCGAATACCAGATTACGGCATTGATCGGGCCGTCAGGCTGCGGGAAATCCACCTTTCTCCGATGTTTTAATCGGATGCACGATCTCTATGCGGGGAATCGCTACGAGGGAGAAATTCTGCTCTACCCCGATAGCCGTAATATTCTCGCCCGCGAGGTCGACCCCATAGAAGTGCGGATGCGGATTGCTATGGTCTTTCAAAAACCGAACCCCTTTCCCAAGTCCATTTATGACAACGTCGCCTATGGCTTGCGGGTGCGAGGGACCACCGAGCGGCCGGTATTGGAGGAGAAGGTGGAACAGGCCTTGCGGAGCGCCGCCTTATGGGACGAGGTCAAGGATCGGTTGACCGCGCGGGCCACGTCCTTATCAGGCGGTCAGCAGCAACGACTCTGTATCGCCCGCGCACTGGCTACCGACCCGGAAATGCTGTTATTGGATGAGCCGACCTCTGCGCTGGACCCGATGGCCACGGCCAGTATCGAGGAATTGTTGCTCGACTTGAAACGGCGTGTGACCATTCTGATTGTGACGCACAATATGCAGCAGGCCGCACGGGTGTCCGATTGGACGGCGTTCATGTACCTCGGCGAATTGGTGGAGTTTGGCCTCACGAAGCAGCTCTTTACCACGCCGTCCAAGAAGCAGACCGAAGACTATATCACGGGACGATTTGGGTGAATGGTATGACACAACGTCACTTTGACGATGAACTCGCCGCCTTGAAGAGCAAGCTTTTGCGCATGGCTGGTCTCGCAGAAGATCAAATCGACAAAGCCCTCACCGCACTGGTGACGCGCGATTCGACCATGGCCCGCCAGGTGATCGAGCGGGACCACCAGGTCAATGCATTGGATGTGGAGATCGACGAGGACTGTATCCGATTGCTGGCCCTTCACCAGCCCGCCGCACGAGACTTACGCTTAGTGACGACGGCGATGAAACTCGCCAGCGAACTCGAGCGCATCAGCGACCTGGCGGAAAACGTCTGCGAACGGGCGATCGAGCTGAACGAGGAGCCACAGCTGAAGCCGTATATCGATATTCCACGCATGGGGAAGTGGGCGCGGACGATGGTGAAGGAAAGTATCGATGCCTTCGTCAAGGAGGATGCCACGCTCGCCCGGAAGGTGCTCAGGGACGACGATTTCATCGACGATTTGATGGGGCAGTTATTCCGGGAGCTGTTGTCGTTCATGCTCGAAGACCCACGGACCACCTCACGCGCGATTCGCCTCACGTTCATTGCCAAATACCTCGAGCGGATGGCGGATCATGCGACCAACATCGCCGAACTGGTGGTCTACCTCGTCGAAGGCAAAATTATTCGTCACACCGTTCCGCCCGTCCCGTTCAGAACCGGCCTTGCACAATAGTAGGCCTCGCTGCTCGTCCAGTTACGGTTGATCGTTTCTTATCGAGAAGAATCAGGGAGAGGCCCCGCGCCCCGACAGTCAAGCGCAGTTGTCTTTCCACGTGGGAAGGGCTTACCGGGAGAGGCCAGCGGCGCCGCCAACCTCTTGAGCTGACGCCCGTTCTGTGCTGTTTCGCATCATCGACTGCCTGGCCGGAGGATGTGCGGAGCGTGGCGCAAGAATTGTGAGTGTCTACCCAGAGCAGTGTGCGTTATGCAACAAAATGAGTGGAGAAGAGCGTGTAGTCAAATCGGTGTCGGCGAAGGACGATCTTGCGGCATCGGGCGAGGTGGTCGACGGTGTGGAAAATTTGATTCCAGGAGTATTGAGGCATCAGGCAGATGAGCGAATCCAGGCTGATGACGGTCTGCTCATCGAGATGGTCGAGAATGGTCGCCGCGAGCGTATCGGCGGCGAGAGACTCTTGTCGCGAAGGATGAACAACTGGAGCTGATTCAAGAAGAGAACTTGTAGGCATAGGAACCTCCTGGTTGATTGGCGTGGTGCGGGAAGGCCGGCGGCGCCGGACTATAACGGACGGCCACGATGCGAATCAGACCCAACGTGAGTAAGATGCCTCCCAGTATTGCGAATTGAGGCCACTCCCCGCCCGTGAACCATCGTGAAATGACCTCCGTCAGCATCACCACAAGGACGGTGTCGACGATAAAGGTGACCCGGACGCGCCCGTCAGAACAGTAGGTGAGGGTCGTCTTCAATACTTCGACGACGGCTAGTAGGGTCAGAGCGTCGACCAACACCTGCCGAAGGGCCACTTCCACATTGGCGGAGAGAAGAAGCCGCAGGTCGAGAAACGTTTTGACGACGCCGCCGGCCAGACCAATGAGGATCGTCAGGGTCAGCAGGCTCAGAATACATCGCGTGCCTGCTTCCCACACCCGTGTGATGTCATAGGCGGTAAGCGTGATCAGAGATCGCTTGAACCAACCGTTCGAGAGAGACTGTTCCATGGTGGTTTGTGTCATGGTCCTATTCATGTCTTAACAGGGCATTCCAGGCATGTCGACTGAGTGAGACACTGCACAGCAGACCGAGGAGCACGAGAGCGAAACGCAGGCCCATTGCAACGAGCGGGGTGTAGCGTTCAAATTCCATGGCGGTTTCTCTCCCTTGGCTCATGACGTTCGGCACGAACTCCTAGAATTCATCGATGGACACCGGATGCAGGAGATCGCGCACCGATAAGATCCCCACGATCGAGTCGCCCTTCAGCACGGCTAAATGACGTGTCCCATGCTGTTCCATGAGATCGGCCGCGTCGGTCACCGATCGGCGGCCATCGATGCCGATGACCGGGCTGCTCATGATGTCTTCCACGGGGATATAATAGGGCACCCGCTCCGCCCCCACGATTTTCCGGATAATATCCGGTTCGGTGACGATGCCGATGATGCGGTCCTGCTGCGTGACGAACACGCTTCCGATTTTGTGGTTCTTCATCAGCTTCGCTGCTTCAATGGCTGAGGTGCCAGCTTCGATATGCACCAGATGTCGGGTCATGAGCCGATCGACTGTGATCATAGGGCCTCCGTTGGTTGGATACATGTCGCATAGCTCACGTCGACGTGACGATCAAAGGACGAGGCACAGTGTGGGCAGACGATCACGTCCATGCTCCGGGCCGCGGTGATCATCGTGGCGCAGTGCGGCCCTGTCTGTATCCTGAGGAGAGGGAAGATCACGCGTGCGCGCAGAGCCAATAATGTCTGAATCGCGTGAACGATCGGTGCGGCAAGCAACAGAGAGACCGTAAGGATGAACAGATAGGCGTCTGTGTTTTTCATGATCTGCTCCAACGTGGCTGTGAATGTTTCCTGCATATTCACGTGTCTCTACCGTAACCGGATCCTGTTCCAGAATGGTCAATTCCTTGTAAACAATGTGTAAAATCAGTGGCGAACGAAATAGTTCCGGCTGGTCTGGTTTGAAAGTGAGCCGGGCGCTTATCTCCTCCGGCTCACTTTGAACCGGTGAGACCGCGCCGAGTAGCGGACATGCGAATGGATGAGAATGGGTGAGAAGGATTTTCTCGAAGAAGGGAGGAACGAAAGTCGGAGAACCAGCTACTGTTCGATCAACCGCCAACCTTCTTTTTGAAGGCAGCGATCTGTGGAGTTTTGGAGAAGGAGCTTGCTGCCCTGCTGTAGTTTCGGGTCTCGCAAGGCGGCCGATTCGCAGTTATTGTAATCGTTGACGTATTCTGATGAAGGCTTGTTGGGGTGAACCCATTCGGTTGAAGCGCAGGCCCCGAGCAGAAATCCAACCATGATCAGCGAACATTTTGAGATTCGGTGCATCGGCTACTCCTGTGAGGTGATCAAGTACGAGGCAAGATACCCTCGTTGTTGGCGAACCGTCAAGTCAGACCCCCAGATTCGCTTCTTAGTATGCACAGGACCGAACCGCCAAAGCATATAGGGCGTCATCACAGCAGACGGTCAGACTCATGCTGGTACACATTAGAACGTCGCTGGTTATGCATTGTAGTTAAACAGCTACATTATCCACCCATTCGTATCATTGTGGGGCAGATACAAGTTCTGCTACCGTGGGAACTCGATCATACAAGATCATACGAATGGGAGGAGCCTGTGACAGCTGTAGATAGTCTCATGCTCGATGCGAAGCAGGCAATCATGGATGAACATCATCGACGTTTCCAAACTTTCCACGAGGAAGGACGATGGGAGGAGGCACTCCAACAAATTCACGTGACCCTGAGCTGTGCGTCAGACCTCCTCAATGAGTCACTTCGAGTCCTTGACGAAGCCCTTGAAGCTCACAACCACACTTCTGCTGAGAGGAGTATTCCCCCTTCCACAACCACATAATGATGGAGCAACGCTTCCCTTCTCTCGCATAGGGGGCAATAATCCATTCGATGATCGAATTCCATTACGACACATTAAGAAAAACGACACCTAGACCTGCCATCCAGGTTCCTCGTGTACAGGCCCTAATTTCCAGCACTCAAATCAGTAAGGTTGAGTTTCGACGGTCAATGAGAGACCACTTATGACGCGACGGGTCAGGGGAGTGAAACGGAGTCCCCTTCGTCAAGATAGCGAAGAAGGAATTGCGAGGTGAACCGAGGCACAGATACTAACGAGCATGCTCAATCAGCGGGCCTCGGTCGTTCACTCCACCTGACGGGCCTCATTGCGGTGCCTAATGCAAGCACACCGATAATAATCAAGAAAAAGACGAGAGACACGAGGAGGAAGAAGGCTCCTCTCATCTCGGCAAGCATACTGACTCACCTCCTATTCCAATGCCCGTCTAGAGATCAAATGTCATAGCGGCGTGGCTATCCTACCACGCGAATCGCTTCAATTCCTATGTCGGAGTCGACCAGTTTCATTTATACAGGTTCTTCGCGTCATCGATCTCAAAGGAATGCAACAGTTTTTTCTCATTTTCTCTTTGTACAAACTATCTGAGTGTTGAGAACCGTTAACGTGGTCCAAGTGGGATTGATTGATGGAGATCGACACTTCTATCCGGTATTGGAGAAGTGGTGAATTGTCCGAGTTTCCCACGTAATTTGAAATCCTTGTCGCATGCCAGTCAATTGAACTGACTGAGGTTCGAGAACTAACGAAGGAAGCATAATCGGCTGCGCAATTGACGACCTATGATCCCATCGGATATTTGTCGGATGTTTTTCCTTCGTGCTATTATAATGACGTGATTATTTTCTGACCATACCTGGTCAGTGAGATCGATTGATGCGGAACATCGCGACAGCATGGACGAGTGAATGACCTCACGATTCCGTTGTAAGATTTGGGTGGCCATTCGGTGATCTCTTTCGTAGATTGCAAGCTCTCGGCGTGTCTGAATTATCCTGACCCATCACTCTTTTATCGCTGTCGTAGCTCAATGGCAGAACCGCGGTTTTGCAAACCTGACCGCGACGAATGACTCCCCTTGTAATCCTCAAAGGTCACAAGGGTTTTTATTTTTCTGATTGGTTGGTAGGGTGACGTGAGGTGGTTTAGGGACGTTCGCGGGCACAATCACCTGCACAGGTATGCTTGATATCTTATAACGTTGCACCACCGTCAGTGGGGAATATGGTCCAAGGGGTCGCGGTTTTGACGAAGATGTGAGCTGCAACAGCCGGGTGAATATGCGGCTGAAAAAACCCTGGCCGCTTGATCCTCCGATATAAACTGGACGATGATGCAGCCATCGTTTCCCGGCTCTTTATTGGTTCAAAGAGAGCCTTGAAGGAAAAATGAAGAACCGTAATGTCGTGCTGTCTACCGTGATGGAAGTGACGCGGGTCGGTCAAAGTTTCGATGTATGGTTTCCGCGTGGACAAGGTTCGGTTCCCCTCAGCGAGTGCGATGGACGATAAGCAGGCCCACTGCATCGCGAGTACAGGACGAGGTTTTCGAAGGATCGGGATGACACGAACAATTGTCTGGAGCCTTCTCTGCTGTCTGCTGCTAACCTCCGATGGCTGGGCTCGCCGCGACGCACTCACTGAACTGCAAAAGCAACAACTCCTGCGCATCGACCGCATCCTTTTAGATGTGCTGGCTCTCACGGATCAGGGCCAGGCCGATGCAACGCCGTTCCGTAACCTGGTGGCAAAGCGCCTAGGGGAATTCGGCTACAGCATTGCGTCTGATCCTTCCCAACCTCACGATGTTGTGTTTAAAGTGAAATGTGAGCAACGGAAGACCTGGGAAGGCACTACGAGTATGGGCAGTGATGCAGATCTGCCGGATTCCCCGTCGCGCTTGTGGAAGGGGCCGGCGTGCCAGCTCACCTACTTATTGGATGGGAAGGCAACAGGCTGGCGCAAAGAGGTTCGTACTGACTTTGCCGACGCCGAACAGGCCGCCGAAGCCGCGAAGGCCGGTAGCCCCTCCGATTATGCCATGGCGAAGTTGCAGGAGCGACTCACGGACTACGACTTTCCCAGCCAATTGACGGCAGAATGGGGGCAGGAGGAGCGACTGTTCACATTATATGACAATCCTGCGACGCCGTCAGCCCGCAAGGTCCGGTTGATTGCCTTGTTCGGGCATCTGTTCTCCGCCAAATCCGTCCCCCGACTGCTCGTTGCGCTGAAAGGGCCTGATCAGGAGATCGCCAAGGCTGCTGCGTTGGCGCTGGGCAATATTGGACAGAAAGAAACGATTCCGATCCTGATTGACACGATGAAATCCGGTACTCCAGAATTACGGGCCACCGCTGCGAAAGCGCTCGGGTTAGTCGGCGCGCTGCACGGGGATTTTACAATCATCGATCCCTTGCTCGAAACATTGAAGACGGACGACGTGGTGGTCAAGACCGAAGTGGCCTGGGCGCTCGGGAAGCTGCCAGACCGGCGAGCGTATGATCCTCTCTTCGCCCTGCAAAAGTCTTTGGCTCATGTCCACGGGAACGAGATGGACCCCAAAGTCGCGAAGCTCAAGGAAGCCTTGAATTGGAGTATCAAACAGATCGATACATGGGAATATCTCCAATAGTACGCTGACAGAGTCGCGTGGTTGTCCGGCGAACCATTCCGCCCACCCCCTGGTTCCATGCCTGTGAGCACGTTGGACTAATGGGCATGCTGGGTCATGATTTCCGTTGCAGTGCGGTCCGGAATATGGAACGAGCATGGTGCCGCGAACGGTGGCCATGAAGATCAGCGGACACAAGACCGAGTCGATCTATCGACGCTATGCGATCGTGAATAAAACTGACATTCAGGACGCCACGCACCGATTCCTTCACAATCTGGGCATACTCCCCTCTCCCTCGGTGGACATGGCACACGTAAGTGGGTAATATTCCTCGCAGGCTGGCGTAGCTCAATGGCAGAGCAGCGGTTTTGTAAACCGCAGGTTGGAGGTTCAATTCCTCTCGCCAGCTCCATCACTTCCGCTGACGAATCAACCACTTTGCGACTTACAGCACCCCAAAACTCCCATGGCTGGATGGTCCGTCCGGTCCAGTGAACAAGTAACTCATTTATGTATGCGGGCATCGACGGATGGCCGGGCTCTACTAGAGCTATCGCCGAAGAGCATGCGCAGCATCAACCCCTATGTGGGCATTGAGGTCTTTGAATTTGAAGCGGGGAAAGTCTGGCGACACCCCCCTAGCCCCCCCCCGAAAAACGCCCGCGTTACCGCCGGCGAAGAAGGAAGGGAACCGCGCTGCGGTGCTCATCCACTTGGGACGCTCACTGCCCTGTAATCACAAATCCCCGATCTGGACCCACGGAACTCGGGCGAAGTGCTTGCGATCGTAGGTGAGAATCTCTGTGAGTCCCTGCTCTTTCATGTGAAAGGCGTTGTAGGCGTCCACAAAATCGCTGTTCGCATGGACATAGAGATCGAGGACCATAAAGAGAAGCAAGGATTCGGGACAGTGCAGATTGGGCGTATTCAAGATTTTCTCAACTTTCGTGGCAATATCTGACTTCTCCAGTTTGTAAAAGGATTCCAACGTCCAGATGATCTCGGCGATGACCAGCAGACTCGTCGCTAATTTGATTTTGCCTCGCAGGGCCTCGCGAAAGAGTGTCTCAGCTCGTTTGGCTTTGGCCGGGTCGTCGTTGGTCAGAAAACGGAGAAACACATTGGTGTCCACGAAGAAACTACCCATGCTCAACCACCTTCTTGGCAACAGCTCGCCTCACAGATTGACGAATCTTCTCAAAATCTTCCGGGTGCGCTGACGGCTTAACTGAGCCCCTGAGATCAAGAATGGTCCCCTTGACGACCTTCAAGACTACCTCCTCGCCCCTCATCACGAAGAGGACCTTCTCCCCTTCTTTCACTCCCAAGCGGTCACGAATGGCCTTGGGAATCGTCACCTGCCCCTTCCGGGTTATCGTAGATTCCAACATGCGTACCTCCATCACCATTGTAGTACTTTTATATTTTAGTACTACCTCGCGATCAAGTCAATCTCTACCCTGAAAAGAGGTGAACCACGGGGGAGTCTCACGACACCCCCCTTACCCCCAACATGGTGCGCCCGCGTTTGCCGCCGGCGCTGAGTGATCGCCTAACGGGTTAGTGCAGTCTACGGACTGGCAAACGAGCCGGGAGAAACACAAATGGAGATTATCCAGAACGTGACTTTACAGCGCCATGTCGTTCTGCCACCATACTGTATATTCATTGGATGAGTGCGCAATGGATACATGGAGAAACAAGTTCTCGTGGTTTTTCAATTTCACACATGAATTCAGAGAAGAGATCGACCTAATCCGCCGCACTTCTCTGGTGACTATTCCACTCATTCTCTTGACTGCTGGTGGTGCATACCATGTGAAAGGTTGCTGGGATGATCAGGAAATAACCAAAGCCCACAATGCCGAAGGAGCTGCTAATGAGGCCGTACGTAAACTTATTATGGATCAAACTGACAAGCAGCTTAAAGAGTCCGCGTTGTTGCTCTCTCATCGTCTGAAAGAATGGTATACGGATATAGATCGTAGGATAAATGCCGCTCCAGCAGTGGCGATACAGGTTCACCTATCTCCTTATTACCCTAAAGAGCGTGAACGATTTGACCTGGAATATCGCGTACGGTGTCGCTCAACGAGAGATGCAATGCTGCATCGTTTAGGGCCACAAGCCAGGGATGAATCAGCAATCAAACACTACGGATCACCGTTGACACTGAAAATGCTCAAGGCGATTTCCGATGATCTTGAGCGACTAGCAAAGATGCTCCCGGCTAATCCTGGAACATGATTAGCCTGATTTGGCATGAACTACGCCGACCCCATATTGCCCCACGCATGATACGCAGCACCCACACTACCGCCATCGACCTTAGTGCGACCCCAATCACCCCTACCCTGAAACTTTCGGAGGGCTTGCTGTGTTTCTACTCCAGTGGCAAGTCGGATCCCTCGAAGCCCGAGATCCATCCGAACGTTCCAGCCCCTCCGATCCAATGCCTGACCGTGCAATTCTCCCCAACTCGACGGAGCGTGGCGTTGAACATGAGGAAGAGGAGTTTCGATTCCGTTTCTCTCGCGTTGCGCGTCAGGACAATCTGAAAGCGTTCTGTCGGCACGGCGATCCCCAACGAGCAAAAGTATCGGTGCTCCTCAAACTCCCGTGGCTGGCTGCCGATGTCTTTGCTGATGTACTTGGAGAGATACCGGGCCAGTTTGACCGGAGAGGTTCCAGGCCATGGCCCCTTTATGTTCACCTCGCCCTGTGCTTTTCCGACGATCTTGTACCAACTTCGGCGGAAGAGACGAATATCTTGGAACCCACGCACAGCCAAATGCGGATGGATCGCCCCACGGTTCTGGCATTCCAATACCGCCACATAGGGCATTGAGTAGCCGCCGCGCGAAAGCATGCGTCGTAAGCGTTCCAGGTCGATCAAGACGCTCTCTCGGTCTTCGACATTGTCGCGATAGGTCAGTGTGACCAGATGATCGGCTCCAATTGAAAGGCATTTCCTTCTGATCTCCCCGGTCGCGCGCGCTCGTGCTCTCTTTTCATTCTGTTCTTTGTTGGCTGACTTTCCTTTCAATCCTCGCTTACCAGGATGCGGATCAACTTTTCCCCACGAGCTCTCAATCCACTGCTTCCCAAAGTCGTGAATCTTGACGGACCACATCGAACCGCCGGATGACTGTGTGTGAGTGGGATTCCGTGTGATCGACGAGAAATGTCTTTCTGACAAGTTTAGGGGACGCCGACGGACCGGCGTCCGTGCGCCGCTGGCGATCGCCAGCGGGCGCATCGTCCGCTACTTCCCTTTCGACATTCCTTTCTTTCAACGCTTGATCGTTTTTTGTTTTCACCGTAAATTCACTTTCTAAAGTGTAACCATAAATGTAACCGTAAACGCCTTTTTTCCTCTCTCACCACGCAACAGAGTGCAACTTCGAGAAGTTGCCTAAGAAGGCCATTCTATTAGTGATTCTGTTGCTTCAGATGAGGGTGCGGAAGGGTCAGAAAATGGCTCTGTAGCTTTTTGCGAACCGCAGGTTGGAGGTTCAATTCCTCTCGCCAGCTCCATCACTTCCGCTGACGATTCAACCGCTTCGCGACTGACAACACCCCAAAACTCCCGTGGCTGGATGGCCTGTCCTGTCCAATGAACAAGTGACTCATTTATGTACGCGGACGTCGACGGATGGCTGTCTGGGCTCTACTATAGCTATCGCCTAAGAGCGTGTGCAGAATCAACCCCCCTATGTGGGCATTGAGGTCTTTGAATTTGAAGCGGGGAAAGTCTGACGACACTCCCCCTTACCCCCACAAAAGAAACGTCCGCGTTACCGCTGGCGATTCATAATTGTTTAACCAATGCGCGGAGGTTTACGGACTGGCGAACGAGCCTGGAGAACTAGGAACTTGGCAAGAATGCAGGTTCTTCATCTGTATCTACAAATTGTTTACCTATCCCGGGGATTGCAGAGGGCTTGCTGTGTTTCTACTCCAGTGGCAAGTCGGATCCTCGAAGCCCGAGATCCATCCGAAGGTCCAGGAGCGGCAGGAGTGGCCGGGATGAAATGGTGAAGTTAGGTGAGCGAAGGCGCTCGACGATAGTACTGCTTCTCTACTACCCTAGTTGAATTCCCAATCACTTACGCTTGGACTTCGTTTTCTTTTTGTCCATGGGATCCCGACTGCCGAATATCGTATCCGCATTCTTCTTCTGCTCGTCCGACATGCTGATATAGAGGGCCTCGAAGACCGGAGTGAATTTCTTCAGGCCGTCCGCATGGGCACTGGCAATCTCGGCATAGGACTTCACATCTTCGACAGCGGTCATGGTCTTCGCTTGCTGGGATCTCACTTTATGAAGCGCGTCCATGACCTTCTCATTGTCTCGCATCACCTCAGTAACAGGGCGCCACAGGTCTTCCTGTGCCTGTGTGATGTTGAGCTCGTCATGAAGCTGTTTGATGCGTGCCTCGACGGGGTGGTCGGGAGAGGTCTTCGCCACGCTGGCTGAGCCTGAATCCTGTTGTGTCGCTCCCGGAGATTGTGTTGGGGACGCCTGTGCCACCATGACCCGTACCGGGAGTGTCTCAACCTGGGGTGCATGGGCAAAGGCACGCGCATCCGCATGCGAAGGATCTGTGAGAGCGAGTGTCGCGAGGAGCGCCGCCGTAGTGTATGCGAATGGAGATGCAATGAGTGTCATGATCTGTCTCCTAATGAGAGGGGCCGCAGCCGTCCGCGGGGTCCAATAGCCCGGGGGTTCATGTGTTTGCTTGAAGTCGATGTTCGTGATGCAATGGGCAGTCGGGATTCATGTAGTTCCTAGTTCCTTTCCCCTTCAAGGGATCCTCAACGGCACCGCACGCAAGAAGGATGTGACGCTCTAGCTAGCGCCGATGTCCTCCCCCAAACCGTCCCCCATAGCCTCTCCCATAGAACCCTCCGTACCGCCTCCCATAAAATCCTCCGTACCGGTAACCGAACGCCGGAGGAGCGAGATAGACCCCCGGTCCATAATAGCCAGGGTTATAGTAATAGGGTGACGGCAGGTACGATCCAACGTATGGCGGCGGCGGAGGGACTGTCTGCGGTATGATTTGTGGCGGCGGACTCTGCGTGGCTGGGGGGGCCGCACTCGGATTATACGCATCGTCATACTCCTCGCAGTCGCCGGATGGTGCCGGCTGGCTGGTCCATATGTCCCCGTTGGGCGTATGGCACTTCCAGACGTAGGCGTAGACGGGACTGGCAAACAGGAACGGCACTATTCCCAAGAGCGCACAGGTGAGGCGAAACATGGTCTAGATCTCCTGTCCTTGGAGAATTCCCGCAGTGTATCATACCGCCATTGTCATTCGTTCAGGCGAAGAAAATGGTCACTCCCAACACAGCCGTGTTTTTCCGAGGCCAGGAGAAACATGTTCCTTCCGTTCTCCCGAAGAATCGTCTTCGTGAAGAAACCGGTGCTGCAATCACCTCGCCGGTGATGCCCTCTCCCTACAGATGAGTCGTTCAGACAATGGAAAAGGTTACATCGCCGTAGGAGTGGTGGAAGCTGAGGAAGAAACGAAAGGCGCTTGTTTGCTTCTTGTCAGAGGCTTGAAGGCCTGGTGAGCAGCACCGGGTCAGTCAGTTAACGCCACAATAGCATCGTACAACTGCTCGGTTGCTGCATCCTTCAGGAGAACGGCATCTGCCCCTGCGCCTTTCATCGCCTCTATGACCTGGCCGGTATCGTTGACTGAGAGCCCAATTACGATGAGCGAGGGCTGGGTTGCTTTGATGCGTCTCGTCGCTTCGACGCCGTCCATTCTGGGCATATTGATGTCCATGATGACCACATCGGGTCTGAGTAGAGAGGCCAGTTCCACAGCCTCTACGCCATTGGAGGCTTCTCCGATGATCGACACGTCCGAATAGCCTTCCAGAATGGTACACATGGCCTGACGCATCAATGGATGATCCTCGGCCAGCAGGACGCGGAGTCCACCGGAAATCGTTTTGCGGCGGTTTGACGAAGGGCACATCCTTTGTGGCCTTTTCTCTCTTTCCAGTGACATCGGTACCGCTAGATAGAACCGTTCGTGGACGCGCCTCGCTTCAGCGAAGGGCTTAGCCTAATGATGATCTATTGTTAGGACAGAGCCCACCTCATGGCTTCTAGGGATTTCCCTAGCCGCTATGTGGATACTCTACTACGAATGTGTCCCCTGCCTCGAACCTTGCAGAAGAATTGAAGTGTCCCGGCTCCAATGGCAGGACGGATTCTCGAAGCCTGATATCCATCCGAAGGTCTCTGCCCCTCCGATCCAGTGCCTGACCGTGCAGTACTCTCCGATCCGACGCAACGTGTCATTGAACATGAGAAAGAAGAGTTTCGATTCCGCTTCTCTCGCGTTACGTGTCAGGACAATCTGAAAGCGTTCTGTCGGTACGGCGATCCCTAACGAGCAAAAGTACCGATGCTCCTCAAACTCTCGTGGCTGACTGTCGAGGTCTTTACTGATGTACTTGGAGAGATACCGTGCCAGTTGACGGAGAGGTTCCTGGCCGGGCATAACCTGCATAACGTTTGTTTCGCAACGGAATCAGCCTCAGTCGTAGAGGCAATTTGGGATCTCATGAAACAAGATTCCATATAAATAAACCTTGAAGTAGAGCATGTGTCAATTTACCATCATGCCTCCACCATGAGGTCTTCATGCGGATTGAAGATTATGCCCTCATCGGCGATACCCAAACTGCCGCGCTCGTTGGGCGGGATGGCTCGATTGACTGGCTTTGCCTCCCGCGATTCGACTCAGGCGCTTGTTTTGCCTCGCTGCTTGGCGATCGGCAACATGGCTGCTGGCAGTTGAGTCCAGGTGCGGAAGTGCGACGTACTCGTCGGCACTATCGGCAGTCTACGTTGATCTTAGAGACGGAATTTGAGACCGATGACGGCATGGCGCGGCTCGTGGATTTTATGCCGCTCCGCAAAGGGAATCCTGTCGTGGTACGGATTGTCGAGGGGCTTTCTGGCCAGGTGCGGATGCGGATGGAGCTTGTGATCCGTATGGACTATGGGTCCGTGATTCCATGGGTCCGCACTCGCAATGGCGTCCTCTCTGCAGTGGGCGGTCCTGACGCACTCTATCTCCATACCCCAGTCGAAACGCGGGGGGAGCAGCTGTCCACTGTGGCTGACTTCCATGTCACGAAAGGACACCGCGTTCCTTTTGTGCTGATATGGGGTCCTTCGCATGAGCCTGCTCCTGAGCCTCTTGATCCGGAGACGCTGCTCAAAGAAACCGAGGCGTGGTGGCTGGATTGGTCGAGCCATTGCACCTACGAGGGCGAGTGGCGTGAGCAAGTGCGGCGCTCGCTCATCACACTGAAGGCGCTGACGTATGCGCCGACTGGCGGGATTGTGGCAGCGCCGACGACCTCGCTCCCGGAAGCGCTTGGCGGAATGCGCAACTGGGATTATCGCTTTTGCTGGCTCCGTGATGCCACCTTCACCCTCTATTCCTTGATGGTCGCAGGGTATAAGGAAGAGGCTTGCAGCTGGCGGAATTGGCTGCTTCGAGCAGTCGCGGGTGACCCGGAAAAGCTTCAGACCATGTATGGGCCTGGAGGCGAACGTCGCCTGACAGAAATTCAACTACCATGGCTGCCAGGCTATGAAGGATCCTCTCCAGTTCGAATCGGCAATGCTGCTGTGAGCCAGTTGCAGCTTGACGTATATGGAGAAGTGATGGATACGTTGCACCAGGCCCGTCGCGTCGGTATTGATGGCGATGAATCTTGGGCCTTGGAACGACGACTACTCGATTTCCTTGAAACTGGATGGAAACTGCCGGATGAAGGTATTTGGGAGGTGCGAGGCTCCCGGCGGCACTTTACACATTCTAAAGTGATGGCGTGGGTCGCAGTGGATCGTGCGATCAAGGGAGCGGAGACCTTCGCCTTATCAGGGGACGTGGCTCGCTGGAAACGTCTGCGGGACGAGATCCATATGGAGGTCTGTGAGAAGGGGTACGATCCCGATCGTCGAACCTTTACCCAGCACTATGGTTCAAAGGAGCTCGACGCAAGCCTTCTCATGATTCCGCTCGTAGGCTTCCTCCCACCCGCAGACGAACGAGTTCGTGGAACCGTGGAGGCAGTGGAACGCGAGCTGTTAGAGTCCGGATTTGTGTGTCGGTATCAGACAGATACATCACGTCCCGTGGACGGCCTTCCTCCTGGGGAAGGCGCCTTCCTCCCCTGCACGTTCTGGCTGGCAGATAATTATTGGCTTCAGGGCCGTCATCAGGAAGCGAGACAGTTATTCGAGCGCCTGTTATCCCTCTGTAACGATGTCGGGTTATTGTCCGAAGAATATGATCACCACGCAAAACGCCTGCTCGGCAATTTCCCTCAAGCTTTTTCACACGTCTCCTTGATCAATACCGCCCACAACCTTTCTGCCGACATAGGGCCGGCTTCTCACCGCAAGAGCGGGTGACACTTCTCGGGTTCAGATAGAATCTATTCGGATGATGCTTGAGTTGGAGTTTCCCAGCGAGCAAAGCTGGGGGTGGACTTCAAAGTGGACAGCTGGTTAGGGGAAAGGCATTCGACGCGATTACACTATGATCCACGATCGGCAGACACCGTCGCGGACGCATCGCGAAGCGACATACGGACCTATCGTTCGGCTTCTGTGAGGTCTTCCTCTTCTTCAAGCTCTTCAAGTTCGACTTCCGCTTTCGCCTTTAAGGTTGAAGGGTGGAGGCCATACTTCTTGAGCATTTTGTAGAAGTCCGCCCGATAACGTCCGGCAAATTGGGCGGCACGTGAGATATTGCCGCCGGTGAGTTGCAGCACATTCTTGAGGTACGTTTTTTCAAACTCTTCCTTTGCCTCAGTCAGCGGCTTGAGGGGCGCGTCCGGCGAGGTGCCCATGGAGGGCAAGAGGTCCGGCGTAATCATATCTTGGCGCGTCATGACCGAGGCTTTTTCAATGACATTCTCCAGTTCGCGGACATTCCCGGGCCAGGGATGTGTGATCAGCCGATTGAGGGCGGCCGGGGTAAAGCTGCGCAAATCCTTATTGGCCCGTTTCCCGCTCGCGATCAGGAAGTGTTGGGCCAACAAGGGAATATCATCCCGACGGTCGCGCAACGGAGGGATAAACAGCGGGACGACGGAGATCCGATAGAACAGATCGTTTCGGAATGTGCCGTTCTTGACCGCTTCGCCGAGGTCTTTATTGGTTGCGGCAATAATCCGAACATCGATCTTCGTCGAAGTTTCAGAACCCACTTCGCGGACTTCCCGTTCCTGCACGGCCCGCAACAGTTTCACCTGCATCGAGAGCGGCATCTCGCCGATCTCGTCGAGAAAAAGGGTGCCGCCGTTGGCGCTTTGAAATAGGCCTCGTTTGGCACCGTGCGCACTGGTAAATGCACCGCGTACGTGTCCGAAGAGTTCAGACTCGAAGAGTGTTTCGGGAATGGCTGCGCAATTGAGGGCGACAAATGGCCCTTTGCCCCGACGGCTGTTCGAATGAATCACACGAGCGAACACTTCTTTGCCGGTCCCGGTTTCTCCGAAGAGGAGAATGGTCGCGTTGGAATCTGCTACCTGCACCACCTGTTGGAGTAAGCGCTGCATCGCTGGACTCCGTGCAACGATGTTCTCCATCCCATACAATTCGTTGACGAGGGATTTGAGTCGTTGGATCTCTCCTCTCATCCGCTGAGGAGAAAGCCCTTCGTCGATCTTCGCCTTGAGTTCTTTGTCATCGAACGGTTTGGTGAGATAGCCAAAGGCACCCCGCTGCATGGCTTCCACCGCATTGGGAATACTGCCATGGGCGGTGAGGATGATGACGGGAAGGCCGGGATGAATTCGAAGCAGTTCCTCCGTCACATCTAATCCGTCCTCGCTACCCAGGCGGAGGTCGGTAATGGCGAGGTCGAACTGGTCTTTCTTGGCTGCGGCGATCGCGTCACGCCCGGTGGTACAGCCTGTGACGGCAAAACCCATGGCGGTCAGCCGCATCTTCACGAGATGCAACAGCCCCTCTTCATCGTCGACTATGAGAATATGTTCTTTTTCCATGAAGTTCCTTCTTATGGTATCGTCGGTTCTGGCGCAGTGGGAGGTGGTATTACCGCGGATGGGGGACGAATAGGACGAACCTTATCCCGCATTTCCTGATCGATGCGCTTCAATGCCTCTAATTGGCTCGTCAATTCCTCTATTTTCTTATCTCGATCCGTCAGTTGCTTTTGCAGGGACAACACCATGGGCGTATCGGTCGAATTTTTCGGGGTTTCTTTCCTGCCAATGGAGGCCTCGATTTTCCGTTCGCGCTCGGCTAAATCTCGCTGGAGGCTTTCCAGGGACTGGGCTTCGGCATCCTTCATGGTCCGCAATTGCTGGACGAGCAGCTCTTTATCAAGCAAGTCTCGCACCAGCAGATCTGAGGCCTGCGCGAGAATCGCTTGACTTTCCGTAATGGCCGGAGCCGTAAAGACCGATTGGAACCAGGATTGCTCACCGGGAGCCGGACAATGCTCGAGCAGCTGTAACCAAAGCCTGCTGGATGAGGCCAGGTTGCTCTTGGGCGCGATGGTAATCACTTTCACGAAGTATTTCGAGGCGGTCTCTCGACTTTCGTACAGGCCCAGCAGAGCGCGGGTGAAGTAGACACGGTCGCAGGAATTGTGCTCGTAGCATTTCGGGACGAGCGCTTCCTGCTTTTTCGCCAAGGCATGAAGAGATTTCACCTCTGCCGAATCGGCGATGAAATAGGGCTGCGATAGTGGAGGGGGCGATGACCATGCTGCGCATCCAGCGAGGAATAGACAACAGGAGAGGACTCCCGAGATGAAACCTCGGTAGACCGCTTTCATGCCGTTTCTCCTGATTTCGTTAAGCGTAGGATAAACCGTACAGTCGTACCCTTCTTGGCTTCGCTTTCGATCCAAATCCGTCCTCCATGTGCTTCAACCACTTTTTTTGCTAGTGCCAACCCGAGTCCGCTCCCTGGCGTCGCATGTTTGGTCTTCGTGCGTCCTTGATAGAAGCGCTCGAAAATATAGGGAAGATCTTCGGCCTGAATGCCGGGTCCTCCATCGGACACGCTCACTTCCAGGGCTCCCGCTTTCAGGTCGGGCTTCATGAGAACCTTTACAATGCCTCCTTCCGAGCTGAACTTCAAGGCGTTTGAGAGTAAATTGTCGAGCACCTGTTCAATCCGAAGTGCATCAGCCTTGACCCACACACGTTGTGCAGGCACTTCCACCACAAGCTGCACATGCTTGGCATCGGCAAGAAGCCGGACTTTGTTGACCGAGATATCTGTGACGCGCTTCAGATCCGTTGGGACGATGCGATACTCCATCATTCCGGCGTCCATCTTGGAGAGATCCAGGATGGTCGAGATCAGGGTGATGAGTCGGCGGCTGCTGTCTGCCATGATACGCAAGGTTGTACGTTGTTCTTGCGATAAAGGGCCGGGAATTTCGTCCAATAGCAAATGGGTCCCTTCTTGGATCGAAGCCATGGGCGTGCGTAATTCATGAGAGACATGGGCAAGAAACTCTCCTTTCATATCATCCAGCTCTTGTAGCTTGGTGCCCATCCAATTCACGGCGTCGACGAGGTCTCGTAACTCGCTAGGGGCCCGAATATTCAGCGATGTGCGGAAATTGCCCTGCCCGATCTGCTTAATATGGCTCTGCAATTGGCGGAGTGGTCGCAGGACCGTATAACTGGCAAAGCCGCCGAGCGCAATGCCAAATACGAGCGCAAGCAGCACCAGTTGCTCCGTTACCGCTTCGGCCTGCGCCGAGCTTTCCCGTGACCGAATCACACCGACACTGATGCCCGTCTCATGGAGATCGATAAACTGTTGGAGTTTGGCACTCATGCGGTCCATCAAGGCGTCTCGCCGACCTTCATAGTCCGCCGACGGGGCGCCAGGAGATGCCAGCCCGTGTTCTAATTCAGTGTGGAGAATCGTGAGCCGTTCTTGCTGCAGATGCTTGGTGTCGTCGAGCAGCTGAATGCCTTGAGGAGTGAGTTCCTGCGCTTCGAGGGTACGGAGACCGCGATGGAATTCGTCGACCTCTTCATCGAAGTGTTGCAAGAACGTGGCATCGCGTACGGCCAGATATTTCTTTTCACTATTGAGTTGGGCGTAGAGCACCGTGAGCAAACGTTTGGTGGATTCGATCGCCGGATAATGATGAGTGGCCATGTTGGCACTCAACGCAGTCAGCTGACGCAGTTGAAACAAGGCATACAGGTTCACCCCTGCCATCACCACGATGATGATGAGTGAGGTCAGAACGATTCGCCAGAAGATAGACAAGCGCACGAGCGAAGTTCTTTCTTGGCCTTGAGAAGCGAGGCTAACTGTAGAGACTGTAGGTAATTCCATACACTATTTTCCCCTGGCACTCAAGGGTTCTGGAAAACAAACTCTTTCGTGTATCATCTCCCTTTTTCGATGGCGAAAGGGCAAGGAAGCCTTCAGCGGCTGCCGATCAAGCGAGGCGGAATCTATCTTTTGTTATCAGACGACTCGACTATGCTTCCCTAGTTGAATGGCGAGGCGAATCGGCGCTGGCGTCGCGAGACCCCATGTAATAATGCAAAGAGATGACCACGAAACAGTAGCATGGCCACGGCAAGCGGTGGCGTCAAGAGCAGCCCGAGATACCAACTGATTGAGGCGGGGATACCGACATAGTCCAGCCAGCTTCCGAGAATCGTGAATGGCAGCACGAGGAGCTGGAAAAAATCCAAACCCGCTCCCCTCCCCACTCGGCTGGAGAGGGAGAAGAACGATCGCAGTCCCATCGGCGAGAGGACGATGGGGATGAGGATCAATGCAAACGGAAGAAACCATTCAATCCAATTCTCAAGAACGAACTCGTACGAGGTTCTGAACACGTCGAGCGGGGAATCATGACGCACTTGATAGATAATTTCCGGTGCCGGGTTCAGCAAGAGAAAGAGGAGTAGGAGAACTGCATACGACAGGAGTTGCCCATAGGGATTGGTTTGCATGCTCATGTCGAGTGCCATCAGTGGAAGCCACAGGACGAACCCAATGCCGATCACATCCCAAAAGTAGTGCCCTATGCTATCAAAAATATCATGGACGGTGAGTGCCCGGGATTGAGCGATCGATTGCTCGACCAGGCTCAGCGTGGCCCCAACCAGGAGCGCATTCACCGCGCCAAGCACGAAGCCTCCGATCATGCCGAGTGGCGATGCAATCTGGGAAGCGAGCACTAACAGAAATCCAAACCCTACCACCGCCACCATGGTCAGCCAGCCGCGGGTAAGGGATTGTCCGGTTTTTCGCAGGGCACTTCGATAGAGTTCGAGGGTTTCAGCTAGAATGCGCGACATGAGAGACAATAGTCTGGGAGAACTTCTCGGGTCAAGCCGCGCCGTGTCGCGTGTCATCCTGAAAGTTGACTTCTCATAATCCTATGACTATGTAAACCGTGCACAGGAGTGAGCCAGAGAGGAGTGATTCAATGGATATGAACCGCATGACGATCAAACTACAAGAAGCGCTCCAAACCGCATCGTCCCATGCCATGAGACGGAATCATCAAGGGATTGATGTGGAGCACCTCCTGCTGGCATTCATAGAGCAGGATGGAGGCCTCGCCTCCTCTCTCCTCGAACAGGCAGGATTGTCGGTGCCCTCCGTCCGCCAAGCGGTGGAGCAAGCACTCGCGAAGCTACCTCAAGTACAGGGCGCCGGGGCAAGCCCCGGACAACTCCATGTCGTTTCGCGGCTCAGCCAGGTGTTGGCCAAAGCAGAAGACGAACAACGAGCGTTGAAAGACGATTATCTCAGCGTCGAGCATGTCGTCCTCGCCATGGTCCAAGAAGGGGGTGTCTTCAAGAAACTTGGCATGACGAAGGAACGGTTGTTGGGCGCGCTCCAACAAGTACGAGGGTCGCAACGTGTCACGAGTCAGGACCCGGAAGGCACCTATCAGGCATTGGAAAAATATGGCCGCGATCTTACGAGGCTGGCCGGGCAAGGGAAATTGGATCCCGTCATCGGCCGCGACGAGGAAATTCGCCGAGTCGTGCAGATTCTCTCACGGCGAACCAAGAACAATCCCGTGCTGATCGGCGAACCCGGCGTTGGAAAAACCGCTATTGTCGAAGGGCTGGCCTCCCGCATTATCAAAGGAGACGTGCCTGAAGGATTAAAAAAGAAGCGCGTCATCACCCTCGACATGGGATCCTTGGTGGCCGGTGCGAAGTTTCGCGGCGAGTTCGAAGAACGATTGAAAGCGGTCCTCAAAGAGGTTCAGGCATCAGAGGGACAAGTCTTGCTCTTCATCGATGAGCTGCACACGGTCGTAGGAGCGGGCGCAGCGGAAGGGGCGATGGATGCCGCCAATCTGCTTAAGCCGATGCTGGCCCGGGGTGAATTACATTTGATCGGCGCGACAACGCTGGATGAATATCGAAAACATATCGAGAAGGATGCCGCGTTGGAACGGCGGTTCCAAACGGTCATGGTCAATCAGCCGACAGTAGAGGATACCATCTCGATCCTGCGCGGACTGAAGGAGCGCTACGAAGTGCACCATGGCGTGCGCATCAAAGACGCTGCGCTGGTCGCTGCCGCGAAACTCTCGAATCGGTATATCGCCGATCGATTTCTCCCGGACAAAGCCATCGATCTGGTCGATGAAGCGGCGGCTCGCCTCCGCACGGAAATCGATAGTTTGCCGGCAGAACTCGATGAAGTTTCGCGCAAGGTGATGCAGTTGGAAATCGAACGAGAGGCCTTGCGAAAGGAAAAGGATCAGGCCAGTCAGGCACGGCTGGCGACGCTCGAGCTAGAGCTAAGCGACAAACAACGGGATCTGCAGGCGCTCAAGACACGATGGGACTCTGAAAAAGCTTCGGTGTCCCGGCTGCGCAAGACGCGAGAAGCGATGGAAGAGGTGAAACAGCAGATTGAGCGTGCGGAACGTGCCTATGACCTGAATCGCGTGGCGGAGTTGCGATACGGAGAGTTGCCGCGCCTTGAGCGAGAGCTGGCGTTGGAGCAGGAACAGCTCGGCAAGAAACAGGGCGAAAGCCGCTTGCTCAAAGAAGAGGTGGATGAAGATGATATTGCCGCCATCGTGAGCCGCTGGACAGGGATTCCTGTTTCCAGACTGGTTGAAGGGGAAACGGAAAAGTTGTTGAAACTGGATGAGTTGCTCCACCAGCGAGTGGTCGGCCAGGATGAAGCGGTGCAGGCCGTTGCAGATGCGGTGCTCCGCGCGCGCTCAGGCATCAAAGACCCGAATCGGCCCATCGGGTCATTTCTCTTTCTCGGTCCGACCGGTGTCGGAAAGACCGAGCTGGCACGGGCGCTTGCCGCGACACTGTTCGACGACGAGGCCAACCTGATTCGGATCGATATGTCCGAGTACATGGAAAAGCATACCGTCGCCCGCTTGATAGGGGCGCCCCCGGGCTATATCGGTTATGAAGAAGGCGGACAACTGACCGAAGCCGTCCGGCGGCGTCCGTTCTCCGTCATTCTGTTCGACGAAATCGAAAAAGCCCATCACGATGTCTTCAATGTTCTCCTACAAGTCCTAGACGACGGACGATTGACGGATTCTCAGGGGCGGACCGTCGATTTCAAGAACACCGTTTTGATCATGACGTCGAACATCGGGAGCCCGCAGATTCTTGAAGCACAGCAACGGCGCGCCTCCTATGACGAGGTCTCTTCCCTCGTGATGGCGGAACTGCGGCAGCACTTCCGACCGGAATTCTTGAACCGCGTCGACGAGACGGTGGTGTTCCATCCTTTGGAGACGGATCAGCTCACGAAGATCGTGGGGATTCAACTCGAGCGGTTGCGGACACGGTTGACAGAACGACGGATCTCTCTTACCGTGACCCCTGCTGCCTTACGGTATCTGGGTGAGCGCGGCTACGATCCGGTCTATGGGGCGAGACCCTTGAAGCGGTTGATCCAACAGGAAATCGAAACCCCGATGGCGCGTCAGCTCGTCAAAGGTGAATTGCGCGATGGAGAAACGGCCATCGTCGATCTTCAGAACCAGAACATCGTTATTGTGCCCACGGTTACAGAGTAGAGGGCGCGTCCCGGTTCAGCCGAGGACGACGGACCCACCCTTCAGATCTTGCGTCGTCCCGCTGACGCGGAGCTTGTCGATTTTCCATTCGACGGGAGACACCTGAATGACATGGCCTTTGATTGTATGGAACTCCCCTTTCGTGAAGGCCACCATGTCGGGCGCCTTCACGTCCATCTGTAGGATGACCGTTCCCGTGGCCGAATGGGTAAACCGCAGACTCTTCGAGGTCTTATCCACTTCATAGGCGCGTTTTTCATTGATCATCAAGGTGCTGTCGACAAGTTTCGCCGTTACTTTCCCGCCTGCGTCGAACAGGGCAAAGCTCACGAGTAAGGCGCCCGTCGTCGGCTTGAGCGCCACCTGAATCTGCGGGATGCCCTCGACTTCAATCGTGCCGTCGGTGTTGCGGTACAGATTCGAACCCACTTCCACGTCCATGTATGACCTCATTTCACTACGATGTGAGACTATGTACTATGACTTCTTGATACGATCCAGGATCAACGCGATACAGCCGCCGAGCAGCCCCCCTCCCATGATGGTCGTGAGCAGCTCGACCAATTTGAGTTCCCACACTGATCCTTGCGCTTGCATGACTTCACGAATGCCGCCTTGGAGCATAATGACGGCGAGGGCCATCGTGGCTCCGACGATGAACCACCAGAGAAAGACTTTCAGGGGCGACCCCATAAGGAAATCCTCAATACTCCATCCGACGGTCGAGACTGCGGTATTGAATCGCTTCTGCCACATGCGGCGGCTCAATCGTATCAGAGCCCGCAAGATCGGCAATGGTTCTTGCCACACGCACAATACGCCCATGGGCCCGCGCAGACAATCCAAGTTTGGTCAGTGCCTGTTCCAGAAGTTCCTGAGCCGGAGTCCCCAAGCCACAATACCGCTTCAGGAGCCGTGGCTTCAACTGGGCATTCGTATGAATCCCGTCTTGACGATACCGCTGGAGCTGTCGATCCCGTGCCGCCAGGACCCGCGATCGAATCGTGGAGGAACTTTCCGGCGCGGGACCGTGACCGTGAAGATCTCGCACGGATACCGCCGGCACCTCGATGTGGATGTCGAGTCGATCTTGGAGTGGTCCCGACAATTTGGCTCGATAACGGCGGATTTGATGCGGGGTGCACACGCACTCTCGCGTGCGATCCCCATAGTATCCGCAGGGACAGGGATTCATCGCGGCAATCAACATGAATCGTGCGGGGTAGCGGAGCGAGCCGCTGGCCCTGGTCAGAGTCACATGCCCGTCTTCAAGCGGTTGCCGCAATCCGTCCAGCACCGGACGGCGAAATTCCGGGGATTCGTCAAGGAATAGGACCCCATTGTGTGCCAAGGACACTTCTCCTGGTCGAGGAACTGTTCCGCCTCCAATGAGTCCGGCATCCGAAATACTGTGGTGGGGAGCGCGAAAGGGACGGATCGTCAGCAGTGGATGATTGGACGGTAATTGTCCCGATACGCTATGGACGCGGGTCGTTTCGATCGCTTCTTCTGACTCCATGAGCGGCAGAATCGTCGGGAGACGTTTGGCCAACATGGTCTTGCCTGATCCAGGCGGTCCCACCATCAAAAGATTGTGGCCCCCAGCTGCGGCGATCTCCAAGGCGCGCTTCGCATGGTCTTGCCCCTTCACATCGCCATAGTCATCATCTTCCACCGGACGAGTCGTAAATAACCGGTCCCGGTCTGCGTGAGCCGGATTCAGCGAAATCGTCCCATTGAGAAATGCTACGGCCTCCGGGAGCGTATGGAGGGCATAGGCCGTCACGCCCTGTACCACGGCCGCTTCTTGGCTGTTCTCAGCAGGCAAGAGGAGACTATGGTCAGGCCGGCAGGCAATCCCAATGGATAAAGCACCGGCGATCGCTTTGATGTGTCCGTCCAGCGAGAGTTCCCCCATACAGACGTGCCCTCGTACATTCTCTGATGGAATCACTTCTTCTGCGACGAGAATTCCGATGGCAATGGCCAGGTCGAGCCCGGATCCTTCCTTCTTGATTCCCGCCGGCGCGAGATTCACGGTGATTTTCTTTGCGGGGAAATGGAAGCCCGTGTTCTTGAGCGCGGAGCGGACGCGGTCACGACTTTCCCGTACTGTCGCATCGGGGAGACCGACGACAGAAAATTGTGGAAGCCCCCCTGCAATATCGACTTCCACGTCGATCAGATGCGCATCGATACCGACGAGGGCAGCACTGAGAACCTTTGCGAGCATGAACAACTCCAGTGCAAGGCGCGAGGCTGGTGGATTATAGAAACCATGCCAAATCGTTTCAACCAAAACAGCAAGGGACGCCCGAATATGGTTCCATTTTCCTATTGCAGGACGCCGAATCGGTCGCTAGCACCCGTCTCCTCCCCTTCTGTATAATCCTTCCATGTCTGTCTCTTCTCTTTCGCCGCGAGTGAGCTGTCGGAATGCGCGTCATACATCATGATGTCGCCTGACGCGAGATGTATGTGTTGTCTCCTCGCTGTTCTGATCATGGGAACCGGAAGTTCGGCCTTCGCCCAAGTACCCGGTCGCGGGGCCACTCCTTCTGGACCGATTGGAGCCTCCATGGCCGTGCTTGCGACATTGCAAGATGCCGATGTGCTTCCGCCCGAAGGCACTCCCGAGGCCAATCGCGTCGTCAAAGTGGTCATCCAATTTCAATCGGTGTTTATGAAGAGCAGTGATCCGGTCGTGCAAGCATTTCTGAGTCACGCATTGGCGGCAAAGGAAGGGAGCGCCATGGGCGACGGCGTGTCTCAATTCCGTTCAACGGGCTGGACGTCGGAGGTGCTTGAAGCACTGAATGAGCAATGGTTCGCTACGCCGATCGATCAGCGAGAGCGGTTGACGCCGGGCTTTCGCCAATTCAACGTCAGTCTGGCGGATTTTGATTGGTTGATGGAGCTTGATGCGAAGGCACGCACTGCCTTCGTGCAACGGGGACAGAACATTCACCAGGTATTTGCGCAACGACGCCGACAGATGCCGGGCGCCGCGCAGTAGCCGCAATAGGGAGGACGCGATGGCGACGAAAGCGTATATCCTGATCAAGGTCAAAGCCGGGCGAACGAAAGATGTTCTCCAGTCTCTCAAGCGCCTCGCCGGCGTCGAACAAGCCCACTCCTGCTTTGGGCGCCCTGATATTATTGTGTTCATCAGTGTTGCGGACGAACGAGCCCTCTCTGATGTAGTGATCACAAAGATTCACCAAATTGACGGGGTAGAGGAAACAGATACACACATCGTCGCCGATGCCTAGCAGGGTGCTATTGCGAGCCCAGGAAATTGGTTCTTGAGATGTCTGGGAAATAACAAGAGGAAATCCCCGCAGGATGCGCACAATGTCCGTCCGGCAAGGCCGCAGCGAGTGAAGGCCTGAGGAGGTACAAACCGTACTTCGTGTGGGTCGTTCGCCAATTGAATGGATCTTGGCGAACGGAAAAGCCCCGCCAGTGCTTGTGACCTCCGAGAATCTATTCGCTACGTTGAGGGGGTCCGATCGATACGAGAACGCCGCTGGCGGACTGTTTCAGCACCCTGCTAACAATGATGGGACGCTGACGGTAGTTCCGCCAAGTTCTGCCGAGCGATAGCAAGCGTCGGCCACCTCGACGGCGCGACATCCATCGCGTCCGGTGATAGGCGGCGGAGTATGTGTTTCGATGGCATGGACGAAGGCGCGGAGCGTGGCGAGAATCGTCTGCTGCGGTAGGACATCCCATTCGATAGGATCGGTATTACCGAAGGCACCAGTTACCCGGTGGCGAAACCAGTCAGCTGAGATCTGCCCCTGGGTTCCCACCCATTCTGTTCTCGCAACACGCCCCCCTCCTACTCGTGCGATGTCCAGGACGCACCGCATACCGCTCGTGGTTCGAGCTTGCACGATCGCCATCGTGTCGGGGGCTACGGCCGGGAGCTGGTCCATCTCGCATCGCACGGCACCCACCTCCTCACCGCTGAGAAAGGGAATCAAATCCAAGAGGTGAACTCCGAATTCCAAAAGCGCTCCGCGTTGACCTGGCATTGGTGATGGAACCTGAGCGCTGGCTTTCGTTTCAATCCGGCTGGTGAACGTGGCATATCGAAGCCGGCCAATCTCCGGCAGGTGTTCTTTCAAAAGAAGAATCGTTGGGTCGAAGCGCATGGTCTGTGCAGTCATAAGCAACACGCCTGCGTCTTCTGCTGCCGTCACCATCGCTCGTGCTTCGCGACCTGTCGGCGCTAACGGCTTTTCAATAAGAATTGGCTTTCCAGCCCTCACAGCTTCAAGACAGATTTCCGGACAGAGCGACGGAGGGGTTACGACGATGACAGCCGCTACAGTCGGATCGGCGATCAATGCGCGATAGTCTCCATAGACAGGGATTGCTGCCGTCGAGGACAACGGCATTCCCTCCCCTATCCGTTTCCGGCAGAGTGCGACAAGGCGTACTCCTGGTAGGTCATGCAATAAATGGTGGGCATATCGGTTGCCATGCCGGCCGACACCAATGAGACCAATTTTAAGTGGCATAGTCGTCACACATGGCGTAAAGGAAAGAAAACTGTAGTCGTCATCGACCGCAGGGTCAACTAAAACTCGACCTGGCAGCCGGATTGACAACCAGACGGGCCGGTCCCTATAGTACCCGCGCGTTGTATCGGCCCCGGTTGAAGAGGGCCCACCGTGCGAAGCCTTCCTTCATGGAGAAGAGATTGCCGCAATGATATCCACCATCGCTCCTTTTACATTGGATCAAATCGGCATTGGCACAGCGTACTTTCCAAGTGGTGTCGCCATTCCCACGCCAACGGATGCGTCCGTCGATCCCTACATTCGAACACGCGCGTCGAAACATGTGCATGTGGAATGTATTCAGTTCTGGCCCCAGCCAAAAGGGCCCTATCCCGGGCTCGTCTTATTGCATGAAGAGTGGGGACTGACCGCGCAAATCAAGGATCTGGGCGCCCGGCTGGCCTGCGAAGGCTATGGTGTCATCATTCCAAACTTATATGCACGACTAGGTGGCATGGTGACAGCCAATGCAGAGGTTGCGGAAGCCCTGATGGGTAAGCTGAACGAGGCGCTCGTCCTGCAAGACATCAATTCCTGCTGTGAATTCCTGAATACACGCGACCACGTTAAACAAAATATCCACGGCGTGGTTGGGTACGGTATGGGTGGATCGTATGCGCTCCGGTTCGCCTGTCAACGGAAACGGCTTCGGGCAGCGGTCGTCTACTATGGCCGCGTGCAGTCTGAAGCCGCAATCAAGGACATGTTCTGTCCGGTGCTCTATCACCAGGCGGGGCAGGATCAGTGGGTGTCCAGCCAGGATGTGGACCGGCTTCGTGCCGCAGCAACCGAGTACAAAAAGCGTGTCGAAATCCAAACCTATCCAGACGCCCCCCATGCGTTCTGCAATGAGCAACGCGTGGCGAGCTATCGTGCCGACGCGACGGCCAAGGCGTGGGAAACAACCGCCGTGTTTCTCAAAACCTGCTTCCAAGGGACCTAACGAGTTCCCCACCGATCGTGTTGCTTGAGAGTTCCAGCGAAAGCGCAGTAGAGTACCGCGATGCGCACCTATCTTCTATTTATTCGACCAGTCCAGTCTCGAATCGGCCTCGCTCTTGCGATCCTACTCGTCGCGCTATTCGGGGGCCGGTTCAATGCCAAGGCAGACGTATCCCTTCCGACAGTCTCACCCGACTTTCCTTCGATCATTCGTGCTCATGCTGAGCCGCTGGCCAAGATAGAGTCCGACAAAGGAGCCATCAACTTGTTCATTTCGGCAATCGGTCTCGCGCTCCAGATGGGTGATGTGACCCAGACATTGGGAGCCGACCACTTGTCGGCCAAGTTTGCAAAAGAACTCCTGGTGCAGGATCTGACGGCGGAGGTTCATCGGTTGATGGGCAGTCTGGCAGCATGGCATCTCGCTTCCACCATCAGAGAGGCTGCGAGAGATCAGCAACTCGATACAGTGACCGAACTCTTATCCGGATCCTCCCACGCCCTTGTATGGCTCGGTCAACAGGGAACAATGTCCTGGCATGACTCACTGAAGCAACTCTCCGATCTGGTTGCCTCCCCAGAATGGGCGAAGAAGAATCAGGGAGAATCCGCATCTACCCTGTCAATAACGGTCCTTGAACGGGCCGCTAGCCTGGAAGTAGACGCCATTCAAGCCAGCTACCAGGAATGGGATCGGATACGGAACTGGAAACATCGGGTGCGTAGGCTCCGTGGACAGAGCCGCCTGTGCGGAACCTGGCAATGGATCGTTCACAACCATCAAAAGAACCATCAAGAACAGAAGCTTTCATTGTCCTTTCCACCAGCAGGAAATACGCAGGCCGCTCTCCCTGGTCTCATAGAAATGATCGTGCTGGGCGAGAATGTGTATTTGCGCTGGGAAGTCGACGGACGGGTTCAAGAAGACAGCCTGCAATTCAGCAAAGAAGGCCAGCGTCTGGAAGGGACGTTCGTGAATTCCCAGGGAGGGTGGGGATCGATCAGCGGAAAGCGGACCGTAGGCTGTTCGCCCTAGGTCGTACCGCCCGTGACATGAGGGCATGCATCTCGCCAGATTCGCCAGCCTAAGAATATCCAGTCTGCCAAGAACGCCAGCCCGCCGATCGGGGTCACAGCCCCCAACCACCGGATGTCCGCCAGTGATACCACGTACAGACTGCCTGAAAAAAAACAGAATGCCGATGGTAAACAGCCATTGTCGACAATTACGGCACCCACAAACATCCGAGGGTCACATCCTGGCTCACACGCCATCCGCGGTTCCATCTGCACTTTATTCCCACTTCCAGTTCTTGGTTGAATCTGGTCGAGCGTTGGTTCCGAGAAATTACCGACAAACGGATTCGCCGGGGTGTGTTCAAAAGTGTTCCCGACTTGATTCAGGCGATCCACGCCTACCTCAATAATCACCACCAGAATCCAAAAGCGTTCGTATGGAGCGCCCCCGTGGAACGCGTTCTGGAAAAGATCGCTAAATGTAAAGAAGCGTTAGGGACACTACACTAGATGGCCATACGCTTTGGCGTTCCTCTTCTGGCTACTATATCTTCAATTCCTTAGATTCCTGCCTGACATTTTCGGAGGGTCGGACCACCTGGAACCTTCCCCACGTGGGAACTCGTTGCACACACGTCCAGACTCAGAAGACCGTTAAACCTCGCTACTGCAACTATAGGCTCTAGAGGCGAATCTCTCGATAAGTGTTAGCCGTCGTCTATTTTAGTGGCTCCCCAAAGGAGGATCAATGCCAGCACCAGGGTATCAAGCGCGAGGGGGCTTCCAAAGAAGACCCACGCAACGATCTTATGCAGGCCGTGCCACGCCTGCGGGAATACGAGCCAATCAAGAAACGGACTAGGCAATACCGAATTGACGAAATAGAACAGCACCCATTTCGGCCATACACCTTCCTTGAGATAAAAAAGGGACTGCGCAGCGAGAATGAACAAGGTTGCAGCGAAGAAAGCGAACGCTGCCCCTGTCACACCTTCGGCCAGTTGCTCCCTGATCCTGCCTGCAAGTGGGCGGCGCTTGTCGTCTTCGGTGGGCTCAGCCATGAGAGGATCGCAATCCTCCGTAGGGGTCGTAACAGGTGGTCATTGTGCGCCCCACTTGCGCGAAAGGTCAAAGGGAAGGCCTGGCGGAAGGATGGGAAAGGCTCCAGACGGAGCAATGGATACGGGTACGGCTTTGCGGTGAGTGGTTCCCCGCTCAATCGGGACAGAAAGGTGCGGGTGATATTTGCCGAATGTAGACAGGATTAGACCTCTAGGCGCACTGGAGCGAGGAAGCACGACCCTGCAATACTGGTTTATGGCGTTGGCAGTCGCAACGCTTCTTCAAGCGGGAGTCCGAACTTGCGCGCCCAGCGAAGCACCTGAAGCCGTCGAGCCAGCCGTGAACTCGAAATAAGAACCAAAACCCAGCATTCAGTAGTGAAGCGAGGCAGATCCGCTTTGAAATATACGTGGTCGAAAGGGGTCTTCTTCTCATCCCGGAATGTCTACGCCCTGAAAGGGCTACACATAATAAAGTATTACTTACAAATACTAAATGGTTATCCACTGATGCTCTATCTGCAATTGCAAATTACCAGGGTTTATCTTTGGCAGTCTCATCCCTCTCACTGGATACCCTCGGGAAGGCGAAAAGTACGGGCCTAGGTGCCCTCCTGAGCGTCGATCAGGGGAAATGAAGGGAAGGATAGGGCTTGGGTCAAACGTCGCAATTGGCGTAGGGTATCGATCAGAGTAGGGCCTAGAGTGCGTTTTGTTCGGCTCTAGAGACACTTCTATCTCGTTGGAGTCCAGAGAAAAGAGGCGATCCCTGGAAGGCTCCGACCTTACTTAAAAGCACTCGAAGTTGTGGAGGTAGGCGAGACTGAGCGAGTAGATAGAGCCTCCCAGAGGGACAGCCGCTTTCGCCACTGTCCTCGACAGCCCTGAGGCCACAGGGCCAAGTCTCGGTTCCTCTGGAAGGACATTTGTCTGAATGGTCTCTGTACCTGCACCGTAAAGATGGGTCTGCAAGACTGTCGAGTAATATTCTAGTATCTCCTTATCGAGGGTCGTCAACTTCCCGGTCGTAATAATCTGGCTGAAGAGTTTTTCGCATGCGGTCATCAAGGCCCCCACTTCGGGAGTGATGCGGTAGTTGTCCATTACCTGACAGTACACGCGCTATGCCCATAAGCCAACTGGGGTAACCCCCTGAACGACTGAGTATAATTACTAGAGATGCCCTGCGGTTAGAGGGTGCCGGGTTCGATGCCCATCTCGTAAAACCCCTGAGCCAAACCTAGTGAAGTCCCTAGGTGCCGTCGGTTCCCTGTCAGATTATGCTGACACCCCTGTCTCACACACACAAGAGGCCGACCTCAGAAGGCCGACCAAGAGAAAGGGTGGGTGGTACGTGCTTCTACTGCGAACAGAATTTCAAGCCTTCGCGTCTGCATGTGAGCTTCTGATCACCACGCACGCAGGCAAACATCTATCGGAGGACGAGCGCGATCTCATCAAGTACTATACGCGCGAGCTGCCGGTGCTCCTCAATGTGTCGAAGAAGTAGACCACCTTTTGCTCTCTTAGTTCCCTTGACACCTTTCTGGATTACTCCGCGCGTTGAAGTCCTTCTTCCTCCGTGTTCAAAAACAATCGGGGGTGTCCAATGGCTGAACTTCCTTTGAGCAAAGCCTCGCAGAATTTTATTGCTGCCTGTGAGGATCTCCTCGTGTTGCACCGAGGGATAGGGCTATCTCAAGATGAACGCGATGTCGTCGAGTACTACCAGAAGGAATTGCCGAAGGTCCTCGTGTCGCAGACGAAGCCAGCCTAAGACCACGGGAGTCAGAGCGAGGGATATCTGACCTTCTCCAGCGCCTCACTCAACTCCCCTACCGTATACGTAAAGCTTCCCAAGTAGACCCTGCTTTCCACATCGCTCCCCGCTGAATGTCCCGACAGTCTTCGCTGTAACGAGTAGTGGGTTCTCTCGCGCTCCAACTTCACCGCAAGCGTATGCCTCAAACTATGCAGACTCAAAGCTGGCGTCTTTAGCCCGGCCTGTGTGAGTAACCGTGAGAACCACAGCGACACGAAGGATGCACCAGAGGCATGGCCTCTCAGCAGTGGAAATAGTTGGACATGTTTAGATGACGCGCAAGACTTATAGAAATCCAGAAACCCTGCCGCGATCAATTGCGCATGGAGAGGAACGGTGCGGATGGACATCTTGTTTTTGACTTGCTTGTCCTGCCCTGCCCTGGTTCAATTTGAACACACCACAGACCTTCCTGTAGCCGAACATCCGCCCGATGCAATTGGACGATCTCCCCTGCCCGCGCTCCTGTGAACGCCAGCATCAGAACACGCCAGAACCACTCAATCCTTGTAGGGTCGGCTGACTCTTTGAATTCAGCGAGGCCTTTGAAGATGGTTTCCAGGTGGGCATCAGGGAGGCCTGCTTTCGTAATCTTCTGGGATGCGATCAACCGAGCAGGCAGTGCAAGGCCGTCTATAGTGTTTTTATCTAGGTAGTCGTTGACTACGCACCACTTACAGAAGTGCGCCAGGAGTTGGAGCTTACGGGCGATGGTAACAGCCTTCGGGTGCCTCTTGTGCGCCAGCCGTGGGGCCGTCCCGTTCAACATAGCCGATTTCCACACCTTGCACCGCTCCTTGTCAATCTTGTTCATCGGCATTTTTTCATGCAGGCCTGTAGTCAGCATGAAGTGGTGACAGGCTTCCTTGACGTGATACGCAGTCTGAAGGCGACGGTGGGCGAACTCGACATAGTATTCATCCAGTACCGCACCGATACAGGTCCAGTCTCTGATCTCAATCAGGAAGGGATTCTTGCGCCCTGTGGGCCGTTCGCTGGGGTTTGTATACTTCTTCGTCACGAGCCGTTGTACCACGGCTTCGAGGAAATCTTGAAGTAAATTGCTGTCTGTCGGGACTGTTGATACATTTGATAGCGGGTGGCGGTATCGAATACTTGAAGGCTAGACGCATCCAGAGTTTCCTTGAGTGCATGGGCACCAAAAGCACCGTCGGCAACGCCGGATCCGGCAAAGACCGTTCCAAGCACCAGGAAGCGTTGCGAAAGCGAATGCCGATCATGGGATCCTCCTAGAAGATGTCAGGACAACTATTGTGACGCGTCAGAACTGGAATCGTTCACACGCCTGGAAATGGGAACAGCATGCAGAATGCTCAAGCAAATCCGTCCAACGAGGCCACAGCGAGTAAGGGCTGAGGAGCCCTTCTGTGATCTTCGAGAATGTTTTGGTATTTGGGAATCCCCCGGGTTAACAGTTTGTCCTGATAGCCTCAGAGCGGGAGAAATAGCTGCCGGGGTTAGGCGGGAACAAGATCGACTTTTCCAGCATTCTGCAACCCTCATTGACGGTGAATTCTAGCAGAGAGCACTGAGTCTCGATATGCCTCTTGAATGCCCCCGCTGTTTATTGACCAATTCTGATTCCACCCCTACCTGCGAATGTGGGTATGATCTGACTCCCCAGATCCGCAAAGTCACCGGTGCGACAACCGTCACCTTCCGAAGGGTGGAGCGTCGTGTCGCAGATTCTGTCATGACAATAGAAGGCTTTGCAGCCGGAATGGTTGCAGTATGGATCCTCTTGACGATCGGTGAATGGATCCGTATTCGCCCGGACTTTAAGCTGCGAAGGTCCAGCAATTTGATTCAAGACAGCGTCCTGCTGAGCTTCACCGATCTAGCCGGTGCCCTGATTATTGGGGCTCTAGGGTGGATCGTGGTGTGGATCATTTTGTCGTATGAAGGGCGTCGTCTTCGCCCCTGCCCGAAGCGCACGACACTCGCAGTCACCATCGTGGCGGCAGGACTCTTGTTTATGAGTCGATGGATTGCACCCGGTGTTTTAGCACAACACGTCATGCAGATGGTGATTACCCTGGGAGTCGCGGTCTTTGCCTACTACGCAGGCAGTCGTGGATGGTTGGGGAAATGGTAACGAGGTAACGAGTAATTGCGGAGGCCTGGATTCAACCGTCCTGAGCTTTTCCTTCCGAGGAGTGTTGCGTTAGATCTAGATCGAGACGATTGAGGGGGAACTCTGTCCATCGCCCGCCACATCCCACATTGTGACGGAGGAATTACCGATGCCAACACATCATGACTCGAGGAACTTAAAAGGACGGCGCAAGCGCAAGAGTGCTTCAGGTGGATACGGCGAACGTCCTGCGTGAGGAGTGAAGTTATGTTTTTTGCTTTTCGGATGACCCGCCCAAAAAGTGGAGAGGCTTCTTCCCACTCAGGTGTTGCGGCTGCACGATATAATCACCATATATAGTATTCGTCCAGACAGTTTTGGCAACCGCCGTATTTCCTCCGGTCACCGCCCAGGTGATCCCGCCCACGATGCCCCCAGTGAGAGCGAGTGCGACCTTCATGGCGCCGTATGGGATTGTAGCTAACCAGCTGGCAGCTTGTAGCCCCACCCCTTCAGGGCTGCTTCCTGACTTTTCCGCAGCTAATGCGGGGCTTCCAGTCAATGCGATCAGCAGTCCGAGGGCCACCACAATGAAGAAACTCCCCTTGCCACACGTCACTCTACGGCTATTGGCTATCATATGGTCTTCTCCTAGCCAGGTTTCAGTGTAAATTTCATGCGATCATCATACCCCGTGAGTCGCCACGGTTGCATGCCATACGGTTTATTTACAACGGCATATTCAGGCCTTCAATGGCCGGCGCTTCGAGACTGGAGATTCACCTTACGTATGATCTTGGTTCCACATATATCAAATCCCTTCCAAGGATCTAAGTCCAAAGCCATCGCTTCCTCAGTCAATTTAGTGGGCGCTCATTTTCGGTGGTCCCGTATCCAGACTTTCCGTCACATACAGTTTTAAATCATCTGCGAATGTCGCAGGCTTTGTCTGAGAATTTACCCCGGGATCGTTGTAGATTGAATGACAATGGGTCTCAATCCCGCAGGGTGCTTATGCTGGCTGCGCCGCATCTATCGCATCCGATTCCACAACCAAGTGACCTTTACAATGGAAGCGAAGTGTCATCGGCAGGGTTGTATCGAAGCATCCTTCGTGTCGTCTTTTACATACACATATAAGCAACCGCGACTCATACTCTGCGGAGGCTGCGGCTCGAACAAGACAGTCCATTCTCGGGCGTGCAAATCAAAAATTACGCTCGTGACGTGGTAGTCATAGATCTTCTGTCGACCCATCTTTTGGACTGCTGTTTTGGCGAGACGGAGCACCTCGGACTGAATTAAATGAGCGGGACCCTGGCCGGGAACGATACCTTGATCCGAGGGCTGGGTGGAAAGTGCCGTGGTCGGTATACGACCCGTGAGGTATAGTACAAGTCCGACTGTTCTGAGAAATGTCCTGGCTTGCATGTGATGATGACGCTCCGCCCCTGGACCATGCCGACAAATCGAGATCCTTGCTGCCCTGAGTCTTCTTATGACAGACCAATGGTAAAGTAATGTGTGGTCGGCTTCTAGATGTTACAGAATCACTTCGCAGGGTTGAAGAAACACTTTAAGTGGGACATCCAGTCCGTTCTGTTCTTCTACCAATCGAGCATGCAACTCCTTCGTAGCGGCTATCAGTGCGATCATCTGAACATCGACAAGAGCAACCATGAAGAGCGTGTTCCGATCCGTCCAGCTGTCTTTCCCTGAGACCGCACCCGTCTTGCCACTTCCACCCGCTCCAGACAGTATCGTATATCCCTTGATCCTCAGATCGTTGAATAGCAGCATCACATAATCTTCAAATTCCTCCCTGCAGACGATGGTGAGCATCTTCATATCATTCATGCTTTATTCCTCCTGGAGCATGACAACCCGCATGAGGCTCAATTGATTCCCGCTGAGTCGAAGATCGCCATCCTCAAGATCCTGGACCCTGTCGGCCGCCTCGTTCATGTCCCCGTTCACTTGCCTTCTCAAGAAACGTTTGCGCCTGCTCAATCAAAGGTTGATTGACCGACGTCTTGGGCGCTCGCCGCACATACTCCCGGAACACATCAGCGGCTTCTTTCGTTTGGTTGTTCTCCTTCAAGAGACTGCCGAGATCGAAATACGTCTCCACCAAGTCCGGGTTCAGTCTGATCGCTGTCCGATATTCTCCAATGGCATCCTCCACCAGGCTTTTCGTCGAAAGCGCCGTACCCAAATTGAAGTGAGTCAATGCATCATCAGGTTGAAATTGAAGGGCCATGCGGTATTCGTCGATCGCTTCTGCCACATCGCCCTTGCGTTGGAGGGCGCTGCCCAAATTGTTGTGAGCAGCGGGATCGTTCGGATGCTGCTTGAGCAATGTGCGGTATTCGGCGATGGCCCCCTCGAGATCCCCCTTCCCTTGCAGAGCCGCTCCTATACCCAAGTGGGCTCGAAAGAGCTCAGGCATGAGCCGGAGCGCGAGACGAAATTCTGCAAGGGCCTCGTCATACTTCCCTTGCTGGATGAGCAGCGCGCCCTTCTTACGATGTTCCTCTGCGTTATCGGGTGTTCCGGGAAGCTCCTTTTTCTGCGCGTGGGTTTCCTGTTTGGCTCGGGCTTCAGGGTGTCTCGTCTCTGACGCATCAAGCAAGCTTGTCCAAGTGCGTGCGAACTGCTCCTCCGTGTCTATCAAGCCCAGTATGTCGCCACGATGCTGGAGCACGAGCTGCACGTCAGACCTTTCCTTGCTCTCCATTAATCGCTGCTGATCGGCTTCCAGCTCTTTTCGGCACGCATCGATCTTGTCCCTGACCCTCATCAACTCTGTCTTGGCCCGCTCATTCCGCATCAAGCTGTCAAGCTGGTGAGTGATCACGGCAGGATCAACCATGATGGTCACAGATTTCGACACGGTCGTGGCAGCCTCAACGACGGCCGTTTGGCTAGGACCCTCTCTGATATCCAAAAGGCCAATGCTGTAAGCCCGGAGTTCTTCCCGATTCAGGCCCAGCTGTTTCACTGCAGAAACAGTATCCAGATAAGCCACCGCCTGTTCCAGCACCAACGATTTCGCCGCGACAACGGCGAGGCGTTGTGACTCATGGAGCGAGTCATACTCCGCCATCCGATATTCGCCTGTCGCCGTAATCGTCTGCACGGCGGCAAAGGCATGGAGGGGAGGGAGGCAGAATGAGGTCACCAACCACAGTGAACGAGAGAGTGAATGACTAGGACGTTTTAGCATTTACGAAAACCTAGGGCAGTTTATGACGCGCTCCCCGGCGAGCACACGTCATGTTGCTTGCAACGATGTGGCCTTCGATCCCGCCATAGGCCGCCGCCTGGAGAATGATCGGTCATTCCTGTTCTTGACCGGCATATCCACCACGATGCGACATATCGGGATTCAATGTTGTTTGTTGTCCCAGAATTTCCCGTTCCGCCTGGAGCCAGTCATCCAATGCATCTTGGCGGATGCGTCGCGCATAAATTTCATAGGCTCGTGCGGCGATCCGCTCATACAGGCCTTCGGACATTGCAGGTCTTTGAGGAGCCGGTGGTGTCATGCGGCGAGTGGGCTTCTGGCTGGTCTTTTTGGATTGCTTCACTTTCATGGATCCCCTCCCCAACCTCCGTCTGAAGAAAGGAGGTATCGCAAGGCTAGGCCACCCCTAAGAACGCTGTCAAGCGTAGTATCACTGTGGATAGCGATGCTGTAATCGCATCAGGTGATTCACTGCCAGGTCCTGTCCACTAGCCTGACAATGGGATCACTCAAAAGAAATGTAATCGAAAGAGGGAACAGCCGGAATTTATGCCAGCTTAGCAGGAAGGAATGATGGTGACTAATTTATCAGGCGAAAAAGATCTACCGTGAGGCTTGCGCCGTAGGTCGGGCCAAAGTCGCTCTTGCTGATGTTCCCCATACTATCGTTCCACGTTTCAAAACGCATCGGGCCCCCAGTAAATGCGGCTGACCAAAAGAACTGTTTCCGGCTTTGCCCCACCCCATTGACAAAAATGCCCGAATCCCACGTGAGGGCAACTTCTACCTCCCACGTGGGGACTTCCTCATCATTCTCGTTTTTCCGATATTGTCCTATTGCGAGCGCGGGTTGAACGAGTCTGGACGTTGGCTTTGTCGCGTGGAGGACAGCCCCGTCTTCCTGCAGGCTCACCCGTCCCAGCACCGACGTACGGACGCTCACAGCGCCCCAGTTTCCACGATATACATCTGGCGTCACATGAAGCCGCCGAATACCAGTCCTGAGAAACTGCTCTTGATATATGGTACCGACGGAGAACCCGCCACCCAAAAACGCTGTCTTGTTTTTGAAAAACCATTTGGTTACCGATCCATCGATCATGGCATCGGTATCCTGACGCGGCTGGAAGGTTGGCACAGGCGGGAGGTGGCGTAACTGATGAACGACCTTGTTCTGAAAGAACTCACTGGGCTGATTAGCCGAGGGACTGATGCCTCCCGTTAGATTGATGCTCCATCCTTCAAAATGTTCTTGGCCGTGTTGCGTCCAACTGAATGTCAGTAAATTGAACCCCAACGTATTCGGCACAGTAGAATCATACTTGGCTCCCCCTCCGTCCGTCGGCGTGAACCGATCAACAGTCAGACCTGTGGTCAGTGTTGAGTATTGGTCTGGGAACGCCACGCTCCCCCAGTGTACGGATGGAGCGGGTGATTCAGCAAATACCTTCGTACTGGTGAGCATCAAAACAAGGAAAAGACCGAAAGCGCGGTCCCATGCAGATAACGGAGGCGTTGCGGGAGCGCTGCATGATCGAGAGAGAGTCATACTGCCTCGGTACTTTCTAGCCTGGCATATCACTACCGCACGCTCCCGACAATGTGATCGCCGGACCACGGCTTCGGACACGTCCCTGCATTGCTTATTCGAGAGTGCGACCATGAACGACAAGATAAGATTTCCCATTCTGCATCGATAGTTCACCGGAGAGAGGTTCCTCGCAAGACCTTGTCCATGGATTGGTCCATATTGCACGCTGCAGAATGGCGAATCGTGAAAGGCATGGAAGCCTCGTGGGGAACTCATTTTAGGAGGATGTCATTCTAAGGCGCAAGAAGCGAGGGGGAAAATGGTAGTATTGATCGGCATGATCTGCCGGTGAAGGCAACGCAGGCGAGTTTCTTTCTACAACCTCTCACGAAGAATACCATGAGCGAGATGGTACGCAAGTATTGGCTCTCTGCCCGCTCATCCCAATCACATCATGCAGAACTTGAAAATCTGTCGCCTGTGACACGGCTTCCACACAGAGACGATCTGAGCCTCATTGACCATGGTCGAGTCCTTTCCTATACTGACAGATGCTCGCAAGGGAGGTGCGCCGATGAAAATCGTCATAGGTCTACTTATTGTCGTGGTCCTGCTGGTCGGAGTAATCCTGTCGCTTCCCTTCCTGATTGACCTCAACAAGTATCAAGACCAATACAAGCCACTCATCGAAGACGCCCTCAATCGCAAGGTTCAGATGCAAGACATTCGCCTGACTCTGTGGCCGCGGATCGGTGCACGGGTAGCAGGGTTTACCGTGCTGGACGACCCGGCTTTCGGCTCAACCCCCTTTGCGTCGCTCACGTCGTTGGAGGTCGGGGTCGAACTCATGCCGTTACTCAGCGGCAAGGTAGAGATAGAAGAGGTCACGCTCCGTGATCCTGTTATCACGGTCATCAAGAACAAGAACGGGGTTCTGAACCTTTCGACCATCGGTCGAACAGGTGTTGCGCTACCTGAAACTCCATCGCGGGCACCCATTCCCTCGACCGAGGGTCCCCTGAAAATCCTGGCACTCCTCGCCGTGGATCGCATCTCCATCGCGGGGGGGAAACTCACCTATCAGGATTTGTCAGTTCCCAAGCCGACTGAGTATATCTTGGAGGATATGGAATTCCTCCTCCAATCCGTTCGACTGGGCCAAACTCCGAGCCTCCATTTTGGAACGCTCGCCCAACCATTTAACCTGCCAGTGACGCTCGACGGTACCTTTGGCCCTTTGAAAGAGTCCACGGACATCGATGCAATCAATCTCCAACTCGCCTTGGGAAAAACCGATTTCACCATCACCGGGAAAACGGTCGGGCGAAACGCCAGCTTGAACATCAGCGCGCCAATCATCAATACGGCCAATCTTCCCGTCGCCCTGCCATTACAAAAACCCGTCGATGTGAAGCAGCTCCAGATTTCAGCTGAAGTAAAAGGTCAGGACACGCTGTTACAGGATTTCTCCTTTCAGCTCTTCGACGGACATGTAGCGGCACAAGGAAGGGTCACGTCCGGTTCCGAGGCGCCACCGTTCACTGGCAAGATGACGATCCAAGGAATCCAACTCGGCCCCGCGCTCGACGCGTTGGCAACCACCCAAGTGTCGATCAGCGGAACGGCAGCAGCTGACTTCGGCATGCAAGGCCATGGATTTTCCAAGCCGGACCTCACGAAATTTTTGGAAGGCGCGGGACATTTGGCTGTGAAAGACGGAAAAATTGAAGGTGTGAACCTGCTCCAGGAATCCCTCTCCATCCTCAAAGTCGTCGGCCTCTCGCCTGATAACGCCAAGGCAACGGCTTTTTCAACGATCGAGACCGACCTCGCCATTAGGCAAGGGGTCATCCACGTTCAACGGCTCTTGATGGATAGCCACGACTTTCAGGCCACCGGAGGAGGCACCATCGGATTCGATCAGGCGCTGAACCTGGCCGTGAATCTCAACCTGTCGCAAGACTTAAGTCAGAAGGTCGCCGGTTCATCGCCGGTCGCCCAGGTCGGGATGAAAGAAGGCCGGTTGAGTCTTCCCCTTATGATTACCGGAACGGCGCAAGCGCCATCGTATGGATTAGATATGAAGGGCCTCACCGGGAAAGTTCGGGAACAGGTGCAGAAGAAAGCTGAGGAGGCGGTCGGCGGGCTGTTAAAAGGGACGACGAAACCAGAAGACTTAAAACGAGAAGGCCAAGACCTCTTCAAAGGACTGTTGGGACGCTAAGGAGTGAATCATATGATCGCTATGGATACGATAACCCAATATGCGGTGCAGTATGGCATGCAGGCCGTCGTGGCAATCGGCATCTTTGCCGCCGGCGCGATGGCATCCCGTTGGACAGGAAACATCGTCCAGCGGTCGCTTGAGCGGCAAACTCTTGACCCGCCCGTGCGAATGCTGCTCGTCCGCATCGTCAAGATCGTCGTCCTGCTCTTTACCGCCGTGATTGCACTTGATGCACTCGGCATTCCCATTGCTCCATTGGTTGCCGGGATCGGGGTCGCCGGCGTCGGCATCGGTCTCGCCTTGCAAGGTGTCTTGAGTAATGTCATGGCGGGGCTCTCGATCATTTTCACCAAGCCCTATAAAGTCGGCGAACATATTTCCTTACTCGGCGTGCATGGCGACGTAGTCATGATCGACATCTTCTCGACAAGGCTCGTGCACCCGGACCATTCGCGTGTCATCATTCCCAACCGGAAGATCGTCGGAGAAATTCTACATAACTTCGGAACGATTCGCCAAATCCATCTAACCGTCGACGTGGTGTATAAGACCGACCTCGACCAAGCCTTAGCCATTATCCGTGAAGTCATTGCGAGCCATCCCAACATTCTGAAGGATCCGACTCCAAGTATAGGGGTCAGCAACCTCGGACATCCCGCCATTACCATTGCCATCGAACCATGGACGCCAGTGACGCATTATGCTTCCGCGCAAGGCGAACTCAATAAGGCAATCATTGAACGCTTCCGAGCTGCCCACATTGAATTTCCCGCCCCTGCCATGGCCCCGACGGCATAAAATCTGAGCGCACATCCTGTACGATTGGTACGCTACTCGGTTGCGACGCTGACCTCTCGACGACACGACTTCTCAAATCAAGGCCGCTAAACGCCGCACTGTGAGGAAAAAGCTTGGTGGTCCCAATGGAGCTGATTAGATATCAGCTCGCCCTGTCCATGTGTTCTGAACAGCCGTTAGGGAAGAGAGGGGAAGAAATCTTACAACTCGTCGATTGTCGAGCTGGCGACGAAGACCCACCTACTTCTGGCCTCGGTAGACCGTTTTCTACCGGAGCAAGGAATCCTTGTGAGCAAGTTGAAGCGACAACTGTTCTCTATGGTGTTACAGCGTCAACAGCTAGCTGATGCACTGGCCGGGTATATGTATATAGCGCAGCTTGGGTTGAAGCGAAGGGCAAAGCTGGCGGCTGGACTCGCAGATCTCCTCATGAATCCCAGACCGTGGGGGCTGGCCCTATTATTTCCGCCTAGACTGATCCCTTTGGCAACCTGGAGGGGATCTCCTTCATGTAGAATTCGACAATTGCACGCTCAGCCGGGGATAGTTCTATTTTAGTCATCGAAGCAATCAGGTCATCACAGGACATCACGAACTCCGTTAACTCTTTGCGCAGTGTTGGCACATCACGCCTTCCTCGCCTCTGCGAGAGATTTAAGGTTAAAAAAGCGAGGGGGTATGGAGACAATCCAGAACTCAGTCAAGGGCTAATGGTCCTACCGAGTCTAGTAATGATTCTCTGTTTTTCAGGGGGTTATACTAGTTGGCATACGATGCGTGCCGCATGTACTTTTCAGATCATGGACAACTACCGTATCTCTCCTGAGGTTGGGACACTGATGAGCGCGTGCGAAGAGCTATTCAGCCGTATCATCATAAACCGGAAGTTGACGACTCTCGACAGAGAGATACTCCAATACTACGCGGACGAATTACAGGAGCATCTCCTAGGCTCAGGTGGCAAGCGCATTCTTGCAAGTGTCCCTCAAAACCCCACACTCGAGGCTGACGCCTTGGAAGTTCCCGCCTTCCCTCTCCGACTATCGTACATGCACAACTTTGAGAGTATGTAAGTATCCCGCATGAGCCGACCAACTAGCCCCTTCAACCTTCGTTGACTTTCCGCTTCGTGTTCCATCGGCAGGGAAAGGAGATTAAGGACTTACGCAAAGCGTCGAAGGATGCTTGCGAGCTAGTAGGCGTGCCGGATCGTTTGGTGCATGACGTCAGGCGAACCCACCGTGAGGAACTTAGAACGAGCAGCGGGTCCTCCTTTCGTAGCTATGAAGATGACAGGACACAAGACAGACAGCGCCTATCGGCGCTATGCCATTGTCTGTGAGGCCGACTTGTCGAAGGGGCTTAAGAAACTGGCTGTCCTCCGTAAGGTAGAACAGCGACGTGCGAACTATGCCACTCATTGAGGGACAAATTGACGGACACTGACGCAGATGCCGCAACAGGCAGCTTCGGGTTAGGTGAGGTAGATGCGTGAGTGGTGCCGGAGGCCGGGATTGAACCGGCATGGGCCTTTTGGGCCCGAGGGATTTTAAGTCCCTTGCGTCTGCCAATTTCGCCACTCCGGCAGCAGGGGCCGCAGTGGCGGGACTCTAGCATCGGGGTCCAGGTCGGTCAAGGTCGGCGTCGTTGGCGCAAACAGCCTGGCATCAAGCTGTTTGCGCCACAGGTCGGATCGCCGAGCGAATCGATCCCACTACGCCGCTTCAATCCGTGCTCTCTGACCTTCCTTTTGGATAAGCGATTTACTACGATCCATTACGTCTTTCATGCTGGATTGGACCGCCCGGCTCCAGCGAGTCGCTTGCAATTGGGCCTTCTTCGCATAGCGACCGACTTCTCGCCTGGTTGCTGCTCCCGTTTGCGGCGCAAAGAGTAATCCCACACCTGCCCCGATCACCGCCCCACCTGCCACCAACGCTGCGACCTTTACTGCCTGACGTCCCTGGTCTGACATGATGAACCTCCTTGAAACGGTTGGATGAAGAATGTGATTGCCGGCACTTTGTACGATCATGACTTATTCCTTCAGCAGTAAGCGTGCCAGACGAGAAACCACGAAAATTTCCTATGATTCGTCGCGGCCCTGTTTCTACGATTAAGAGCGATTAATTTTCGGTTGCGTTTTCCTCACAGGTCACGACACAGGCGTGACAGAAAACCAACATACGGAAGTGGTACGCCTCTCAAAATGGCTCCTGGCAATGCTCGGAATTGATTTCATGTGGAACGTTCGCGAGCTTGCAATGGTTGAGACCCTCACCTATGATCTTGCAACATCGCCACATGAGGCACTAATGACTTGGTTGCACGAGATCCCCTACCCCAACATCAGCCCGGTCTTTCTTGAGTTGGGGCCTCTGCAGTTTCGCTGGTACGGCCTGATGTATCTGATCGGACTGGCGGGCGCTTATTTTCTGATTACCCGTCGAGTGGAGTCGGCCGGCCTTCCCATGACCAAAGACCAGGTGTACGATATGGTCGTATGGGCTGCCCTAGGAGTGTTTATCGGAGGACGGTTTGGCTATACGCTCTTCTATAATTTTTCCTACTATGTGCAGCATCCAACCAAGATCCTCGCGGTCTGGGAAGGGGGGATGTCGTTTCACGGCGGCCTGCTCGGCGTCATTGTCGCGTTATTTTGGTTCAGCCAACGGCAGGGTATTCTCGCTTATACCGTCGCGGACTTGGCGGCCGCAGCCACGCCGATCGGGCTAGGATTCGGACGACTCGGCAACTTCATCAATGGGGAGTTGTACGGCCGAGCTACCGATGTTGACTGGTGTATGGTGTTTCCAAATGGGGGACCTGCCTGCCGACATCCCTCACAACTGTACGAAGCGGGTCTTGAGGGTGTGTTCTTGTTCGTTCTGCTATGGGTCATGGCGAAAACCGCGCCACCACCTGGGACTCTCTTCTGGAGTTTTATCGCGGGCTATGGATTCTGTCGTATGATCGTGGAATTTTTTCGCGAACCGGATGCCCACCTCGGTTTTGTCCTTGGCTCCTTCTCCATGGGACAGCTTTTATCTCTCCCGATGATCGTGGTGGGAGTCTTCATGCTCGCCATCGGCTATCAGAGACGGGCATTGATTCAGGCTAAATTTCAGTAAGGCATCTCATCGTCATCCAGCCCGACATGGTGTCCGAGTTCATGGACCACCGTGTCGCGGACCTCGTGAATGACTTCGGCCTTCGTCCGGCAGTGACGCAGGATGGGGCCTCGATAGATGGCAATACGGGCGGGCAGCTGACCGGCAGGCTGGAAGAACGACGTCTCATCGACGGGGACGCCCTGATACAGACCCAACAAATCGTCTGCTGATTCCAATTCAAGATCCTGCAGAACATCGGCCGACGGTTCTTCTTCGACCACGATGGAGACCTCCTCGGCAAGCGTCGCGAAACGGACCGGCAGTCCGGCGAGGGCCTCTTGGATCCAGACGTCGAACTCTTCCGGCGTGATATTCAGGGGACGTCGGGATCGTGACATCGCACTGGTTCCTCGCGACGGCTCGGCTATTGTGGCTTGGCATCCAAATACGATTTCTTATTGAGTTCATCGTCAGCGATACTCGCACGAAGCGGAGGCGCATCCCAGATAACCTTATTTCCCGGAGCCAGATTCGCCGCCTCCTTATAGTGTTTCTTGGCTTCAACCTTGTTGCCTGCGCGATAGAGTGTGGTTGCCAGGTTATAGTGCGCTTCGGCCAATGTCGGCTCGGCAGCAATCGTTTGGCGATATACCTGTTCGGCCTCGGCCCACTTCTGAGCTGCAAATAAGGCGTTGCCCTGCTCTACTTGCGCAGCCACGGCCGGAGAGACTCCCGCTGGAGCCTGCAGCACCGTCAGCGGCTTCGCCAGCGGACCCGTGCAAGCCACAAGAAACCATATTCCGATCACGCTTATGAGTCTCGCGTTCTTCATAGGTAGCCTCCTGCTAGAAATCAACGGCGATACCAGGCCGCAAAAAGATAAATTGAAACGAGAGATACGACAATCCTAAACAACTCTCGACGGCTCGCACGTAACTATCTGCTTGGGACCGATAATGATTCGCTCGGGTCCGTGCATCCCCAGCCGTCACGTCATCCGTCTTATAGTCGGCAATCCAGATCCGGTCGTCAAGCCGGAAAATGAGATCAATGACTCCTTCCAAAATCTGCCCCCCCTCCTGGGGCATGACAAATGGGACTTCTTTCCCGAGCACAGTCGCATGTTGCAGCCTTCTATAGGTTTCTGAAATAAGGAAGCGTTCAAAGATCGCAGCGAGATCCTCTGTGACGTCGGCCATTAATTGAGGATAATCCTGTGCCACATAGCGGCGAATGGTCTGCTCGATGACCGGACTGAGCTCAACACGTGCCCTGTTGAAGTCCCATTGTTCGAGCACCGCATGGGCGCAGACTCCGACCAGTCGAGCTAGATCGGCCTCATGGCCTGTCACAGTAGAATGGGAAACGGTCTCGGGCTTGCTTCCTGCCAGGTTCGAAGGGGTCAGTCTTCGCGGTGTCATTCGGTGCTGCTCCCACTCAAGCTGCCTTGCATGGCGGCGAATGAGGATAGGACCAAGGGTCGGTTTAGGAGCCATAGCGGACAGGTGGTCCTGTCTGCGCCGTCTCGATGCTACCGTGGCCGGCGTGATGATCCGAGCGAGCCGACTCGTTCCGATACAGATCTGATCAGTCATCGAAGGGGTTCCCTCGTCTGCAATCGCTTCTCCAAGCAGGGAGAGGACAGTATCATGTCCCGGTTTGCTCGTCTGCCCACCGGATAAGACCAACAAATCGCGCGCCCGGGTCATGCCGACATACAAGAGTCGCCGCTGCTCCGCTTCTTCCCGTGCCGCCATCTTCATATCCACGAGCACGGCTCCGAGATTCGAGCGGCCTCCCATCTGTAGGCTGTAACACCGGCTCGACCAATCATGATGGATGGACGGTCCCTTGCGAGGATTCTTTGATCCCTGGTGCAGGCCGGGAAGAATGACCACAGGAAATTCCAACCCTTTGGCCTTATGGATGGTCAGTACGCGGACCGCATCCAGCGATTCCTCAGCCAGCGCGCTTTCCGCTTCATCCGGCTGTTCCGCCACCCTGCTCATCATCAGGTCAACGAATCCGGTCAACGTGAGATGTGGACGATCGGCGAGTGTCTCTGCCATATCCCGTATCTTCCGCAGATTCGCTACGGCTTGCTCGCCATGGAGCGATGCCGCCGCCAACTCTAGAACGGGTAACCGTTCGAAGATCAGATCGATGGCGTCAGGCACCGGTCGCACGGGAGCGAGCTGGTGCAATTCTGCCAATCGCTCATAAAGTCGCCTCACCATTCCTGCCTGTGGATGGGTCCAGATAGACAGGCGTTCCCGTTGCTGGTAGTCCAATCCCTCCATCTGCTGGAGGGCCAATAGATCCCTGTCCGTCATTCCACCCAGAGGCGAGCGCAAGATTCCGACCAGCGCAATCATATCGTGTGAGTTGTCGATGACTCGAAGGATGTTGACCAAATCGATAATTTCCTGCCGACGATAAAAATGCTTTTCCCCGTCAGTGATATAGGCGATGTCGTGGCGGCGAAGAGCATCGAGATAGGTCTGTGTCTGAGTCAGCTTTCTGAAGATCAAGGCGATGTGGCCTGGTTGGAGCGGACCTTCTCGACGATCGCGATCCGTGACAGTCGTGCCGACGAGGAGTTCCTCCTTCAACCAGCGCGCCAGCGCTTCCGCCTCCGCCCTGGTTGCAGCCTGGACATCGAACTCCTCGTCGTCCTCTCCCGCTATGACGAGGCGAAGCTGTGCCCCGGAAACTGAGACTTCTGGTTTACGTTGCGGCCTGGCTGCCAGCCGTTCATTGGCCGGCTGAACATGCTCAGACGGTTGGAAGAGCCGGTCGAAGACATTGTTGACGACGTCGAGCACGTCTCCGTGGCTGCGAAAGTTCGTGATCAGGGAATAGAGTCCTCCGCCGCTCGCTCGAATTTTCTCCACCACTCGCTCGAAGGCTTCGATGTCGGCCCGGCGAAAGGCATAGATCGATTGCTTGGGATCCCCCACGATAAACAATTTGCCCGGCTCCAAGTCCACGTCATGCCAGGAAGTCTGATGGCTGCCCGCCCGTTCACCGAGGTAGAGGATAATCTCATACTGCACCGGGTCGGTGTCCTGGAACTCATCGACCAGAATCGCTCGATAGGTCTGTTTGATTCGAGTGCGTACGGCCGGGTGGTCGCGCAAGAGCGTTTTGGCCCGAGCCAATAATCCATCGAAGGCAATCCACCCCGAGCTGAGAAACCTTCGACGTACCTGCTCGAGGAAGGGTCGAACGAGCGTCACCACCTCTTGAAAATATGACTGGTCGACCGTGAGGAGTTGTTGAGCGAGTCCTATGATGGAAGCCGCCTCCTGGAACGCAGCTACATCCCATCCGGCAGGCGCCTTCCCGAGGCCTTTCTCAAGGAGGGCCTGTTCATCCTGAGGCAAGTGAGCGAGTCCCGGCGGCCCCTTCTCCGCCAAGAGTGCCAGCAATTGCACAGCGGCGGCGAGCATCTGTTCCGCTTTACGCCGTTTCGGTCGATCCTGCGCGGCAAGGAGAATGGTGGCACGGCCATACGTGGTCACAACCCACTCCCGCAAGGCGCCATCCAGGGAGAGGGATCGGCACTGACGTTCCAGCTCATCGAGGTCCACAAAATCCCCGGCAAGGGTAGCGGTAAATTGCTGGAGATCGTCGAGGCTGGTCTCAGCCAGAATTCGTCGCCATCGATCATGCTGCGGTCCGGCCGATCCAAGCTCATCGTCCAACCAGCGGTCCCAACATGATTGAAACAATTCCTTGAAACGAGACCCGTCATCCTCCTGAAATAATGGATCAATTTCAGACTCAATTGGATGGAGCCGCAAGAGGTGCGCGGCAAAACTATGCAAGGTGCCGATCTGGGCCTTTTCCATCTGATCAAGCGCCGTCCTTGCCCGTTCGCTTACTAGTTCGGCTGAGAGATGGTAACGGGTCCGGAAGGTGGCGATCAGATCGTCGCCCTGTTCGGTCAAACGAAGGAGTTGAGCGCGGAGCCGCTGCTTCATTTCAGTGGCGGCTTTGTTAGTGAACGTGAGGGCCACGATCTCCGTGATGGCCAATGGGTTTGGCTCTCTTAGAAGGAGGTTGAGGATGCGATTCACGAGGATCGTGGTCTTGCCAGTCCCGGCTCCCGCAATCACCACAACATTGCGGTCCCAGATTGTCTCCGCCAGGAGCCGATCCTGGGAGTCCGCGAGTGTCAGGCTCTCACTCATCGTTTACTTTCTGTTTTCTCAATCGGCGCAAGACCCGGGCCTGGGGCGATCGGTAAGAGCGCCACCAGGCCATGGTGTCGTGGCGTCGGCAGGCGGCAGGAAATTCACAGTAATTACAATAGCTATCGGGAAGAATAAAAAACTCTCTGCATGCGATGCCTTGAATCAGTGTCACAAGCGTCTGTCGAATCAAGTCACCGGTGTGGCCGGTCCAGAGACCCGCATCAAACGTTGACCGAGAGATAGGCTGTTTCCACTGAGAAGCCAGGAAAATCAATTGGACATCGGTTGGTGCAGGCAGCGAGGGCAGCATCATGCGGGCATAGAGCGGTGGTTGCAGTCGAAATCCACGCACGGCCGACAGGGCAAGATTGCGATCCACGGCGGTGATTTCATTTCCCTGCTTCAACTTATAATCCACGATACGAAGCGCCGGAGGTTCAACTCGATAATCGACACGGTCCACCGTGCCATGGACCCTCAGGGAAACCGATGACGCATCGGACTCCAGGGGGACAACTCCTTGGACAGCAGCCTCAAACGCAACGGGACGGAAGCCGGTTGCCTGATACTCAGCCTGGTCAGAAGAAACAGCCGCCGCGACCAATTCCGCTACTTGTTCGCGAGCCAACGTCCAAAGCAGGGCGCGCCCCGTTCCCCGGGTTACAGCATGAGCGGCAAACGTCTCGGTCACAGCTCCATTCACCATCGATTGCACCGTGCCCTCGCTTAGGAAGGCATCCGGCCACTGGAGCAGCACCAATCGTTCATAGCTCAACCGGAGCGATTCATGAAGGAGGGTCCCAAGCGTTACGGCAGGCAGGTGGTCATCCTGAAGCCGACGCACAGGTTCCAGCCGAAGAACTTTTTCTGAAAAGTATTGAAATGGACAGGTCGCATACCGCTCCAGTGCGGTTGGCGAGAAACTCCGTTCCGTGGCCATCGCCGATGCAGGTGCCTGAGCACCGAGCATACCGTCGAACGGGCCAAGCTCAGGGGATTCTCGCTCAATGATTTTCAACACGGCGAGGCCCTGTTCAAAGATGGGCCGGTCACGTCCCAACGCATCGAGCACTGGCAGCGCATCGTGACCCTGTAACAGGCAGCCCAAGGCCAATTCCTCGCCCGGTAACAGGTCTTGAATCGAGGGCTGTTCGCTGATCCGCGAGGTCAACCGTCGCGGAACCGACTCTTCCGGCCTCCCGACAAATCGAGGATCGCGCATCGCCATGGCGATGAAGGCAGACGGCGCCTTGACACGCCCTGTATCATCCGCTCGCAGGTACGAGAGATACAGCCGGTTGGTTGCCGAGCGGCTGAGGAGTTCAAACAACAGGAGTTCCTCTTCGTGCCCCGCTAATTTCTCATCGATCTTGTAGCCCAGGGTCGATTCCAGTACGACTCGTTGACGGTCACGGAGAAATGGGTCTTCACGCACGTATCGTGGAAAATTCTTTTCGTTCAGACCGAGAATAAAGAGCGCACGCACCGTCCGGCCGCGGGCCGTCATGGCATCCAGCACCTGAACACCCTGGTGCCTCTCCTCTTCGATGGGAATGCTGGTCTCTTCCAATATTCGTTGGAACAATTCGACCCATTCCTCCCATGAAAGATCCTCTCCCAATGGTTCCAGCTGCTGCAGGCGAATCAACGAGGATCGGATCAGCAAGCCGACCTTGATGAGATCGGTAGGGTCGGTTGATTCAGGCGAAGAGGCGTCGAACAAATCAGGGACATGCACATGAGATTTCACCAGGGTGAGAAAGGCGTCGGTCAGTGTTCCGACCGATCCTTGCGCAGGGAGAGCCCGACAATCCTGAATCAGTCGTGAAACGCGCTCCCACAAGTATGTGAGCTGAGAGGTCTCGCGCGTCCCGACTATGGGCTGATCATCTTCGTCAGGTTCCGCCTCTGCATCGAAAAGAACCGACGCACTGGCCGGCTCTGCCACACGCCTCCATTCCGTTTCCCCCTTCGTAATACCCAACGTGTAGGCCAGGGAGCGCCAACTGTCGGGTCGGAGACCCGCTCTGACAGAGGCGGTACCTGGTATCCGATAGAAGGGGGACGTGACCACATCCAGCATGGCTGCACGATCGAAGTCATTCAGCGGGAGCGATGCGAGTCGCAAGAGGGTTTTGACCAAGGGTTCGCGTGATAGCGGCCGCCCTGCTGTTGACGTGAACGGCACCAGATGATGATCGAATACCGATTGCAGCCGAGCCTGATAGGGCTCTAGCGTACGGGCCACCACGCCGATCTCGTCGAAACGATAGCCGTTCACCTCGACTAATGTCAGGATTTTACGGCAGACCACCGCCAACTCCTCCTCAACCCCGATGACGTTCGTGACGGAGAGTTCGACCAGCTCCGTTGTTCCGGCACGGTTTCCCTCACCGCCATGATCCTCATGGGTATCTGCAAACGAGAGAAGATGACGCTCGAAAAATCGGCGGGCAAAAAGAAAGGCCGGGAAATCTTGTAGCGGAAAGTACAAGGTAGTCGGCGCCACGCGGACCACTGATTCAAAAAACGAAAGTTGAACCTGCGAGAGATCATAAAAACCATAGTAGAACAGACGTTGCAGTCCATTAAGGAACGAGGAACCTGAGAGGTCCCCGCCGAGCGAGGCCGCCAGGTCGTCAGGAGAACCGACGCCGAGCGACCGGCTGGCTTCCATGATGGCCGCATGCAAGATGAACAGGGAATGGAGCCAGGTGTGGTCATCCTTCTCGAACACCCCTTCCGCAAGGGCCTTCAACGCCGTCGTTGGTTCGACCACCGCGTCTTTCAGGTCGCGCACCGTCGCCCACAAGCCTTTCCATGTTCCCGGTGAGGCAGGCAACCGCGATAGCGGTTCAAGCCCGGGAAGCTTTCGATCAACGACCTGCCGCACCAATTGTTCGAAGAAAAAATCATCGACCAGTTGCAGGGTCGGTTCGGATTGGTTCGCAGAGAGCCCAGTGAGGTCATCGCGCAGGCGGAGGGCCAACTGGTGGAATGTCAGGAAGTAAATATTGAGGAAGCCACGAGGTTCATGATGCGTGAGCAATTGTTTCAGCCGCTCGACCAGGGAGGCCGAGGGGACAATGATAGCGATCGGAGCAAAGGGATCGTCGATCTTACAGCGCCGAATGTCCTCGATCAGAGCACGCTCAAGAGTGGGATGGAAGGGCCCGGTAACGATGCGAAGCATGTTCTACTATGATTGACGAGTGGCAAGAGAGGAGTGAATGTTCACTACAGCACCAATTGTCAGGACAGTGCGTTCGTCACGTCTGGCCTGTGGCGCGATCACCGAATCGCTAGCCGGTTTCCGGCCCCAACAGCTCGCCGTTGCAATCCACACAGCACCAGTCGCCATCGATGAATCCCATCGGGTCACCGCACATCGGGCACTCGGGCGGAGGTCCCTTGGCAAGGACAGGAAGTTCGGGTAGTTCAAAATCGTCGTCGTCATCGGTCATGGAACGGTCCTTCCCCTACTCGCGCGGTTTCATTTTAAGCAACAGGGCTTTTTCGGCGCTCTCCCGACTCGGTACTCCGACGAACGTCAGTCGCCCGTCGATAATGGTGGCAGGCACTGCCCTGACCGCATGCCGATCAGCGAGGCTCCGTCCATCCTCTGTGGTGATATCCACCTCGCGATAGCTGAAGCTATACTTCACCCGCAATTGCTTCCAAAGGCTCTTGGCTGACGGGCAAGCCCCACAGCTGGGCGAAACTAAAAGCAAAATGTTCGGCATTGATTCCCTCCAACTACAGTGCGATCTTAACACCGCCTCGAAGAGGGTCGCAAGCAAGGAGAGTCACTGGTTTGACTTCCCGTGGTGGAAGGCGCAGCATGGCAATCCTGAACGGTCATGCAAAGGTGTATTGTGACTCCTTGTTAGGCGTGTCAATACAAGCACACAGAATCATTCGAAACCGAGTTACGTCCTCCTGGTGTCCTTCGCCATGAGGGCATTTTTGTCTGCGCAGCGGTACCCGTCATCAACATGACGTCATGGGCCTTAACCTCATCGAGAAGGAGACAGCGATGAAACGACTGGCAGCCCTTTCGGCCGGACTGATCCTGGGATCCCCCACGCTCGCCCTGGCAGTGGAACACAGTGCGGGGTACCGGGGAATCGGACAACTCTACTTCGGCCTCATGGCCGCGATTTTGATCTATGGCGTCTACGATAGCTTCGGGAAGAAGGCGATGTATGTGGCGGCACCGATCATTCTGGTCGGGCTCTACATGATGTTGCCTGAGAACTAAAGCTTTGCTCCTGGGATATACGATGAAAGAGAAGGGCCAGGCTAATCCAGCCAGTCTTTCTCTTTCAGCTTCCGTGGAAGATATTTCTTTGTGAGGTACTGGAAGTCTTTGTTGGCAAGGGCGTCCAGTTCATACTTCAGCCCGCTCGCGAGCATCCGCTTGATTTCCACCTGCCATGCCGGTTTCTGAAACCACTGATAGTTGAGGAGCTCTTTCGCACGGACGATGTCCTTCTCATTCAGTTTGATCCCGACATTACGCGGGAGTTCGTACCGTTCAGGATCGGCGCTGGAGAGACCGATGAACTTTGCTTTGGGGATCGCCATACGTTGGCTCTCGAAGGCCAGATTGATCGAGCCCTGCTTGACGACGGAATAGATATAGTATCCCCAGGGATCGTTGTCGACTAGGACATAGACCGGTAGGCGATACTCTTCGTGCAGTCGCCGTGCCAGGCGGCGGACCCCACGAGGCGGCTGTCCGTTCCCCGTCAATAGCACACAGTTATAGCGCCGCCAGAACTTGTCTTCCGAGAGGCGGTTCCATTGCGTACCTTTTTCGACCAGCAGCACGAAGTCCGCCGTGCATCGACGGATCTCCACATACTCCGGCTCGACAATCGATGGGACCGAATAACCGCCTTTCCCAAGCTTGGCGCAATCCACGCGATCACCGTCGTCGCCGAGCACGAGGGGGCCGACCACACTCCCCCCGTTCTCCGCACGCACATGCAGCTCTTCGCGGAGCGCCACGAGCGACACTTCCAGATCCTCGATGATCGGGTCCGATTCGTCCTGAGTATCGAACGTATTCTCGTGCGAGTCCTGAATAGTGTGTTTCGTCCGGTAGTAGATCTCTCTCAGCGAGGTCGTCAATTCTGCGCGTTGCAGTTCGGAAAGCGCGTCCGCGACCAACATGGTCTGCATGAACTTCTTGGCCATGCCCACGTTGAAGAACGAACGCGCCTGTTTCTTGGGTCCCATCTCGAGCAGGCCCTTGCGTGCATTGAAGGTCACGTTCGAAAGGGCGCGAACCGGAATCGCCATGGTCGGATCTTTTGTGCGCTGAGCGGCTGTGATGACCATGTCGGCCAGCCCGATCAATTTCTTCTCGACCGTCCCATTCCTCGTGTGTTTCGTTTTGGCCATGCGTCGTCCTATTTGTTCTTTCGTATCTGGTGAGCCTTGCGACCTCTGCCAACCGCACTTGCCTGCTGCTGCCGGGATGAGCTCTTCTTTGGAAACGATTGGGCGGGGGCGGCGTTACCCAGATCTTTCTTGGAAAATTTCGTCTTCGAAGTCTGTTTCTGCCCGGGTTTCGTGGAGGTTTGCTTCTCTTCGATGCGTATTCTATCGGGAGTTTCGGTCACCGGCTCGACGATCCGCGATACATCAAGAGTCGGCGGGATACTGCCTTCAATTCCTTCAGCGGTGACAATGATGGAGTGCGGCAGACCTTCCGGACCGGCGCCCGTCTTGCCGAGCGTTTCATCTGTCTTCATACCGCCCGTCCGCGAGGACGCAATCTTCTGCAGCTGCGCTTTCAACTTTCCTGTGGCCAGCTTGCCACCCTTCAGCCGGTTACAGGCTTCGACGACTTCCTCAATATAAAGTTCGAAAATATTGCGCCGCCGGTATTCACTCGCCGCCCGCTCTCGCCGGCGGAGGAAGAGCCCGAGCCGGCGTCCGCACTCGCGGAGCGCCAGGGTAATTTCCTTGTCTATTTCGTCGTACTCCGCAATCGCTTCCTTCGACTCACTCGTAAAGGGTACCCACACGGAAGCGATGTGCACGAAGATCACCATCGGTCCGGCCGGGAGGGCTCCGCGTGACTGGGCGATCCCATAATTGCGCCAGGTCGTGGCAAGCACGGCTTTGAACGTGGCACAGGCTGATTGCTGATAGAGCAGCGGAACCCGGTTCGCATAGCGAATCACGCGGGCGAGTTCTGAGTCTCCCTCCTGCTGTTCCCCCTCTGCCAGGGGCATCGCCGGCTTCTCAGGCTTCGTCTCACTGTCGGGAGCTTTGCCGAAGGCTAGCCCCGCTTCGATGATGAAGGGATTGCCGCGATAGACGGAGGGAGGCCGACTGACTGCGGTATAGAATTCTCCCTTGATCTGCTTGTAGAGGCCTGAGAGGATCGCCTTCTCGCCGATCGGCGAAAGGCAGTTGGTCGGCGGGGCCATGATCTTCGTCGCTTGAATGGTGCGATAGAGCGTTTCTGCGATCGCGCCGCGTATGTCACGGGGCTTTGCCCTGGGCGAGACCGTCGCCGCTTTACATATTTCATCCGCGAGCGCGGGCGTCACCCGACAGAAATCGCTCGACAGAAAGCTCGAAAGGGTCTGGCTCTTGGCCTCCTGGAGCATCCTGAGAAGCATCCCGAACTCGATGCCGTAGGGATGCGGCTTGATCTCTCGCGGCGAGGGTGGCAGTTCGTGATACGCGCGGGGATATTCCTTCGTTTCACCTTCCGGGGTTCGATAGATGAGTCTCACGTGCGCATTGGCGATTGACGTCTGTTCGAGATATTCGTCGACCGAGGCGCGCCCCTTTTGATAACGCCCCTCGACTTCGATCGCCACCTGCGTACCGCGGGCCTGATCCCAATCGATCTGCTTGTTTTCATGGACCAGCGGTTCGTTCTTCTTCGTATCGATCTGCACTTCAAAGTAATGCGCCGAGGCTTTCGGACCGGTACGCGAGATGATTTTCACCGGTTTACCGGTCGTCAGTTGACCATACATCCCTGCCGCTGAAATACCGATCCCCTGCTGGCCGCGGCTCATGCGGAGACGATGGAACTTGGAGCCGTACAAGAGCTTCGCAAAGATTTTTGGAATCTGCTGACGGACGATTCCGGGGCCGTTGTCCGTGACGGTAATCCGGAACCGGGTCGCCTGACTCGCGGGCGGCACAGCGGAAGATCCGGCCGCCACAGCCTCCAGCTGTACTGTAACCTCCGGAAGAATCCCGGCTTCCTCACAGGCATCCAACGCGTTGTCGACTGCCTCCTTGACGCAGGTCAGCAAGGCTTTGCGCGGGTTGTCGAAACCGAGGAGGTGCCGGTTCTTCGTGAAAAATTCGGAAACGGAAATCTCCCGCTGCCTGGCGCCCATTTCCACTGCGGTGACTGCCGAGACTGCCCGAGGCACGTTTTTCTTGGGCGCCCGTGATTGAGGCGGTGTCTTCGATGGAGATACAGACTTCAGAGCAGACGCAGATGGCTTGTGCTTGGCCATTCATCCTCTCAAAATATTTATGTGAAGAAACCGGGCGGCATTGTACACACATTGAATGGATCAGCAAACCCTCACTGCCATCCCCTGCGAGTGGAAATGGCAACACATAGCTCTTGTCGGCAGCGTGAGGAGTGAGGCAGACCATAGTGCGGTGGTGAGATGGGGGGAGCGCTAACCGGAATGAGCAAGAAATTGGCAGGCTGCGGAAAAACGATGTTGGCACGCGAGAGCTTCGAAAGTCCGTACGTGTGGCGCAACAGGAAAACATTCCCACAGGACGCTCAAAAAGGCCGTCCAGCAAGGCCGCAGCGAGTGAAGGGCCGAGGCGTACCCTCTGGGGCGCACGGTGCGACGAATAAGGAGCACCACGTCTGTGCGCGCCGCCGAGTCGGTGAGGCGGCCGGGTTCCCGTTGAGGGTCTGAACGATGCGAGAACGATGCGAGAACGAAGCTGGGGGACTTTTTCAGCATCCTGTTAGGGTGGGAGGAGCGCGCACCTACCGAGGACAGCATAGGTACGGCGGAAATCTTGGTGGGACTTTAGGCTTCCCAGTCAAGCTGGGCTTGCACACCATCCCAACGCTCGATCCCCTGATGAACCATATTCCCTCGGGGCGTTAAGCTCCCCCCACAGGGATACGATATCCCTCCGATATAAGTGAGTCAAGCCTATGTGGACTACGCATGGCCACTGCCTTCGGCCTCTTCGTATTCGTCGATGAGTTGCTCAAGTTCATCGAGTTCGGCTGGTCGGACGTTCTGAAATGAAACCCCGAATGTGTCTTCTCCAACCCACTGCACGCGCGCATCTTCGATCGAGACCGGCTCCTCCGCGCCGGGGATGACCAGTCGCACGCGGATCACCTTGCCCGGATAGACTTCGAGGTCACAATCGAACTTGGCGCCACCGATTGAAAGGTCAAGGGTGACCGCTTCTATCTCATGCGAGTTTTCCAACAGGAAACCCTGCACCTGTGTCGGTACCCGCCGGTGTTGTCGTCGATCCATGTGGCTCCTCATCTGCCGGTATATGGCCGGACAACCAGGGACAGTGCCGTGTGATTACCCCCTGCCATTATGAAGAGGATACGTATGTTGCAAGGAGAAAACATAGGAATAGATCGCTCTCACTGCTCAGCGTCACGATCGCGAGACAGAGAGGAGCACGGCAGGAAACAATTCATGAACAGAGCACGACGACTCGATGGTAACTGGGACGACAGGGATCGGAGACCGTGACTCGTCGATCGCACGCCGGGGATCTCTGTGCAAGGGACCATGAGGAAGCGGTCCCGTGCATCATCGCAATCGATACAGATTTTTTCCGCCAAGACGTTTCGTTAGCGGACCTTGAGGACCTTGCCGTCAAGTTTGGTGTCTGTCACGAACTTCTCGAAATTCTTGTTGTACAGTTCGTTGAGCAATTCTTGTGCATCGGAGGGCTCGAACCAGAACACCTGGTTGGTCCCGGAACTGGTGAGTGTCTCACGGACCTGGCTGCCATCAGCGCGATTGTTCACCTGGACGATCAGGCGGTTTTTGGCGTTCAGCGTAGTCTGTCCGATGCTGCTCTTGGTATCGACGCCAACATCGGCAAGACTCCCCGAAATCGTAATATCCGCTCCGTCGATGCCTGCGTCCTTTCCGACGGCCGCGTTCCAGCCTTTTCCCTTGAGATAGTCGGCAAAGGCCTGTGCCGTGACTTCGCCTAGCGTGCCAGTGGGAAGGCTGAAGTAACTCTCCCCACCCCAGAGATGATGTCTCTTGCCGAGGTGTGACGTGTCCGTGCGATTGTCTTCGAAAGGCTGGATCGTTACGGTCGGAGAACTCATCGCGGCGATCTTCTCGTCGCCTCCACTCACGACGGGAACCTTGAGATCGATACGTTCCCCCGTGCTTGCACAGCCTGATGCCAAGATGATTCCGAGAAGCCCGATGCCGACGACGTGATAGTGCTTCACAGATCCCTCCCTCGTGATGTAATGGCCTAGTACCTGTATCCCGGTGCGGGACCGCGTCCTCGATTATTTGGTCACGAAATGAACTCGCCGATTCTGTTGATAACAGTCTTCGTTCTGCTGCTTGCAGAAGGGCCGTGCTTCACCGTAGCTCGTGGTCTGAAGCTGCGAGACTGGCACCCCCAGGTCCTGGAGATACTTTTTGGCGGCACGCGCCCGCTTCTCGCCCAGGACGAGATTGTACGCCAAGGTGCCTCGTTCATCGCAATGGCCTTCGATCAGCGCGGTTTTCTTCCCATTGGATCGAAGCCACTCGGCATTGCTGTCGAGTACCGGCATGGCATCCTTGCGGATTTGAAACTGGTCGTAATCGAAGAACACGTCACCTAATCCATCGCTGCCAGACGCAGACTCCGGCGAGAGCGAGAGATTGGATGGGAGGCTGCCAGATGGTGTGGACGCGCTCCCAGAAGGCCGGTCGAACGATCGTTCCGTCGGCACCGTCTTGATCGCGTCCGGTTGGATCGCCTCGCTCTTTGCCCGGGCGGACTGTGCGGATTGATCTCCGGACGAGGAGGCCACGTTCTTACCTGAGCAGCCCGCGAACAGGAGCATGAGGCTCACACTCAAATACAGGCTGATGACTCTTCGATGCATGGGATGGCCTCCTAATCTGTCGTGATGATTCGTCGCATAGCTTCGTCTAGGTCAGGACAGTTTCTCACACGCACTACAACTTTCGCTGATGGTCTGTTCCATATCTTCACGCAGGTACGACTCCGGACGTTCACCCTATCTTTATAGGTGGTCAACGAGTGTCCGTCAACCCAAAATCTCTCCCTCGTCCTATGGGTGTGTGGCGATCAAACCCTTTCCAAACCGGAGGTTGCATCCCTCTCCGGCTTTCGCTAAGGTGCGGCTCATGACCCATTCCCTCGCGCGTTCACTCGTCCTGGCTGGCGCGAGCGGGCTCTTCCTCCCGCTGAGCTTCCCCAACTATGACCTCGGTCTGCTGGCATGGATCGCCCTTGTGCCATTGCATTGGGCGTTGGACGGCAAGAGCAAGACGCAGGCATTTTGGATCGGCTGGCTATCCGGTACGATCGCCTTTACCGGCATGATGGCCTGGGTAGTGACCGCGATGACCACCTACGGCAAAGTCCCGTTGGTCATCAGCTACGGCATCATGTTGCTCCTCACGACCTATCTCGGTCTGTACGTCGGCATCTATTCTGCCGGGGCAACCTGGTTTCGTACCCTTGTTCCTCGCTACGGTCTGTTTGCAGTTCCCTGCTTGTGGGTCAGCCTCGAACTGATCCGGACGTATGCCCTGAGCGGATTGCCCTGGGGTCTCCTCGGCTATTCACAATATCGCCAGATTGAAGTGATTCAGATTGCGGATCACATGGGGGTATACGGTGTCTCGTTCCTTATTGTGCTGGTGAATGTGGCGCTGGCTGAGTTGCTGTCCTGGCTCATGCCATTGCTCCGGGGGTTCCGACCTGCGAAGCTCCCCTGGGAACTCGTGGCGATGACAGCCTTGCTGGTATTGCTCTCATGGGAATATGGTCTCAGGGCATTGTCTGGCGCCCCTTTTTCTGATATTCCACGTTCGTCCATCACTGTAGGGGTGGTACAGCCTAACGTCGATCAAGCGGTGAAGTGGGATACGGCTTATCGGGAAGAAACCCTCGCACGTTTTGACCGGCTGACGGGGCAACTCGGCCGTGCCACCGATTTGGTGATCTGGCCGGAAGCGGCAACGCCGTTCGTCTTTGAGCGTGAGCCAGTCTATCAATTACAAGTTATCGCACTGGCCAATCGAGCCCAGGCGCCTATCTTGTTTGGAAGCCCTGCTCTGCGTTTCTACCAGGATCGGCGGCCGTATCTGTTGAACAGTGCCTATCTCCTCTCCCCCGACGGGCAGATGCTGGGGCGCTATGACAAACATCATCTGGTGCCGTTCGGAGAATATATTCCGTTGAAATCCTCGCTCCTCATGTTTCTCGATAAATTAGTGGAAGGGATCGGTGATTTCGAGGCGGGGCCTGGTCCGACGATCCTGACGCTGACACCACAACCACGATCTGCTGCTGCCGGAAGCTTAGCGGGGACGACATCGCGACCGGTAAAATTCGGCGTGGCCATCTGCTACGAAGTGATCTTTCCGAATCTGGTGCGGCAATTCGCCGCGAATGGGGCGGAGTTCTTAGTGACCGTGACGAACGATGCCTGGTTTGGTCGGTCGTCGGCGCCCTCTCAACATTTTGCGATGGTGGTGTTTCGTTCAGTCGAGAACCATTTGGCTTTTGCCCGTGCAGCGAACACGGGCATTTCCGGCTTCATCGATCCGTTCGGACGGATCGATGAAGCGACGCCGATCTTTACAGAGCAGGCGGTGAAGGCGACGATCCAGGTCTGGCGCCCACATACGTTTTACAGCCTGCACGGAGACGTGTTTGCCTATGGCTGTGTTATAATCTGCGCGCTTTTGTGCCTGTTCGGCTATTTCCGCACCAAGGGGGCTGAACCCAGCGCAGTGGCTGCCACTCCGATTTAATGTGAAAGGATCGCCTCATGTTGGATGAAGTACGGATTCGCGTTCGTGCCGTTGAGCAATTGGTTTCGGAACTACGGGGGCATCTTTGACTTCGCTCGCATGACGGCCGAGTTGGCACATCTTGAGCAACAGACATCGCAGCCGGATTTTTGGAACCATGCTCAGTCGGCGGCCAAGATCAGCCGGAAGAAATTCGCGATCGAACGCGAACTGCAGCAGTGGCGTGATATCGATGAAAAGATGAACGATCTGGGCGCCTTACTTGAGCTGGCCGAAGAAAGCGGCGATGCTGGCCTTGAAAAGGAACTCATCGCTGAGCTGAATCAGTTTGAACCCACGCTCGCCGCTACCAGGGTTGAGCTCCTGCTCTCGGGCGAGTTGGACCCCAACAATGCGATTGTGGCCATCCATCCTGGCGCCGGTGGGACGGAATCGCAGGACTGGGCACAGATGCTCCTTCGCATGTACGTCCGTTGGGCTGAGAGCAAGAAATTCAAGGTCGAAACGTTGGATCTGCTCCCCGGAGAAGAAGCGGGAGTGAAAAGCGTGACGCTGTCGGTGACCGGTGCCTATGCCTATGGCTATCTCAAGGCCGAGGCAGGGGTGCACCGGCTGGTGCGTATTTCGCCCTTCGATGCGAACAAGCGGCGGCATACCTCCTTTGCCTCGGTGTTCGTCTATCCCGAAGTGGATGACGATATCGATCTCGTGATCGAGGACAAAGACCTCAAGATCGATACCTTTCGGGCAGGTGGTGCCGGAGGCCAGAATGTGAATAAGGTTGAGACGGCCATCCGCATGACGCATCTGCCGACCGGGATTGTCGTGCAATGTCAGAACGAACGGTCCCAGCTCCAGAATCGCAATGGCGCGATGAAGGTCTTGAAAGCGCGTCTCTACGAACTGGAACTGAAAAAGAAAGAAGCGGAGTTCAATGCGATCGTCGGCGAGAAGAAGGATATTTCCTGGGGCAGCCAAATCCGGTCATATGTATTCCAACCCTATCAAATGGTCAAAGATCACCGGACCGGGTATGAAGTAGGACAAGTCGCCGCCGTCATGGATGGTGATCTGGACGGGTTCATCGAGGCCTATCTGAAAATGAAGCAGCTTGGGAAAACCGCACTCAGCTATCAGCAGTCGGCAACGGACGAGTTTGATAGTTGACCGAGGAAAGAAGATAGTAAAGGCGTATACGATGGATGATCTGAACGAACAGCAGCAGCAACGCATCAAAAAGCTCGACGTTCTTCGTGAAGCAGGCGTGGCACCCTATGGCACGCGATTCGACGTGAAGGATCGGGCAGGCCAACTCATCACACTCCATGGCGAGAAAACCAAAGAAGTACTGGAGGAAGAGAAGATCTCTTGTACCTTTGCCGGGCGCATCGTCGCGCTGCGGCGATTCGGCAAGGCGGGATTCGCGGTGCTGCAAGACGGATCAGACCGGCTGCAAGTCTATCTCAAGAAAGATCACCTCTCAGAGCAGGCCTATCGTGTCGCCGAGCAGCTCGATCTGGGCGATTGGATCGGCGTGACCGGTACCCTCTTTCGCACGAAGACGAATGAATTCACCGTCGAAGTCTCACAACTGACCTTCTTGAGCAAAGCACTCCGACCGCTCCCGGAAAAGTGGCACGGCCTGACCGATGTGGAAACCCGCTATCGGCAGCGCTATGTCGACTTGATCGCTAATCCCGAGGTCCACGGCATCTTCGTCATGCGCAGCAAAATTATCGCAGGTATTCGTGCCTTCTTGATCGAACGAGGGTTCCTTGAAGTCGAAACGCCGATGATGCATCCGATTCCCGGTGGTGCGGCAGCGAAACCCTTTGTCACCCACCATAATGCCCTCGACGTCGATCTCTATCTCCGCATCGCGCCGGAACTCTACTTGAAGCGGTTGGTCGTAGGCGGCTTCCCCCGCGTGTTCGAAATCAATCGCAACTTCCGGAACGAAGGCATCTCGACGATTCACAATCCGGAGTTCACGATGCTGGAGTTCTACGTGTCCTATGCCGACTATCAGGATTTAATTCTCCTGACGGAAGAACTCGTCTCCTCCTTGGCGCAGCAGGTCCTCGGCAAGACAGTCATCGGCTATCAGGGCAAGGAGATCACCCTCACGCCCCCATGGCGCCGCTGGTCGTATCATCAGGCTATCCTGGAGGTGAACAACCTTGATCCTTCCGTCCTTGAGGATCAGGACAAAGCGGTCGCGGCGGCCAAAAAACTCGGCATCGCGATCGATCCGAAATGGCCGCTCTTCAACATCGTGAACGAGATCTTCGAGGAAACCGTGGAGCCCAATCTGCAACAGCCGACGTTCATCACCGATTACCCCATTGAAATCTCCCCGCTCGCACGACGCAAAGACTCGAACCCGGCGTTAACCGATCGCTTCGAGCTCTACATTGCCGGTCGGGAAATCGCGAATGCCTTTTCAGAGTTGAACGATCCGTTGGATCAACGGGCACGATTCGAGGGACAAGCGGCACAACGGGCAGCGGGTGACGAAGAAGCGCATCTGGTCGATGAAGACTTCCTGCGAGCCTTGGAGTACGGCATGCCGCCGACTGCGGGCGAAGGCATCGGCATCGACCGGTTGATCATGCTCTTTACTAACCAAGCTTCGATCCGCGACGTGGTCCTCTTCCCACAACTGAGACCCGAGAAATAACGGTGGCCCTCCCCTACGAAATCTTTGTCGGGTTGCGGTACCTGCGCGCGAAGCGCAGGAATCGGACGATTTCATTGAACACCGTGGTCTCCATTGCGGGAATCACGCTCGGTGTGGCTGCCCTGATCGGGACGGTCGGTATCATGACCGGTTTCAAGGAAGACATTCAGGCGAAGATTCTCGGGACAACAGCCCACATCATCGTGCAGGATCGGATGAAGGATGGTATGAGCGATTACGATCCGGTCACCAAGCAGGTCGCAACGGTGCCGGGTGTCGTGGCGGCCACTCCGTTCGTGCTGAAGCAGGTGTTGCTCACGACCCAAACCGGCGTGCAAGGCATCGTGATACGAGGCATCGATCCCCAACGCGAGGGCACGGTGACCGAACTGGCCAAGAATCTCTCGACCGGTCAGTTAACCGACCTCAGCCGACCGGTCAAGGTAATGCAGCCGCCAGCCGATGACCCGACCGGCCCGGCAGTCGAAACAGAAAAACCCGGCATCATCCTGGGCAAGGAATTGGCGCTTCGACTCGGTGTTTTTGTCGGCGATACCATCAATGTCGTTTCGCCTGTCGGTCCGATCAGTGCGATCGGTATGGTGCCGAAAATCAGGACATTCGCGGTGGTAGCCCTGTTTCAATCCGGCATGTACGAGTACGATTCGTCCTTGGCCTACATCGATCTCGCGGAGGCACAGAAGTTTTTCAACATGGGGCAGACTGTGACGGGCATCGAAATCAAAGTCACGGACGTCTTCCACGCGGACGAAACAGCTCGCTCCGTGGAACAGTCGCTCGGCTTCGCCTATGGGGCTCGCGACTGGATGCAGATGAATCGCAATCTTTTCTCAGCGCTCAAACTCGAGAAGACGATGATGTTTCTGCTGTTGGTGCTGATCACGATCGTCGCGTCCTTCAATATCGTGAGCACCCTCACCATGATCGTCACGGAGAAACAAAAGGAAATTGCAATCCTCAAGGCCATGGGGGCGACCCGTAAGAGTATTCGTCGCATTTTCATGCTGAACGGGCTGATCATCGGGTTGTCGGGGACGGCCATCGGCATTCCGCTCGGCTATGCGTTTCTCTGGCTGATCCAGACATTTTGGACCTTCGATCCCACGGTCTATTACATCTCGCGGATTCCCGTCCATGTACAAGCCATGGACGTCCTCCTCGTCGCGGGGTCTGCGATTGTGATCAGCTTTGCCGCGACGGTCTACCCTTCTCTCCAGGCCGCCAAGCTCGAACCGGTGGCCGCGCTGCGCTACGAATGATCATGGCGACCCCTATACCATTTCTATATCATTCTGGGACCGTGGCATGATCGCCGTCATCGATCTGTACAAATCCTTTCCGATGGGGGAGCAGACCCTCACGGTGTTACAAGGCGTCAATCTACAGATTCAACGGGGCGAGTTGATTGCGATCGTCGGAGCCTCGGGAGCCGGAAAGAGCACATTGCTGCATATCATCGGGACGCTCGATCGTCCGACAAAAGGGACGGTCCACTTCGACGGCAAAGATCTGTTTCAGATGTCAGAGGTTGAACAAGCAGAGTTTCGGAATCGGCGTATCGGCTTTGTCTTTCAATTTCACCATCTCCTGCCGGAGTTCAGCGCACTCGAGAATGCCTGTATGCCGGCCTTGGTCCAGCGACGCCAGCAGGCAGATATTGAACCGGAAGCCATTGCGTTATTGCAGGAGGTCGGACTGGGAGCCCGATTGCATCACAAGCCTGGTGAATTGTCCGGTGGTGAACAGCAACGTGTGGCTGTCGCTCGGGCCCTCCTGCAGAAGCCTGATCTCGTGTTGGCCGATGAACCGACTGGAAATCTTGACACGCACACGGGCGATGCGCTTTTTGCCATGATGCGTGAACTGAACAAGGCCCGCGGAACGACCTTCGTGATCGTTACCCATAACGACAAGCTCTCGGCCCAAGCAGACCGGATCGTGTACATGCAGGATGGTCAAATCGTCTAACCCTTGACGAGCCGTCGTTCGTTCAATACACTCAGCAAAATCCCTGATCGTTCCCCGAGGACGACATCATGCTCCTGGCACGCACGCCGATTCAGCTCCTGATATATTGCCTTCTAGCTCTCATGACAACGCCTGCAGCAGCCGTAGAGTTTGCCGTCGTCGGACCACGTGCCGTTGGAATGGGCGGCGCCGGCGTGGCCGTGACCACCGACTCTCTCGCCACCTATTGGAACCCGGCCGGTTTAGCCATGACCCAGACTGTCGACATTCGAGCCCAAGTTTCCGCTCAAGGAGTGGATAGACGAGGGGTTTGGAAGACATTGCACGACATTGAGGATTTCAACCCAAACGCGCCCAACGCCACTGCCCAGGCCCAAGCGCTACGAGATAGGATCAATAGCGGCGGTTCACTATCCGGTGTGGGGACGGGAGGGCTCTATTTCAAAGGCCATATAGGGGAGCATGCCATCGGTTTCAATATTTCAGACGTGGCCACCGCAGGCAGTTTTGTGTCTCAGAATTTTTCAGCGGCCGGCAATAGTATATCCGGACAATTTGCGCTTCGCCGTCTTGAAGCGAGGCAAGCGGCTTTTTCATATGCGTACGCATTTGCCGATAAGACATTTTCAATCGGTGTGACCGGCAAGATCATCCAAGGGGCGGCCTATGCCGGAACAGCTACCGTGACGGGTGGGCAAGACTTGACATTGTCGGACAACTTCGGCAAGGCCAAGCTCTCAACCGCGTTTGGCCTCGACGTGGGGGCCATCTATCGCCCCTCGTCCTGGCTGCGCGTCGGGGTAGTCGCGAAAGACCTCACTCAGCCGGAGTTCGATGCGCCGGACGGGACTAAGCTTAAACTCAATCCCCAAATTCGTGGCGGTATTGCCATCAACCCCTACTCGTCTCTGACATTGACCGGTGACGTGGACGCGACCTCAAACAAAACATTGGTTCCCGGTCAGAAAAGCCAGGTACTGAGCTTAGGAGCTGAACAAACGATATTGTCAGAGTTTCTCTCTTTACGGATTGGGGCCTTGAAGAATATGCAGGACGCCACCTCTCCCTTCACTCCGACTGCAGGCTTTGGCCTTCGGATCTTCGCGTTTCGCATGGATTTCGGAGGAGGCTATGATTTTCGCGAACGAGGCATTCTGGCCTCCGGCTCTGTCTCTTTGACGTTCTAATGGTATACTGAATTCATGACCTTGTTTCATCGCTTACGACATACCATTTCTCTCTGCCTTCTTCCTCTCTTAGTGGCCGGCTGTGGTGGTTTACAGGAAGTGTGGGAAGGGCCAGGGGCGAGAATGTTCCGGCCTCAAGCCATCGCGGTGCTTCCTCCCATGGCAAGCCAATACGATAGTGCGCGCGAGGATATCCAAGAAGTCCTATCTGGAGCCCTGAACAAGATCGCCAATATCGAACGAGTGGTATCTCCTGAAAACGTGACGGATATCTTCCAGGCATCGAAAGAAGCGTTTGATGCGCTGGTGTTTTACTTCTCACGTCTGGAAATGACGGGTCAGTCCGACAAGGACTCCGCGGTGAAGTTGGGTAAAGCGTTGAACGTGGACTCGTTCTTAGTCGTCCGAGTGAATTCCTGGGAATACATGCGGAAGGAAGGCGATAATGTCGGGAGAGTGGGCCTGAGCCTCCGTCTAGTCGACGCCACCACGGGCACCACCGTCTGGAAGGCTCGACATGAACGGTCAAGCAGCTATATGTTCTATCGGCCGAATTTGAAGGATATCGCGAAAGAGCTGGCAGCTGAAATGATTAAATCCATGCCTCCCCAAGCCAAACGATAGTCCCCCATTTAAATTCCTCACAGTACGGTCGAAGAGTCCCACTCTCGTCAAGGTCTGGGCGGCACGCGCTCATGCTTTCAATGAGGAAAGGGTTGGACCAGTCGCTTAACGGGCTTGAGGCTGAGCCGCTCGCATGGCTACTTTCAATGAGCGCACAAATTCAGCCACCTGCTTCACCATATCTGGCTTCTGCTGGTGTGCGGCAATCTGTTTGACGATGGCGCTGCCGACAATCACTCCATCGGCAATGGCCGCGATGTCGACCGCGTCCTCCGGCGTTGCAACCCCGAAGCCGACCGCCACGGGAACGCCGGTGACTTTCCTGATTTTCTCGACGTTCTTACCCACATCCGCAACGTTGACCAGCTTCGCGCCGGTAATCCCGGTCAACGAAACGTAATAGACGAAGCCTTGTGACTGGCATGCCACAAACGTCCGTCGCTCTGCCGTGCTCGTAGGGGCGAGAAGGAAAATCAGCTGAAGTCCAGCTGCAGCGGCCGGCTCTTTGAGCGGTCCTGCTTCATCCGGTGGCATGTCAGGCACGATTAGCCCATCAACACCGGCGCGAACCGCCTCATGGCAGAATCGATCAGGACCGAACGCATGGATATTGTTATAGTAGGCCATCAAGACCAGTGGAATCTGGGTCATAGCCCTTAATCGTGCGACCATTGGAAGGATCGTTCGCAGCGATGTCCCACTGCGCAACGCTCGTTCTGCCGCCTGTTGGATCACGGGACCATCGGCGATGGGATCGGAAAAGGGGACACCTAGTTCGATAATATCGGCCCCTGCCTGCTCCAACTCCACGACGAGTTGTTCGGTCTCTTGCAGTGATGGGTCGCCGGCCATGACATAGGCAATGAGGGCCTTCTCACCTCCCCGCTGCAGCCGTGCAAACGTATGGTCGAGTCTCGATGTCACAGCGTGATCCCTCGCATTTTGGCGACCTGCTGGACATCCTTGTCTCCACGACCGGATAGATTCACGACCAGAATCTGGCTTTTCTTCATCGTGGACGCCACCTTCACAGTGTGGGCAATCGCATGGGCGCTTTCGAGAGCCGGCATGATCCCTTCTTCTCTGGCCAGCAGATCGAATGCGGCGAGGGCTTCGTCATCGGTCACCGAGGTGTATTCGGCTCGACCTTGATCCCGTAAATAACTGTGCTCGGGACCAACCGCAGCGTAATCCAACCCGGCTGAAACCGAATGCGTCAGATTAATTTGTCCGTCGTCATCCTGGAGTAGATAGGTCATGGTGCCTTGCAAGACGCCTGGCTTTCCTCCGGCGAAACGTGCGGCGTGTTTCCCACTCTCGATCCCCTGACCACCGGCTTCGACACCGATCATCTTCACTTTCTTGTCTCGAATGAACGCGTGAAAGAGTCCTATGGCATTGCTACCACCGCCGACGCAGGCCACGAGACAATCCGGCAATCGGCCTTCGGCCGCCAGGATCTGTCGCCGAGTCTCCCGTCCGATGATGGCTTGAAAGTCACGGATCATCATCGGATAGGGATGGGCTCCGAGCACTGAACCGAGAATGTAGTGGGTCGTGCGGATATTCGTCGTCCAATCCCGCATGGCTTCGCTGATGGCATCCTTGAGTGTGCGGCTTCCGGCGTCGACCCCCGTGACGGTCGAGCCGAGCAATCTCATCCGGAACACGTTCAGCGCCTGGCGCTGCATGTCTTCGGTCCCCATATAAATTTCACATTGAAGCCCGAACATCGCAGCGACGGTCGCCGTCGCCACCCCATGTTGTCCAGCCCCGGTTTCAGCGATGATGCGCGTCTTCTTCATCCGCTGGGCTAGAAGCCCCTGCCCGATCGCGTTATTGATTTTATGGGCGCCGGTATGACAGAGGTCTTCGCGCTTCAAATAGATCTTCGCTCCACCTAACCGCTTCGTGAGTCGTTGCGCAAAGTAGAGCGAGGTGGGTCGGCCGACGTAGTGCTTCAAGTAATAGGCCAGTTCGGACTGGAAGCGCTTGTCTTTTTTTACACGGGCATATTCCTGCTCCAGTTCAAGCAGCGCAGGCATGAGTGTTTCAGGGACATAGCGTCCGCCATACACGCCAAAACGACCCTGTTTATTCGGAACCGAACTCATCGCTGTCCTCGCGGACGTTTAAATTGGATGCAGTATAAGCGGGCTCACATCAGAGAGACAACTCTCACGGCTCGAATGAATGCACGCACTTTCTCGTGATCCTTCTTGCCCGGTGCCCGCTCAACCCCACTGCTCACGTCCACGCCATACGGTTGTACCGCCCGGATGGCGTTCTCGACATTGTCTGAGGTGAGCCCCCCGGCCAGGAAAATGTTCGCAGCGTTGGCTACCTCTGCAGCAAGTTGCCAATCAATCACTTGCCCGGTGCCTCCATAGGCGTGATCGGAAAAGGCGTCAAGTATGAACCCTCGAACGCCTGCCCGCCCACGAAACTCTGCCAGAGCGAGGAAGGTGCTGCGATCTTTCACGCGAAGCGCTTTGATAACCGGCCGACCCAACTCTTGGCAAAAGGGCGCCGATTCGTTTCCGTGCAACTGTGCGAACGCGAGTCCACAATCGTCCATCAGGTTCCGAACGATCGCCTGCTCTTCGTTGACAAACACACCCACCGGCGTCACCAGCGGAGGCAAACTCAAAATGATCTGCTTGGCCAGTATGGGCTCGACATACCGGGGGCTTTTCCGATAGAACACGAACCCTAAGGCATCAGCTCCGGCCTCGACTGCCGCGGCTGCATCTTCGCTGTTGGTGATGCCACAAATTTTAACCTTGGGTGTATAGGCCATCTCACGCATGCGACGGGGCTGGAGTTCCTCGTAATTCCCGGATCTTGTCCCCGATGTCATCGGCCCGGATGAGTGATTCTCCCACGAGCATGGCCTGGATGCCGGCTTCGACCAGCCGTACGACGTCAGCGCGCTGATGGATGCCGCTTTCGCTGACAATCAATTTGTCGGATGGAATCCGTTTCGCCAAGCGCAACGTCACATCGAGATCGGTGCGAAAGGTCTTGAGATCCCGGTTATTGATCCCGATGAGCCGCGCCTCCGGGACTCGTTCCAATACGATATCGAGTTCGCGCTCGTGATGGGTCTCGATCAGTATATCCAGCCCTAACCCCCTGGCGAGCGCATAGAAATCGATCAATTGTTGCCGTTCGAGTGCCGCGACGATCAAGAGTACGGCATCGGCCCCGTAGGCACGCGCTTCGTAAAACTGAATCTCGTCAACCATGAACTCTTTATTCAAAGCAGGCATGGGCAGGGCTTGTTTGATCTCGCGAAGATAGTCAAGGCTGCCCTGAAAGAAATCCTTGTCGGTTAAGACGGACAGAGCCGAGGCGCCATGGGCATGATAGTTCTTGGCAATCTCGAGATAGTCAAACCGATCGGAGAACTCGGGACGAAGGAGACCAAGCCTGGGCGAGGCCTTTTTCACTTCGGCGATCAGCGAAGGACTGCCGGCCGTTCTGGTCGCTTCAAGGGTCACGGCAAACCCGAGTGGACCAGGTGCGTCCTGAATCCTCGCCTTCAGCTCGGAGAGATATCCCCGGCTTTGCTTTCGCCGGAGTTCCGCTTTCTTATGTTCCAGTATGCGAGATAGCATCACGATGGCGTCATCCCTTATTCGTGAATGCCACGAGGCGAGCCAGTTTCTCGGCCGCGGCACCGGAGTCGATGGCCTGGCCAGCCAAGAGGTATCCCTCCTGAAATGTTGTCGCCTTGCGCCCTGCGAGTAGGGCTGGCGCGGCATTCAAACAGACGATGTCTCGTTTGGGACCTTTACGCCCTTGAAGGATGTCACGAGTAATCGCCGCATTTTCTTGCGGCGTTCCTCCGGCTAGCTGTTTGGCTGGGACCAGCGCCAGTCCGAACTCCTCAGGGTCCAGGAGATAATTCGAAAGAACACCCCCTTTGGCCTCTGAAATCTGGGTTTTCGCGGTCAAGGTGATCTCATCGAGTCCATCCATCCCATGTACGACAAAGCAATGTTGCGATCCCAGACGCATGAGCACATTCCCTAGGAGAGAGCTTAATCGACTTTCGTAGACGCCGAGCACTTGAATCGTGGCTCCTGCCGGATTGGTGAGGGGGCCCAAGAGATTCAACATGGTCCGTATGCCCATCTCCTGTCTGACGCCGGCACAATGCTTCATGGCCCCATGATAGAGCGGAGCAAAGAGGAAGCCGATACCGACTTCATTGATACAGTCGGCCACTCGTTCGGTCGACACATCGATCTTGACACCGAGTGCCGAGAGGACATCTGCACTCCCAGACTTGGATGACACGGAACGGTTCCCGTGCTTCGCCACGGTCAGGCCGGCGCCAGCGAGGACGAGCGCCGATGTGGTGGAAATATTGAACGTATGTGCGCCGTCTCCGCCCGTGCCACAGGTATCCACGACCAGGGGATCTCCTACTGCGATGCGGATGGCTTGGGCGCGCATGGCTCGCACGGAGCCGGCGATTTCCTCAACGGTTTCTCCCTTTAGGCGAAGCCCCATCAAGTAGGCGGCAATTTGAGCCGGAGTCGCGGCGCCGTCCATAATCTCCACCATCACCGATTCGGCTTCTTGTTCAGAGAGGGAGGAACGGTCGGCAAGTTTGGCAATCGCGTCTTTGATCATGGATCGGAGACCAGGCAGGCTACAGTTTAAGGAAGTTCCGGAGGAGGTCCTTCCCCACCGTAGTGAGGATCGATTCCGGGTGAAACTGCACTCCTTCGATGCCCAATGACCGATGGCGCAATCCCATGATTTCTCCCTCGTCCGTTTCGGCGGAAATCTCAAAACAGGCAGGCAGCGTCTCTCGCTTCACGATCAGAGAATGGTAGCGGGTCGCATCAAAAGGATTGGACAGCTGATGGAAGACTGTTTTTCCGTCATGCCGGATCCTGGAAGTTTTGCCATGCATCAACCGTTCGGCACGAACAACTTCGCCGCCAAACGCGACAGCCAGAGACTGATGGCCGAGGCAGACACCCAGGAGTGGAAGACGCCCGCCAAAATACCGAATCGTTTCGACCGACACGCCCGCTTCCATCGGTGTACAGGGTCCTGGAGAGATGACAATGCGGCTGGGCTGCAACGATTCCATCCGGTCGATCGTGATTTTATTGTTGCGATACACCTGTACGTCTTCACCCAACTCCCCGAAATATTGCACCAGGTTGTAGGTGAAGGAATCATAGTTGTCGATCATCAATAGCATAATAAACCGTGAGGTGTGAGGCGTCAGGAGGAGGCCAGGATGAGGCTCTGATTGCCTCACCCCTTTGACTTATGGGCTTATTCTAATCCTTGTTCTGCAAGCTCAACCGCTTTCATCATCGCCTGAGCCTTGTTACAGGTTTCCTCATATTCATGTTCAGGGTTGGAATCAGCCACGATGCCGGCACCGGCTTGAATAAACGCCTGGTGATTTTTTACGAGGACCGTGCGGATGTTAATGCACATGTCCATGTTGCCGGAAAAGCTAAAGTAACCCACCGCGCCGGCATAGGGACCGCGCCTCGTGGGTTCGAGTTCGTCGATGATCTGCATCGCTCGAATTTTCGGCGCTCCGGAAACTGTGCCGGCGGGAAAACAGGCCCGCAATACGTCGTACGAAGTCTTTGGCGCGTCCAGTTGTCCCGTCACATTGGACACAATGTGCATCACATGCGAATACCGTTCGACGTGCATGAGTGAATCCACTGTGACCGAACATGGTTTCGCCACCCGTCCGACATCGTTCCGCCCAAGATCGACGAGCATCACATGCTCGGCCCGTTCCTTTTCATCGGCCAACAACCGCCGTTCCATCTGTTGATCTTCTTCGGGAGTGATCCCGCGGCGGCGCGTGCCGGCAATGGGACGGACAGAAATGATACCGTTTTCGCAACGGACGAGCGTCTCTGGGGAAGAGCCCACCAGTTCCAGCCCGGCAATACGCAGGTAATACATATAGGGAGAGGGGTTCACCACGCGCAACGCGCGATAGAGCTGCAAAGACGGGGCCTGCACGTTCGTCTCCCATCGCTGGGATAACACAGTCTGCACGATATCACCGGCTCGAATGTATTCCTTCGTTCGCACGACCATTTTTTCAAAATCTGCCTTGCTCATGTTCGACGTAAAGGTCACGGGCCGACGGCGGCGATGCGGGCGCGTTCGGCGGAGCGGGCGTTTGAGCCTGGTGATCATGCCTTCGATCCGTTCCGTGGCCGACCGGTAGGCAGCCTTAATGCCCCGTTCACCCTTTGCCGTGACATGGGCAGTGGCTACGACTTTGATCTTCTGGGCGACATTGTCAAAGATGAGCATCGTGTCCGTGAGCAGGAAGGCAAAGTCCGGCAAATTAAGCGGGTCCTTCTGCCTGGTCGCCATGTCCTCAAAAGTGCGCACCATGTCATAGCTCAAATATCCGACTGCACCTCCGACGAAGGGAGGAAGGTTCGGCACAGTGACCGGGCGATAGGCCTCCATCATCTCCCGTAGGCGTTCGAGAGGGTTCCCACGGCTGGGAATGCGCTTCTTCCGTGTGCCTTGCACGACAAGCAGGTCGCATTGATCTTCGTAGACGACGACGGGAGAGCCACTACCGAGGAAGGAATAGCGTGCCCATTTCTCACCACCCTCAATGCTCTCAAGAAGATAGGCTGAGGGGCCATGATCGATTTTGGCAAAGGCCGAGACGGGGGTCTCGTAGTCCGCGAGAATTTCTCGATAGAGCGGAACGAGATTGCCTTCTCCTGCATACTGCCGAAATTGATCGAAACTGAGCGAGTATTGCGGCAACGCCACGAGGTGATCCTATTGTTCTTGGCTCACGATGAGCTTCTGCCCTACTTCGATGATATCGTCAGGCAACTTGTTCCATTTTCTGATTTTTTCAAGCGAGATGCCATACCGTCGACTGATCCGGTAAAGCGTTTCGCCTGGCTTCACCACATGAATGGTGGGCGAGCGCACGCTTCCCAACGATTCTGTTGGCTCGGAGACAGCCGGAACCTCCGGAGCGATTCCGAGAGCTGACGTATTGCTGTCCATGGCATCGGGCATCGGTTCAACCGGCTTGCGTATCGGTGGAGCCGTGCGTTTCATATCGGCTTTGGCTTTGCGTTCCAGCAACGCCGACTCCTTCATCGCCTCGGCTTCTTCCTGCACGCGACCCATTTGTTCCTTAACCGCTTGCACCTGCGCCGTGAGTTCACGATTTCTGGCTTCATACTCCATCAATTCTTTTTTGCTTCGCTTCGCTTCATTATCGAGCTCTCCCGTTCGCTTCTCTTCTTGAGCCAGAAGGCGTTGAAAATTCAAGCTGCGCGCCTTTTCCGCCTCGTATTTCTCTGCCATGACACATCCGCCCAATAACAGGCCTCCACAAATGATGGTCGCGATGCGATAGCTGGATCTGAGCATCAACGTGTTCACGCAATTCTCCTTTTTCATGGATATCTCCTCTGACGGTCGTGAGGGAGTTTCCCTCTCGCAGCAAGGAGTAGACACCGGCTGCCGGTCAATGGAAAATCGACTCAACTAGAGCTCTTAGAATAATGTCTAACGCGGCGAAAGTCAAAGCGAATAGGGCGGCTTCCTCGTTTGACCAGCTTCCCCCCCCTATGCTACGGTCGATTGGGTTACTCGACTACTCGTCATCAGTCTGTATGGCATCAACCTTTTCCTCCCAACCGGCGCGGACGATCACCCTCCAGGGTGTGAGGCTCCACCTTTCGCATCCTTTATCGTTGCTTCAACAATGGATTGGCGATCGTGAGGTCCTGACCCAACTATTGGCCTGTTGGCTGGTGGTGGACGAAAAGGATTTGCCCTTGACGCCACGTATTACCGGGCCACCGGGTATCGGTAAGACCACCTTAGCGATGTCCGGAGCACAGGAACGCAAACAAGAGTTGTATATCTACCAATGCACCGCCGATACGAGACCCGAAGATTTACTGATTACGCCTGTGCTGGCAGAATCCGGCACAATTGCGTACCACGCCTCTCCCTTGGTGTCCGCAGTCCTCACCGGAGGGGTCTGCGTGTTGGACGAGGGCAACAGGATGAATGAGAAAAGCTGGGCTTCCTTGGCGCCCTTGCTCGATCACCGGCGCACCATTGAATCGATCGTGACGGGTTTGACCATTCAGGCACATCGGGACTTCCGCTGTTGTGTCACGATGAATGAAGATGCTTCGACGTATGAAGTGCCGGATTACATCCTCTCCCGATTACAGCCGACACTCGGAGTCGGCTTTCCCTCCCGTGAGGACGAGATGGCAATCCTCACTTATCATCTTCCTTTTATACCGACCGAACTTTTGACCCTCACCGTGGAATTTCTCCAACAATCGCATCAATTGAATTTGGAGTATTCGGTGCGCGATGGGCTCCACCTCGTGCAATACGCCATCAAACGGCTATCCCAACAGCCGGCCCATCCGGTCGCGACCGACAGGATATGGCACGAGGCCTTGATCAAGGTATTGGGCGAAGAGTCGTTGAATCTTTCGGAACAGTCTCGTCGACGTTCACGCACATTGGGTGAGCACACCCTTCCGAAAGGACTCGGCGATTTCTTTTTTGAAGGAGACGATCCACTCCATCCCGGTCGATAGATGATTTCCCATTCCTCCACCGAACAGACTGTGCTGCGCCTCTCGGATCGGATCGATGTGTTGCCGATTTTTCATGGCAGCGGCGACATGGCACAGGAGGTCCGCGAGCGTCTGATCAGTAGGCCCTATGACTGCCTCGCCGTTCCTTTACCGCCTTCTGTCGAATCGCATGTTGAGGAATCGACCGATCGATTGCCGGCGATCAGCCTCGTCATCATTCCTGAACCGGTGGAAAAGGATCAGGCGTCGGCGAGCTTTGTTCCCATAGATCCTTGCCAGCCCGTCATCATGGGAATTCGTGTCGCCATGGGAGAACGGATTGCCCGTGCCTATGTCGATCGCGAGGTCGAAATCTTTGAGCCGACACCCTGGCAGGCACCCGATCCCTTCGTTCTGAAAGCTGTCTCGCTTCCGAAAATGGCCGCGGCCATGGTGCCGTCGCTCACGCCTCCCCAGCCATGCTCCCAGCGCGCTGACCGCATTGCATGGATGGCCTTTCGTCTCCATGAATTGGAACTGGATTATCGATTGATACTCTGTCTCTGTCACGTGACCGATTGGCCCTGGGTGCGTCAGGCCTATCAGACACGACAGACCTATCGGCTTCCGGAGAGTCTGCCTGGCCGACCGAGGCAGTTTCCTGTAGAAGCCGATACGCTCTATTTTGTATTGGGGGAACTACCCTATCTGACGGAACTCTACGAACGTCGTCGCGCGGAGTTGCGGTCAGACCGACAGCTCGCCATCGATGGGGTGAAGGAATTGCTTATCGAGACACGAGCCCGCTGGCTCAGACGGCGACAGGAGAACGAAACAACCTCTATCCGGAATTGGGTCACGCCGCAGTTGCTGCAAGCTCTCCTTCAGTATGTTCGCAACCATACCTTGCTGGATCGACGCTTGACACCCGATCTCTATACGCTCTTGCTGGGAGCGAAGCAGACGGCAGGAGATGATTTCGCCATCACGCTGCTGGAGACGGCGAAGTCCTACGTATATCAAGAAGACGATACCGAGTGGAGAAGGTCCGCCGTTACAGTCGGGCTTGGGCAGGTGGAATTGCCGGATGGAGAAGTGCTCCAGGCCAAGAATCGTTTGCAAGGCGCGCCAGTGGTCTGGCGTTCGCTCTCATTGAATCCCAAACCTGATCGGCAAGTGAGCCGCCGATGGTCAGGCCTCTGGGATCCGACCCGCCAATGTTCGTGGCCGCCCGAAGATCAGAAGATCGAAAGTTTCACGACCCATGTCCGTGAACAGGCCAAGGCCTTGCTCGGAGCCGATCTGGCACGCGTCGAAAAGTTCACGACCTCGCTCAAGGATGGGATCGACTTGCGGGAAACCCTACGGCACTGGCATCAGGCTGGGCGACCGGCGTCACAGTCAGCCCATGTTTCAACCCATCCTCCGCGCTTCGATCTTTACGTCAAAGAAGTCCCTCCGGCACGAGGGAGTATTGAAGCGGTGATTTTTTTCTTTGAGACGCCGGCCGATCCCGCTCAGTATCCTTGGCAGGCCACTTGGTATGCCGAGCATCAGGAAGAGTCGACCCTCTGTTTTTATGCCACTCATTTTGTGGAGCAGCTGGTCGGTCCCGGGATCGGCCAATCGCGATATGGAGGGGCGCTGTTCCTTTTTCCGCCCAGACCGATTCGAGATATTTGGACCGATCCAAGTCTCACGTTTGCGAAGACGCTGGAAGAGAGACTCATTGCAGCCGCAACCCTCCATTCGAAGGAGCCTGCGATCGCGCTCGTGTCTCCTCGTCCTCCCACGATGCGTTGGCGACAGATCGCCAAACAGCGTGAAAAACGTCTCGTCACAATCCCCCTCACCCGCTTTTCAGGGCAAGTGATCGACCGGCTCAGACACTTTCACGTGTTGAACGGTCATGAGATTCGCAGCTATGCCGCTCGCTTTATTCGATAGGTTTATGCGCCAGCATTTGGAATGACGATCATGACCCACGCTGACATCACCGCCCGTTTGACCTCCCTGAGAAACGAAATCCGTCGTCATGACAACCTGTACTATGTCAAGGACAAGCCGGAGATATCGGATACAGAGTATGACCGCCTCTTCCGCGAGCTGATCGATCTGGAGCAACGCCATCCGGAACTCATCACGCCCGATTCCCCGACACAACGGGTCGGCGCGCCGCCGCTCGAGGAGTTGGTGAAGGTTCCCCACGAACAGCCGATGCTCAGTCTGGACTCGATTGTTGACCAGAGCGAGGTTCAGGCATTCGATCAACGGATGAAACGCGAACTGGAGACCCCGTCCGTTGAGTACAGCACGGAACCAAAATTCGATGGGTTATCAGTCGAGCTGGTGTACGACCACGGAATCTTTACACGCGGAGCGACCAGAGGCGACGGAACGACCGGAGAGGATGTGACCGTCAATCTTCGCACGATTCGTTCCCTGCCATTGCAGTTGCACGCGCAATCAAGCCTCCCTGATCACCTTGTCGTACGGGGCGAAGTATATATGCGCCTCGATGATTTCCAAGCCTTGAATCGACGCATGACGGAACGGGGCGACGACGCCTTTGCCAATCCACGCAATGCGGCCTCTGGTTCGCTTCGACAGCTGGATTCCACGATTACCACGACTCGCCCATTGGTCGTGACCTGTTACGAAATCATGGCCCTATCCACCCCAATCCCACCAACACATTGGGATGAACTGGAGACGTTGGCCCAATGGGGCCTTCCAGTACCTCAGCTTCGTCGGCTTTGTCCTTCGGTCGATCAGGTATTGACGTTTCATCGGGAAACCGAATCGATGCGGGATCAGCTACCCTATGAAATCGATGGCGTGGTGGTGAAGGTAAATCGCCGGGACTGGCAGGGTCGCCTCGGTATGAAGTCTCGGAGTCCTCGATGGGCTGTCGCGTACAAGTTTACACCACGCAAGGAAATTACCATCGTGCAGGATATCGTCGTCTCCGTCGGGAGGACGGGAACTCTCACGCCTGTCGCGCTCCTAAAACCGGTGGAGGTCGGTGGTGTCACCATCAGCAGAGCCACGTTGCATAACGCCGATGAAGTCGCGCGCAAAGACATTCGGATGGGCGATACCGTCAAGGTGGAACGGGCCGGAGATGTGATTCCTGCGATTGCCGAGCGTGTCCCGGTCTCTGGTGAGCAACGCAGCGCACCCTTTCGCATGCCTGATCACTGCCCTGTCTGTGGCTCGAATGTGGGTCGCGAAGGCGCCTACTTCTACTGCACCGGTCAATTGGTCTGTGGCGCTCAATTGAAGGGGGCCATCGAACATTTTGCGTCCAAGCACGCGCTCAACATTGAAGGGTTAGGAAAGAAGACCGTGGCACAATTAGTTGATCAAGGATTGGTACGATCGCTCGGCAATCTCTATCACTTGACCAAAGACGATCTCGTCCGACTTGAAGGATTCGCCGATCGATCCGCGACGCTTCTGCTGGACTCGATTGCGGGCAGCAAGGCCGTTTCGCTTGATCGATTTCTGATGGGGCTCGGCATTCGGCAAGTTGGACAACATATCGCCAAAGTCCTGGCCCGTGATTTTCGCTCGCTCGATGAGATCATGTCGGCTGACCGCGAACGACTTCAGCAGGTTCGGGAGATAGGACCTGAGATCTCAGACAGCCTGGTGGCCTATTGGTCAGAACCGCGGAACCGTGAGGTCATCGAACAGCTGCAGGAGTCCGGCGTACAAGTTGCCCCGGGCCTGGCAACGAGCGATCGAAGGAAACCCCCACTCGCAGGGAAGACGTTCGTATTCACGGGGGGGCTGGATCACTTCACGCGAGATGAATCGCAACGGGCTGTTGAAGCAGCAGGAGCGCGCGTGGCGTCAAGCGTGAGTAAAAAGACATCCTATGTTGTGGTGGGACGGGACCCGGGCTCCAAGTTGGACCAAGCCCGCACCCTGGGTGTGACGATTTTAACAGAACAGGATTTTGTCGCACTGATCGGAAACGACGAGAAAGGGATTTAGCTGACGAGGTCGAGGTTCGGAGCTTCGACGTGAGCCGGTAATTTCTCTTCACGAAAGATTTGGACACTGCGTATGGATCGAGGCTCAGCTTCATGGATGAGGATCCGGCAGTTGGCAATCCGCACTTCTTCTCCCACCTTGGGAATTCTGCCAAGTTCCTGTTGAATGAGGCCGCCAATCGTTACGGCTTCATCACCGAGGTCTACTTTCAAGAAATCGTTGATTTTGCGGACTTCGGTTCTGCCGTGAACAAGGATATGGTTCTTCCCTAACCGTTTGATCAGTTCTTCCGTGATGTCGGTTTCATCCATGATCTCCCCGACCACTTCTTCGAGAAGATCTTCAAGCGTGACGATCCCCATCACGCCGCCGAATTCGTTGACCACGACGGCCATATGCCGCTTTTCCTGCTGGAACTGCTTCATGAGATCGTCCGCCGTCTTGCCCGATGGGACAAATAACGGAGGATAGGCAATGTCCTTAAGTTTCGCCTCATTCCGCCCCTTGGCGAGTTCGGTCAATGCCCTCGTCTTGTAGAGGATGCCTGTAATGTTATCGAGTGTTCCGTCATACACGGGAATCCTGGAATATTTCGAGTTATAGAGAAGTTCCTGAGCCTCTCTCAGGCGCAGGTTCCCATCCAATGAAAAGACATAGAGACGAGGCGTCATCGCGTCTTCAGCCGTAATGTCCTTGAGCTGGAAGACGTTTTTGATCATCTTCACTTTCTCGAACTCAATCGTCCCGGTTTTCCCTCCCTCATCCAACATGATCTTCAGCTCTTCCTCAGTCACGAGGGGAAGCGTAAGACCTTTCCCACCGGTCAATTTGTGGATCAACGGTACCATTACAAACAAGAAAGGCTTCAGAAGTAACTGCACCCAATAGACTGGGTAGGCCATGTTCAAAGTGACCGGAACCGCAAACTTGGCCGCTAATGTTTTAGGGATCACATCGACGGCCACCAGGAGGACAAAGGTCAGCATGCCGACCATGACGGCAATCGCCTCGTCAAAAAATGTGCGACCTCCATAGATATGCAGAGTCAGAAAGGTGGCATACATTGGCGTCGCCACGCCAACCAGGCGGTCGCCGACCAAAATGGTCGACAGGAGCTTTTGGGGGTCACTACGGAGATGGAGGGCCAACTTCGCTCGAGCATTGCCGGTTTGGGCAAGCGCCCTCAGCTTTGTTTCGTTGACCGCAAAGAAACCGATTTCTGCCGTGGATATCACAGCTGAAATAACAATAAGACCCAGGAGGAATACAACATCCATGGATTACAATTTATGAGAGGCGACCGACTCTGCAGGTCGGTCTGAAATGCCGGAAGGTCCAGGGATTATCCCCTATCGCCTTGGATCGGCAATGTGCTGTTTGGTAGAACCGAGTGACTTGGTAGGGACCTATGGGACCTGTATCCATTGCACAATACATGTACCATAGGACAGGGTGGCGAGCAAGCATTCGATGCAAACATTCCACAATATCAAATAGTTGCACTGCATGTCCGCAGAATAACTAAAGAATTGGAAGGTTAGCCGGCTAAGCGGAACCGAACCTATGGGTCGTCACGAAATACAACGACCTGAAGCCCAAGAGACGATTCGAGATGAGAGACGGCGGCTTCTGCCTGAGTTTCTGAAGAAAACTGACCAATTTGAACTCGATACCGCTTTCCTTCTGGTAGATCCACAGCCTGGACTCTGCCACCTGAGTAAATATGTTTTACTCGCTCTAACAGGTTAATGGCATTCTGCTGATCGGAAAAGGACCCGACTTGCACTCGCAAGGCTCCCATATCAGCAGTCCGCCCCTGATATCCAACTACCCGTAACTCAATTTGCTCGGTTCCAGCCCCTGTCATACCCAGCACCTGCGCTCCAGCGAGAGAGAGATCGAGAATTCGCCCCCTGGCGAAGGGGCCACGATCGTTGATACGGACGGTCACCTGTCGACCAGTGCTCATGGATCGAACCACCGCAATTGAACCGAGCGGTAAGGTCCGATGGGCGGCCGTCAACTGATTCATATCGTACCGTTCGCCGTTTGCTGTCTTGTTCCCGTGAAACCCAGGTCCATACCATGAGGCAACACCTCGCTCTACGAAGCCGACAGGATAGCCTGGGAAATAGACTGGTTTTGGAGCACCGCCGCAAGCGGCCAGGTTAGCGACAAGGAAAGGGACGGAAAAAAGGGCCAGAATGCGGGAGCAGTAGGTATGAATCCCACGGGACCTCGCTAGGAGAGTCCTAAGAACGCACCGCTGCGGCGTTCTCGCTTCGCCCAGAGGTTCCCCGTATCGTAGGAGACTCTCGGAGGTCGGAATGAACACAGGGCATTTTCCGATCGCTACGATCCATTTAATTGGCGATCGGGCCAGAGGGAGTGAGGTATGTACCTCATCGCCTCCTCGCTTGCTGCGGCTTTGCTTGGGACAAGGCGCGCCTCGGCCCGCCAAGGTTGAGCGGATGAGAAGTCCGGCCTTTTTGAGCATCCTGCGCCTGTGTGCTCTTGTTGTGCGCCAAGTGCGGACCATAGAAGTTCTAGCATACCGAAATAGTTTCCCTGAGCCTACTAGAACTCGTCGAGAGATTCATCCTGCAGGATAGTGAGCGCTTTTACGGTATTTGACACAGTGAGGACCACGATGGCACGTTTCCCCTCGCGGGATGGGGTGCAATAGCCGCATTTAATATTGATGCGAGCCTTGGTTAGCAGATCCGCCACTTCTTTCAAGGCGCCGGGCTTGTTTTCGAGGCTCAACAGCAAGGCGGTCTCTTCTATAAACTTGATCTTCGCAGTTTTCAACGCCGCTCGTGCTCCCTCCAGATCTGCGACCAAGAGTCTCAGCTTTCCCGTGCCTGTTACTTCTGGCGCAGAAAACGCCTTGATATTGACCTTCGCCTCGCCGAGGACCTGGGCCACTTGAGCCATAACACCCGGCCTGCTGAGTCCGCTAATGACCAATTGTGTCGTTGTTGGCATGGAAGTTACTCCGTGGCATGGGGGCACGTGACGGTGACTGTTTCATTGGGTTTCAAACGTCACCACTTTTCTTTGACAACTGGATGGAATCGGTTCTATTGAGACCAATATTTGGAGCGATGATTGATGAGCGAGCAATGTGCAGGGCTTTCCGCTTTCCTGTTCACGGCCTTGAAGTGTGACCAGTGTCGGATTGGCATAACCCAGGACTTCCACGGAAACGGCTTGACCGGAAGGGAGAAACGCAACCACGTCCAGTTGCTCATGCTCTGCAAGTTCACGCTGCATCTCTGTAAGACGAGCTTTGAGCTGGCCGACAAATTGTTCAGCCAGGAATGACTCGTCAAGGCCCTTGGGGTCGATGAGGGGACCGCTAATTTGTGGAAGAAGCCTCAAGAAACTCATCGCATCTCCATCGCTGGTAATGCCTTACAAACACACGTTCCGAATCGTCAAACAGGATATTGATTAAACTACCTGACATAAATCGCTCCCCAACGTGTACTCATATGATTCCGCTAAAGGGGACGGAAGCATCTTCTGTACTGAATCTTTGAAGCCTCGTGGAACGAGTAGATAGAATGGAATTCCGTTCACGACCGCCTTTCTCCGTTCTGAAACGGTTGCAGCATCCCTGATCGAACCATTAGTTTCCACCTCATCCATCCATTCCATCCTAATTGCCGGAGGAGCTCACATGTCACTCGACAATATCGCTCTGTTGCTGAGCGATCAGTCCATGGGTTTTGCTCAAGGCTGGTATGGATCGTGACCTTACAGCGAAAGGCCTTGGCTCATCGCTGCGCCACCAGACTGACAACCTGATCATGGACTGTGACAATCCCTTGCTCGCGAAGCATCGTACTCATTGAGCCCTCGCTCCTACGAACAGCCGCTCGTGGTGCCGCACGTTTCACACTTGAGGCAGGTCCCGTTCCGTACCATGGTGAACTGTTTACACTCGGAGCAGGGATCTCCCTCATAGCCCTTTTGGCGAGCCACTTGGATGGCGGTCAAGGTCAGCGTTTCACGCTTCAGTTCGACGGTATGGGCTACACCACCGTGTCCATTTCCGTGGCCATTGCTCTTGTGGCGCGGCATCGCCCCGCGTCGTGCGGGAAAAATTTCGGTGCTAATCGATGTAGAAGCCAGGGTTTCAGGAGTCGCCTCCTCCGGCACACACTCCGGATCTTGCTCGTCCATCTTGACGGAGTCCATTCGAAGATCTTCTTCCTGGACCTGTGCCAAGTCATAGCGGTCGAGGTAGGTCACAGCAAGCTCCCGGAAGATGTAATCGATGATCGACGTAGACATTTTGATACGGTCATTCAATTTGACCGGCCCGTTCGGCTCGAAGCGAGTAAACACGAAGGCTTCGACAAACTCCTCCAGCGGGACGCCATGTTGGAGACCGAGTGAAATGGCGATGGCAAAACAGTTCATCAAGCTGCGGAACGCAGCCCCTTCTTTATGCATGTCGAGGAAGATTTCTCCACAGGTGCCGTCGTCATACTCGCCTGTACGTAGATAGAGCTTGTGCCCTCCGACGACGGCCTTCTGCGTGTATCCATTGCGCCTGGTCGGCAACGGTCGGCGTTTTGCGAGGTACCGTACCAACACTCGTTCTGTGACTTTTTCCGCAATCGACAATATTTCTGACGAGGCTTCGACTGTCTTGCCGCTGTCCGTTGAGGCCGACAACGGCTGGCTCAGCTTCGAGCCGTCGCGATACAGAGCCACGGCCTTGACCATGCTCTTCCACGCAAAGAGATAAGATGACTTGACCTCTTCAAGCGTTGCATCAGCCGGCATATTGATCGTTTTGCTGATGGCGCCGCTGATGAACGGTTGCGCCGCCGACATCATACGGATGTGCGCATCGACGGCAATATACCGCTGGCCGATCCGGCCGCAACGGTTGGCACAATCGAAGATCGGAAGGTGTTCGGCTTTCAGATGTGGGGCCCCTTCCACCGTCATGGTGCCGCAACAATAATCATTGGCAGCGGCGATTTCTTCCTGTGTGAAGCCCAGCGCTTTCAGCATATTGAAGTTAGACTCACTCAATTGCGCGTCGGTTAATCCCAACTTTTCCCGGCAGAAGCCCTCACCCAGCGCATACTTGTTAAACGTGAATTGAATCTCGAAGGCCTGGGACAAACCGCCTTCCATTCTCGCGAGTGCGGCGTCGTCAAACCCCTTCTTTCTCAGGGTCTCATGGTTGATGAATGGTGCGGTCTGCAAGGTTTGCCGACCGACACAATAATTCACGATGTCCTGAATCTGAGGCTCGGTATATCCCAACGTCCTGAGTGCAGCGGGTATGCTTTGATTGATGATCTTGAAATAGCCTCCGCCAGCTAGTTTCTTGAATTTGACCAGCGCAAAATCCGGTTCGATGCCCGTCGTATCGCAATCCATCACGAGTCCGATCGTGCCTGTAGGAGCGATCACCGTGACCTGCGCATTGCGATAACCGTAAGCCGTTCCCAATTCGAGGGCACGGTCCCATGCACGACGTGCCGCCACGAGCAGCTCTGGAGGACAATGCTCCGGTTGAATTCCTATCGGTGTAATCGTCAATTCTTCATATTCCTCCGGGGCGGCATTGTACGAGGCTCGCCGGTGATTACGGATGACGCGCAACATGGCTTCGCGGTTCTTGGCATAGCCCGCGAAGGGCCACAGCTCCGCCGCCATTTCAGCCGATGTGCCATAGGCCTCGCCGGACATGATGGCAGTCAGCGCTCCGCAAATAGCCAGGGCTTTAGGAGAATCGTAGGGAATGCCTTGCCGCATCAGCACGGTACCTAAGTTGGCATAGCCCAGCCCCAGCGTTCGGAACTCAAAACTCTTCTCGGCAATGGAGCGGCTGGGAAACGAAGCCATGAGTACGCTGATTTCCAGAACGATCGTCCAGAGGCGCACGGCATGGCGGAAATTCTCCAACTCGAATTGGGCATCGGTCGAGAAGAACTGGGCGAGGTTGAGCGAAGCCAAATTGCACGCGGTATCGTCAAGGAACATATATTCGGAACAAGGATTAGACGCATTGATACGGCCATCCTCAGGACAGGTATGCCATTCATTGATGGTGGTGTCGTATTGCGTGCCGGGATCCGCGCAAATCCATGCAGCCCAAGCAATCTGATCCCATAGATCCCGCGCCTTGATAGTCTTGGAGACTTTCCCGTCGATCCGTCGCTTGAGCTGCCAATCGCCGTCCGCCTCCAAGGTCGCAAAAAAGTCGTTGGGAATGCGCACGCTATTATTTGAGTTCTGGCCGGACACCGTTTGGTAGGCCTTGCCATCCCAATTCGTGTCGTACTCGTGAAACACAAAATGCGTGAACCCTTGCTGGGCATACGAGAACATCCGCTGGACGTAGGCTTCTGGAACCGCATCCCGCCGAGCGGCGGCCAGGGCTTCCTTGAGGGTCGGATTCTGTTTGGTATCGATCTCGATTTTCATCTGACCGGCGCCATCGACGACGTGGCAGGCCTTGAGGACGGCATTGAGCCGCTGTGCGCAGATTTTCGAGCCGGTCACCATGGCGGCGACTTTTTGCTCTTCCACCACCTTCCAGTTGATAAATTCTTCGATATCGGGGTGATCCAAATCGAGGCAGACCATTTTGGCGGCCCGTCTGGTCGTCCCGCCTGACTTGATGGCGCCTGCCGCCCGATCGCCGATGCGAAGGAAGGACATTAATCCGGATGAGCGGCCGCCGCCGGACAATGGTTCGGCATCGCCGCGAAGCTTGGAAAAGTTTGTCCCTGTCCCCGATCCATACTTAAACAGGCGCGCCTCTCGCACCCAGAGATCCATGATGCCGCCTTCGTTGACCAAGTCGTCTTCAATCGATTGAATGAAGCAGGCGTGTGGTTGCGGATGCTCAAATGCGTTGGTGGCTTTGACCACTTCGCGAGTCTTAGGATCGACGTAATAATGTCCTTGCGCAGGACCTGAGAGCCCATAGGCATAGTGAAGCCCCGTGTTAAACCACTGGGGAGAATTGGGGGCGGCCATCTGATGTGCGAGCATGTAACAGAGCTCATCATGGAAAGCATCGGTATCTTCGGGAGTCTTGAAATAGCCGAAGTTTTTCCCCCAGGCAGTCCAACAACCGGCGAGCCGTTCAAACACTTGTCGGGAGTCACACTCTCCTCCCAACTGTGGCTTGCCGTCTGGTCCGACGATTGTGTTCCCCTGTTCATCTCGCTGCGGCACTCCCGCTTTCCGGAAGTACTTCTGGGCAAGAATATCGATCGCGAGCTGGGACCAGGGCTCGGGAATGTCGATATTTTCCAACTTAAACACGGTCGATCCGTCGGGATTCCGAATTTCCGACGAACGTTTCACGAACGTCAGATCTTCATAGGGACTTTGGCCTCGACGTGTAAACCGGCGTTCTATTCTCACGATTTCCCCTCCCCAAGTCTGCACGGTTGGTGTGGGACTGTTTTTGTTCCCGAACAGGAACAATCAGGCTTTAATATCATAGAGGCCGATCAGCTTCGAGCGCATCATGTTGATGCCTCAATAATTAATTTATCCGAGAAGCAACTACATATAGCTATCTGGATAAATTGTCAATACCAAATGTAGTGGTTATCTGTGGAAATGGAGGAAAGCCTGTGGATAACTGTATATGCTTGTGGAACGCCACTTCACAGGAGTTTATACCGACTTATCCACAATATTTTGATCGCAAATAGATCTCATTCTGACAGGCACGGGATTGATAGGGGCAAAAAACTAAAATACCCGACGTCCCAGAGTCAGAATAACTTCATCCACCCCTTGAACGGGAATGAACTGGCTACAAATACCAATGACCACAACCCGAGTGCCCAGCACCGTCGTTTCGAACCGGCTAAAGACACCCCAATTTTCACGAATGGTGTGGGGACGAACCATGCTATCGAGCAATTCTTGACTATGTCTTCGAAAGATATTTCTGACCACCGTTCCTTCCCGTTCGGGTGTGGACTGATCCATTCGATCTAAGGCTTTGGTGAATTCGGTTTGCACGAAGCTCAAATATTGATCCGTGGTGGGATTCGTCAGTGCCAGCAGGACACTCATAGCCAGGACCACCACAATCAGCATCAGACGGAAGAGATTCATATAAGTCCTTGATGAATGCTGAACCGATGTTGCCACAGAGCGAAGGAGGCCTGGCTACGAACGGCACGAACGGGCTCAAGATTCATCCAACACGCTGGATGGCACTCAACTATCTTGACGCGGGCTTTGCTGGGATAGAACATGCTCACATGCGCGGAGAAATTGTATGGGACCGGCTCGATCCTCGTCCTGCCACACTATGGGCATGAATGCTGTTCGGATGGTTCCGCCAGTACCGCAGACATCCGTTATAGATCGACTGAGGCAGCTCTTGCCTACACATCACGACCGCCTTCTTGATGTAACTGCGCTCGAAGGGCCCAAACCAGCCAGATACCGGGCAAGGCGACCAAAAACGAGCAAAAGAAAAATTGTGCCCAGCCGACCATTTCGACCAAGTCGGCAGACGGACGACCGGAGAATACTCGACCCAGCGCTTCCAGAGAAGAGAGCAATGCAAATTGAGTTGCAGTATACCGATGGTCGCATAGTGACATAATCAGTGCAACAAACGCTGCAGTGCCCATGCCGCCGGTCACATTCTCGATAAGAATCGATGTGGTGAGCGCCGGATAACTTTTCCCCATCCACGCCAACCACATAAACCCCAGATTTGAAAACGCTTGTAAAAGACCAAAGACCAATAGGGACCGAACCAAACCCAGCTTGGTCATTGCGACTCCCCCAGCCAATGCGCCAATGAGTGTGGCCCCGAGGCCCAGGCCCTTCACATACCCGACCTCACTGACGGAGAAGCCCATCCCTCCAATGAGGAACGCCGTTTGAAGCGAGGCCGCGACGGCATCTCCAATTTTATAGAGGACAACGAGGGCGAGGAGGCCGGCCACCCCTGGACGGGTGAAGAGTTCTTTCAGCGGTCCACCAACCGCTTCGGCGAGGCTTGCCGGCGGCACACTTGGCTCTGCCGGTTCCGGACTGACGAGAATTGTGACGACTCCGACCGCCATTAATGCGGCGAGCAACAAGTACGTGTTTTGCCATCCGATATGATCGGCTAATAAGAGAGCGCCGGCGCTCGCAAACAACAGCGCAAATCGATAGCCATTCACCCAGACAGCAGCACCGAACCCTCTTTCCGGACGTAAGAGCAGATCAGTCCGATAGGCGTCGAAGACGATATCGAGTGAGGCAGAAAGGAAAGCCACGACAAGAGCCAGGACCCCAAGTATCTCAGGCTGCCGGCCCGGACCAGTCACTGCCATGGCCACCAAGCCTAGTGAGACACTGATCTGCATCATCAGCATCCATCCGCGCCGGCGTCCCAGCCAGGGAGGGACCAGGCGATCCATCAAAGGGGCCCACAAGAATTTCAATGTGTACGGGAGACCGACGAGCGTAAAAATGCCAATGGTCTTCAGATCGAGCCCGGCAACCGTCAGCCACGCCTGGAGCGTCCCGCCTGTGAGAGCCAATGGCAACCCCGAAGCAAATCCCAAGGGCAACATGATAGCGATGCGTCGGTTCGCAAGGATCTGAGTGAACGAAGGGTTTTTCATCGAGCCGCTTCAGTGCGCATGAAACCGTAGCATATCATCGGAACGGAGGGGAGGCTCAGGACATTCTCGAAATCGATCGACTATAGAGGATGAAAGGTCAAGGAGGTGTTGGATGACCAACTCCTGCCGTAGCGTATCGATACTCAGCAGGGCTGTCCATTGAAGGTGCAGGGCTTGTATCGCGATATGTCAAACTCCACGTTTTCCTGGTAGACCCGCTCGTTGCCGTTCACGCCATCCTGCTCCGGATCGTTATACATGGTGTGGTTCCACCAGTAGAACAAGGGAAAGGCCTCAGTTTGGTACACCGGATTTCCATAATTACTTCGAGCATATTCCTGGACCATCCGGCCAGTGACGTAATCAACTTGGCCACTGCCATTGAGTGAATACAACATCAGGAAGAGCCGAGCCTCGTGATCGTAGTGTTCGTCAATTCTTGTCGCGAGGTCTGGTTCGAGAGGAAGGATCTCTTTCGTCCACCCTGCAGGCCCAGAGAGGAGGAGAAGAGATACCGTGAGGATGGAAACCGCCAACCGTAAAGTTGTCACAACAGACTCACAGTAATGGGGCGGGCACGGGCGGCAGATTTTAACATGGCCTTATACCGCCTTCAACTGAGATGGCAAGCGTGAAGAACTCGGTGCAGTGCCTTGCTCCCGTGACAAGGATCTTCCTATAATGGCCCCGACTATGCTGAAACGCGCATCGCTCCATACCCTCGGCTGCCGACTGAACCAAGCAGAGACAGCCGTGCTCATTGCTCGATTATGCCGCGATGGCTATCGTGTCGTCGAGTTTGGTGAGCCGACTGACTTGCTCGTCGTGAACACCTGCTCCGTGACAGAGGATGCGGAACGGACTTGCCGATATGTCATCCGTAAGACGTTGAGACATTCACCCGATGCCTTTGTGGCGGTGACCGGCTGTTACGCTCAGACCGGCGTTCAAGAGCTGCGCACCATTCCAGGAATCGATCTCATCGTCGGCAATCAATTCAAATGGGATCTACCGTCATTTCTTCCAGCCCCCCATGCCCTGAAGAAGCAGCCAGACCCGGAAGTGCTCCATACTCGCACCATTGATCGAGAGGATTTCATCCTACCAGAGTATGGCGAACCGGACTCCACTAGAGCGCTGCTCAAAATCCAGGACGGCTGCAACGTCATGTGCAGCTTCTGTCTTATCCCCTTCGCACGCGGGCATGAACGGAGTCGCCTGCAGGATGACGTGATCCGAGAGGCCAAGATACTTGTGGCAGGAGGCTATCGGGAAATTGTACTGACAGGCGTCAACATTGGGCAGTATCGCCAGGGCGAGGTTGATCTGGTCGGGTTAATCGCACAATTGGAGGCGCTTGAAGGGCTCAGACGTATCAGGATTTCGTCCATCGAGCCGACGACAATCACGAGCGCGCTCTTAGATCAGATGGCTTCCTCGTCGAAGCTCTGCCCCTATCTCCATATCCCATTGCAAAGCGGGGACAATACCATCTTGTCGGCCATGAATCGTCCGTACGATGTGGAAGAGTTTACCTGTCTGATCCGTCGGGCCGTCGCTGCGATGCCCCACCTTGGGCTGGGAACTGATATCATGGTCGGGTTTCCTGGAGAAACCGATGCGGCATTTGAGCATACTTTGGGCATCGCGCGAGAGCTTCCCTTCTCCTATTTCCATGTGTTCGTCTATTCGCAACGTCCTGGCACCGCTGCCACGAAGCTGCCCGGCCAGGTGCCGATCGCAATCGCTCGGGAACGTGCGAAAAAACTTGCCGAGCTTTCTCGCCTCAAACGGCTGACCTTTGCGGAACGGCATATTGGATCGACCGTGGCCGTCCTCTTCGAGTCAGGGGAAATGGACGGCTTCAGGTTGGGGGTAACAGCAAACTTCCTGAAAGTGGGCGTTCCCTCGAAAACTGACCTTACCAACCACCTGACAGAGGTGCGTATTACAGGAGCCTCAGATCGTTGGGCTGTGGGGCAGCTGACAGCGAAGCGTGATCCCATGCGAAGGGTACTGGTTTCATGAAGGGTAAATCCACGCCGACTCACGTGCATCTTGAAACCTTTGGCTGTCAGATGAATGAGTACGACTCAGAACTCGTTCGCTCACTGATGAAGCAGGATGGGTTTTTGTTCACCGACGAGCGAGAGCGCGCAGACGTGATTCTGATGAACACCTGCGCGATCCGCGAGAATGCCCACAATAAAGTCTATAAACACCTATCTGAGCTCAAGAAACTCAAGAAGCAACGTCCGTTGGTCGTGGGCGTCTTGGGTTGTATGGCTCAAAACCTGAAAGAACAGCTGACGGATATCGAGCCGTTGGTCGATGTGCTCGCCGGCCCCGATGCCTATCGTCAGCTACCGATGTTGATCCGCAACGCAATGCTCTCGCAAGAAGAAGGACTCGATCAGAAGGAACTTGCAGTCGACCTTTCAGAATATGAAACCTATCACGATGTCATGCCAGATCGAAACGACGGAGTGAACGCGTGGATCGCGGTCATGCGAGGGTGCGATAACTTCTGCAGCTTCTGTGTTGTCCCTTACACTCGGGGACGTGAGCGCTCCCGCGATCCAGAAGGAATCGTCCAGGAAGCTCGCCGGATCTCCGAGCAAGGATTTAAACAGATCACGCTCCTCGGGCAAAATGTCAATTCGTACCGATTCGGTGACTGGGATTTCACACGATTGATCACCGCCGTCGCGGACGTGCCTGGCATCGAACGTGTGCGGTTCACGTCCCCACACCCTAAGGATTTCCCACCTTCATTATTGGACGCCGTCGTGTCCCATCCCAATATCTGCAAGCAGATTCATTTACCGCTTCAATCCGGCAGCGACCGCATACTCAGTTTGATGAATCGCACCTATACGAATAAAGAGTATCGTGCCTTGGTTGACCGTATCCGCACCCTGCGGTCTGACATCGTCCTCAGCACCGATATCATTTGTGGTTTCTGCGGGGAGAGTGATGCGGAATTTGTCGAAACATACCGGCTTGTCGAGGAAATACGGTTTCACTCAGCATTTATCTTCAAGTATTCTGAGAGAAAGAACACCATCGCCGCGCGCAAGTTTTTGGACAATGTTTCCGAGCCGGTAAAGACCGAGCGGGTGACGCGACTATTCGATCTTCAACGGAACATTTCCTATGAGCGGAATGGGGAGTATCTAAAGACGACAGTTTCCGTCTTGGTCGAAGGGGATGCCAAACGATCAACAGCGCAGGGCATGGGAAAATCGGATGGCAACATCACCGTCATCTGGGATAAAAGCACAGTCCCCTCTCAACCTGGAGACCTGCTCTCCCTTGCCATCTACGATGCTTCCTCCACGACGTTGTATGCGGAACGTCCGCCGGTAAATTGAGTCAAATCATTGTTGCCTGCCCTACTTTTCCAAGCATAACTTCTGGAGGATGCGCTCCAAAAGTGAACACTTCTGAACAAGATCTGTTTGCGAATCCTGCCGTCACACACGGCTCTCGAAAAATGAAGTGAGGTTTCATTTTGGATGATCGTCCCCAAAATGGATAGCACTTCCTTTTCAAGAATCTATGAAATAACTCTATACCGCTACAAGATAGTCCTGCGTTATCATACGCCTAGGTTATTTCATTCGTATGTTAATCCTGTCCACGCTCACTCAGTCTATTCCATATTAATTCCTCTCTTCGCCTGACATCATCTGGTTCGTCTTAGAATCTGCCTCACTGTTATAAAAGGCATAATCTTTGCTTAATTTACCTAAAAGGAACTCGCCTGTACTTAATTTTACACATTCACTCCCGGGAGACGAGGCATGATTGAGAATCCAGAACACGGCGCGAAAGAAAAAACAGATCTGTCCATGAGCCTTGAGACCATCATCGCGATGGGACTCTTCGGATGGATTGCATTGAGCATGACACTGATGGGCTTGGGAATCTGGTAATCCCTAGACATATCAACTCTGCGTCTCACCCAGAATGGTCACACACACCAGTTCCAAAAGAAAGAGAGCCGCTATGAAGAACTGCCTTCTGACAAATGTGCAGTGTCCGGTCATACAAAGCCTTGTTGGAATCGCAGCTCTCGCACTCGTCATCAGCGGCTGCGCCAGCGGGACAAAACTTGCTCACAATGCGAAAGGTAGCGTCTACCTGGAAGAAGTCACTGATTGGTCATTTGAAGCCAGCCATCCCGCCGTAATCGATCAACAGACCATCACGAAAATCATAAAAGGGCTCTATAGCAGTGATGGCCAGAGTGGATCTTCGAGAATGTCCGCTGGTGGCAGCAAGCCGATGAGAACTTTCAGCGATGAGGATGCAGAGTTTCTCTCTCCCCTGCTCGCACAAGGCTTATCAAAGGCGAAGCCCGAACAGCTTGTTGGGTTCCGCGTATCCTCATCGGCAGGGTCAGGCTCTGAACCCACCACGGGCAGTATTTACGTTCAGAATGGATCGATCTATTTAACCATCGGGAAGGGCGCCAAGCCGAGTGGTTTCATACCTGAGTCCGTGGCACGAATTGAACCGGCTCCGGCCTATGCTGCCAGTGGTGCACTCGGCGCCATGGCGATGGTCATCGACTATCATGCACTCTCCAAAGCACCGATGCCCGCCAATATGCCGACGGCAAAAGCCGTTCCGCCCACTTCGATTGCGCCCGTAATGGCTGCCCCTCAGGCGAAAGCTCAGACGGTTTCTGACAATACAGGCCAGGAGGCAGGACAGACCGAAATTTTGGCTCAAAGAATCATTGAGTTGAGAAAGGCAAAAGAGGCGCTCGTTAAGAAGGATAACGAAATCGCGATGCTTCGCAAGGAATCGGAATGGATGAAGCGCGAACTGCGGGATCGTGACGAAGAAATGAAAGCGATCAAGTCGACCAAGGTATCTGCCAAACCGGCCCCGAAGAAAAAACCGGCTGAAGCGACACAGATTCGCTAGCCTGGCTCAGCCGACATTCAGCAATTCCGGCTGAAGCAAGACCACTTCACTGGACAGGGGCTGTCGGAAATTCATCCGGCAATAACACGCATACGTCACATACGTATCCTGTAGGCAGTACCGAGCCAATTCAAGCCCCTGTCCTTTCTCCCACATCTCAGCCACCTGTGCCCCACTGCCTGATTTAGTCTCGACGTTCAGCGCTTTCGCGAGCACATCGAGTTTGACCCATCCACGCATATCCCAATTGCTCCAGACCGCCATCGTATCGTAGACCGGTTCCGTGCGGAACTTGGCGAGGTTGACGTCCAGGCTCGGCTTGACTTGGTGGACGATCGATCGCTTCTTGATGAAGGGCAGGTCGAATCCCAGACCGTTATGAGTGATGAAGAGTGCGGGGCGGCTCTGAGCCAAACGGCTCCAAAATTGTTGCAACAGCTCTCGCTCATCCCTTCCATACCAGGCCACTGACCCACGTGGTTCAAGCTGGTCAGAAAATTCTAACAAACCGATACAGACGATCTTACTGAACGTGCCGTCGAAGGCCGACTTGGCATATTGCTCATCTTCGGCACTCCGTCGGGCATCGGCAGCCCCTGCTGTAAACAAATCATAGCCCTCGCCTGCTGGCTCTGATTCGGCACATGAGGGAAGCTTCCCTACCAGCCGCGCCCATTCTTCCCGAGGCGCTTGAATCGTTTCAATGTCCAGGACGACTTTCATGAAGGTTGCCCCATGGTTTGCCGCTGTAATGCCTCGATGATTGGGCGGTCCGCCGGGGGAAACTCAAAGTCGCTCAACTCGTGCGGCCAGACCCATCGAATTTCCGCGCAGTCAATTGCTGCAGCGTGCCCGGTTTCAATCCTGCAGCGGAAGAAATGCAGTTCCACGGTTTTCTCCGCATACTCATGCCGAATGATCTGAAAGGGTATCGGCACATCGATACGAATATTGAGCTCCTCGAACAATTCCCGCCGCAGGCAATCCTCCAATGTTTCGTCCGGCTCGCGCTTCCCGCCTGGAAATTCCCAAAAACCCGCCAAGTGCACGCCCGGTTTCCGTCTCGCGATTAAGTACCTGCCCTCATGGAAAACAAGACCGGCAGCGACTTCGACAACCTTCATGCCGCACCGATGCTCCTCGCTACTTCTGAAAGGGAAATGTTTTGCACAAAGGTTTCATGGGGCACTGCCGACAGGAGGGATTTCTTGCCGTGCAACAGGTCGCCCCGAAGTCCATGATCGCCTGGTTGAAGTCATAACCCTTTCCGGCCGGAATTAAGGCTTCCGACAATTTCCAGAGCTTTGCTTTCTGAGTCTTGGGATCACCCCTGGCCATGAACACTCGATGAAGGACCCGAATCACATTCGTATCCAGGATCGGCGCGTCTTCGTTGAATGCGAACGACCGAATGGCACCGGCCGTGTACCGTCCGATTCCCTTGAACGACAGCAATTCCTCTGCATCGCTCGGAAGACGTCCTCCATACCGTTCCACTGTCTCGCATGCAATACTGTGTAACCGCTCCGGTCGAATGTTGTAGCCGAGCGGGTACCATGTCTTCTTCACATCCAAAACTTGCGCCACAGCCAACTCTTCAAAGGTTGGGTAACGGTCCAGAAACTCGTGGTACTTCGGAATCACCCGATCGACCTGAGTCTGTTGCAACATCACTTCAGAAACAAGAATATGATAGGGGTCGGAAGTCCTTCGCCAAGGAAGATCGCGGCCATGTTTCGCGTACCACTTCAACAGCCGGGTCTGAAAACGGCGCTTTAGCGAAGCGTCGAGGCCTGGGGATTTTTTTGAGTTCTTCTTCCCGCGCTGAGAGGTTGTTCGAGAGCCAGAGCTAGTGGGCATCACAACGTCAATCCAATTGCGGCATTCTAGAAGTGCGCCCCCCGAAAATCAAATAGCGACCAGGAACACGTACTGCGGTTGATGGACCAGAGGGCGCCAGTCCAGGAGGCTGCGGCCGGGTACAGCTACTTTGGAAGCTGCCCCGGTGAGACCGCTAAAACGGTCACGTCGAAGTGTAACGTCTTCCCTGCCAGCGGATGGTTAAAATCGAGCACCACTGTCTCCGACTCGATTTCAATCACGCGAGGAAACGCAGCTGATCCATCGGCAGCCTTTCCTTGGAGTTGCGCCCACACTTTCTGCGCCGCGGCAGGAATAAATTCCTTCTTCACCTCCCGGATGGCCTGTGGGTCAATCGGTCCATAGCCATTCGCTGGAATGACGATGACTTGCTTCCGCTCCCCTTTCCTCATCCCTTCCATTGCCGCTTCCAAACCCGGGACAATCTCGTGCGCGCCTTGCGTGTAAGTGATGGGTTCTTTGCCGACGTTGGATTCGAGCACGGACTGATCGTCGAGGGGCAACGTATATTCCAATGAGACAGTACGCCCTGTGGAAACATTCTCGATGACGTCGGATTTGGAGGATTCGGCTCACACCGGCGAACCTATGGAGGCCCAGCAGAGCACGGAAGCGGAACAGATTCCTCGCAGGAAAGTCAATCGTTTCATCACTCGATCCTCCACATGGTTCGACTAAAATCTGTCACGGCTGAAAAGGCCGGATGGGAAAACCAAGTATGTCGATCAATTTCAGCGATCAAAAATGACGGGGGATTTCTATCACAGTCCCCCTCTCCTTACCACTCTGCGCCAAGTCGATCGACCACAATCTGAAGGACGACAGCCGATGGCCCGAGCGTGGCTAAGTAAATAGCAGTCTCGGCAATGTCATACGGATTGATCTCCTCGCTCCGGAGAATCTCTTCGGACGAGGCGTCGACCAACCCATTGGCGACGCCAGCGGGACAGATCGCGCACACCTTGATGTGAAAGGGGCGACCTTCGTCGGCCAACGATTTCGTGAGGGCCATGACCCCATGTTTGGAAGCGCTATAGGCTCCCGTTCCACCCCAAGCCTGTACTCCGGCGACACTCGACATATTGATGATCAACCCTCCACCTTGTTTTTTCATCTGGGCAAATCCGGCCCGGCAGCAGAAGAATGTTCCTCGAAGATTCACGTTCATCACTGAGTCGAATGCTTCGGTCGTCGTTTCGGCGAGCCTTCTGCCACCAAAGATACCCGCATTGTTCACGAGAATATCCACTCGTCCATACCGTGTCACCGTCTCGGCGAAGAGCCGCTCTATCTGACGTTCATCCGTTACGTCAGTCTGAATCGCCCAGGCTTCTCCACCCTTCTGCCTAATTTGCTCCATGGTCTGCTCGCAGAGCGCCATCCGTCTGGCCGCCACCAAAACAGTGGCTCCCTCCTCGCCAAAACGCAACGCAATAGCCTTCCCGATTCCGCCACTGCTACCGGTCACGATCGTGACTTTATTCGCAAGCCGGTTCATAAACGTATGTGCTCCTTAATTTTCCTCGGCCCCTAAATCTCTAAAGATCTCTATTTCTTTGACAACCATCCATTGGCCGATTAGCCTTTCCCTTAGACGAAGACACAATCAGGAGAAACCACATCACCGAATCTTCCCCCGAATGAGTACCTTTGATGGCTTTAATCCGCCCAAGCAAAGAGAGAACGCTCGCTATTCGATCGAATTCCCTGCTACATTTTTAGCGATGACGCCAAAATAAGAATTGTATACAAGCTCACTGTTCAGTACACAGTTATGGTAACCAGAAAGCATCCCAGATTTCCCGTATCATTCTCCAGCACCTTGGTGCATAAGAACAATCAATTCAACCATGCAGGCTCTGTCCTCAACCTTTCGGTAAAAGGTTGCCGCGTAGACAGTATTATCAGCCCCTTTACCGGCATGCAGCTGGCCATGCAATTGCACATCCCGGGTGAGGTCCAGCCGATCGTAATCGACAATGCCGCAGTCCGATGGTCCGGGTCCTCTGGCATCGGACTTGAGTTTCTGACGGTAGCACCCCCGCACCAGGACCGGCTGAACCGCATGATCCAACAGCTCCAGCCCAAGACCATCCCTTAACCTCGCGAAACAATCGGTCAGCCCGCAAGACATGCGAGACGAGCGCGAACGACGTTTGTGCCTATCGCGCCTATTCCGCTTGGCCTGCCATCGCGCGAGAGCACTGGCACACGTTTCAGCATCCTGCCAGTTGCATTTCAGGGGAATCACTCCGTATCCTCCAACGTCATGGACCTTTCCCAACTTTCACAGGAAGAATTCAAACAACTCGTGCGTGGCATCGTCGACGATCGCTTGCGCGAGTTACTGGGCGATCCTGACCTCGGACTCCAGCTTGGCGACGGCCTGCGCGCCCGCCTGAAAGAGTCCTTGTCCAGTACGGAGAGACTCTCCGGCGAGGACATCGCGGATCAGCTCGGTCTCCGCTGGTAATGACCACATGGCCTGGTATCGTCTTGCCTATCGTCCAGCCATCCTCCAAGATTTGGCAAATCTTGAGCCACCCATGGCCCAGCGACTCTTAGACAAAACCAAATGGATCGGCTCCAACATCGATAACTTGCGCCACGAATCGATCGCCTCGGACCTGCCGGACCTTTTCAAATATGCCGTCGAGGACTGGCGAATTTTCTACTCTATTGACCGGGACGATCACCTGGTCGATATTCACCACATCATTCGACAGAAAGAGCTTCAGTCATGATTGCTGTCACGGTTGCCGCCATTGCAAAGCTGAAAGCGATTCAAGTCCATCATCCTGAAGATCCGGTCGTCCGGATTTCCGTGCGCGACCTGGACGATTCACATCTAAGTTTCAGTATCACGCTAGAATCGGATACCAAGCCCGATGACGACGTTCAGCAGGTTGATGGCCTTACGATTGCGGTTGATCAGCGGAGTGCCCCGCGAATGGAAGGCGTGACTGTAGACTACACTGAGGCCGACGGCTTTCGCTTTCTACACGATGGTCAGGGCCGCAGTCTGCCCCTCATCACGATTCCCACACTCAATTGATGGAGAATTCTAGCCGGTTGCAAAATATCTATTGAGGCACGCCTGCCACCAGATGGGCACCCCACAGGGGAGCTCAAAAAGGCCCTCCATCAAGGCCGCAGTGAGTGAAGACCCGGGCATACCCTCTGGGGCGCACGGTGCGACGAATAAGGAGCACCAGGTCTGTGCGCGCCGCCGAGTGGTGAGGCGGCTGGGTCCCCGTTGGGCTCTGAACGATGCGAGAACGAAGCTGATGGGCTTTTTCAGCTCCCTGCAGCTGTTAGGTGAGTCGGTCCGGCAAGGTGGCGACATGCACCTGGAACTCGCCCCGCGTCACATCGTCGACATAGCGGCGCAGTGCGTCCTTGACCACGGGGAATGCGATCTTGTCCCAGGGAATTGCAGAGAGTGAGAATAACTGTACCTCGAGGCTTTCTTCACCCACCCCGAAATCCGGTGTGGGCATCGGCCCGCGGAATATCAGGTACGCCTGACCGATGTGTGGGAGACTCAGGACCGCAAAAAGGCAGACCCGCTCGACCTGAGCCTGCGCTTCCTCCAATGTCTCGCGAACAGCCGCCTGCTCAATGCTCTCGCCGATTTCCATGAAGCCGGCAGGGAAAGTCCAGAGACCGGACTTGGGCTCGATCGCACGCCGGCAGAGGAGAATGTGGCCGTCCCACTCCGGAATACAGCCTGCGACGATTTTCGGATTATGATAATGAATGGTCTGGCATGAGTCGCAGACGAACCGCGGACGATTGTCGCCGGCGGGAATTTTCTTGGTAACAGACGTACCGCAGACGCTGCAATAGTTCATCGCTCAGTCCGGTCACGTGGTGATGTAAAATGGATAACACAAACCTACGGTTCTTTGCACCCTGCCCACGCGGTCTCGAAATCGTTCTCGAACAGGAACTCCACGATCTTGGCGTACCTAGGACTACGAAGACGGACGGAGGGGTCGCCTTCCAGGCTCCTTGGTCCAGCATGTACTGGGTAAATCTCAAGAGTCACATTGCCAGCCGGGTGCTCTGGGAAGTCGGGCAAGCCCCCTATGGCTCGGAAGACGATGTGTATCGCGCGGCCTATAGCCTGCCGTGGCCAGACTGGTTCATGCCATCACAGACCATCAAGGTGAAAGTGAGTGCGCGCCGTTGTCCACTCAATAGCCTGGACTTCGTCACCCTCCGTATCAAAGACGCGGTTTGCGATAAGTTTATGTCGGTGCGTCACAAGAGGCCGAATGTGGACACGCATCGTCCAAATCTTCGGCTCGACGCATTTCTCGATGAGTCAACGGTGACATTCTATCTCGACACCTCCGGGGAGCCTCTCTTCAAGCGAGGCCATCGTGTCCTGTCCGTCGAGGCGCCCTTGCGCGAAAACCTGGCAGCTGGCTTGCTGCGCCTTACTGGTTGGACGCCCAAGGACATACTATTCGACCCCATGTGCGGCAGCGGCACGATCCCACTCGAAGCGGCGCTGATGGCGCGCCGGATCGCACCGGGACAGTCCCGGTCTTTCGCGTTCGAGCGCTTGCTTGTACACGACGCGAAACGCTGGGGCCATCTGCGCGAAGTCTCTCGGCTGAAACAACTGGCAGAGGTACCGTCTGCCATCTATGCGTCCGACCAGGATCCTGCGGTGGTGAAGATCGCACAGCGGACGTTTCAGGGAGCGGGAGTCGCGGTCGATATTCGCCTCCGGCAGAGCGACCTGCTCGACTTGGAGGCTCCGGCTGGGCAGGGTGTGATATTGATGAATCCCCCCTATGGCGTCCGTCTCGGCCAGCCGGAGAAACTCGATGCGTTCTATCCCAGACTGGGCGACTGGTTGAAACAACGATTCAACGAATGGCGGGCCTACATCTTTACCGGCGATTTACGAGTACCCAAACTCATCGGCCTCGCCCCTTCGAAACGTATTCCTCTCTTCAATGGCCCGCTAGAATGCCGCTTATATGAATTTCAGATTGTGTCGGGGTCGATGCGCAAGTCGACTCCCGCACCCAATAGTAAAGGATGATGTCTCACTGTATGTTGGAGACACAGACTATGAATCGAGCTTTGCCGCTACTTTCCAGTCTACTACTCCTCTTCTTGTTTCCCGGGTGCAGTGCTGTGCAAGGATTGTTTGCGTTGATTGCCCCCCCTCCCGTGCCAATGAGCCATATACGTCAATCCGTACTCGATCGGCTTGGTCCCACCGTCCGAAAAGATTTCGAGCAACTCGCGGGATCCCATCACACCGACCTGCTTACCGAGCATGAATCAGTCGAAAAGATACCGGCACGATTCAAACGTCGCTTGGCGGTCAAGGCCCTCAAGCAGCCCTGGGACGGTCTGGCGGATTTGGAGCGCCAGGGGCTCTTACTGGCTGAAATTGCAGAAGGAGGGTCCGTCAATCTTCCGGCCCTCCTCGACGTGCTTGAAGCCGGCATGGATCGCACGTCAACCTTCTACAAGCCCGTTCCTCTCCCGACAAGCTCCGCACGCAGGGACCTGGTGGCCTTCATGATCGGGAGCCTCGAGCAGGCGTCGATACATCGGGAGAAAGCGCTCACGAACCTGACAGAGGCAGAACGGCATTTCCTGTTTCTGCATGCACGATCGATAGCGGAACACTTCATCCCACAGATTACGAGCCTTTCCGACCGGACGAGCGCGCAAGCCAAAGCCGATCTTCGGTTTGCCGAGCTGCTTGAGGAACAAGTTGATTATGCGGGCCTCATTGCGGCAGCACAGGTGCTCGCTCGCCTCGCCAATGAGCGCTGGCTTCACCAGGTTGCTGCGGCATGGACGATACCTCTGCCCGCTTCCTCCGCTCCTTCCGGCATAACGGGTGACGTTCTGTTAGTTCAGGAAACATCCTACGGACTCATTGTCATTGGTGGCCCGGGGCCGAATACGTATGAGCTGGACAAGCGCATGGGTCTGATTATCGATGTGGGCGGCAAGGATCTTTATCGAGGAATGATTGCCGCGTCCCCGGATGAGGATCAGGGAAATGCCGTCGTCATCGACTTCAATGGAGACGATACCTATGACGGAGCTCCGCTCGGACTGGCAACCGGACGGCTGGGGGTGGGACTGTTAATCGATCATGCCGGAGACGATGTCTACCATCTCGACATGGGATCGGGAGGAGCTGGATTCGGAGGACTCGGGATCTTGTTCGACGTGAAGGGCAACGATACCTATATGGGCAATCGCCTGACTCAGGGAGCAGCCATTGGAGGGCTCGGCTTTTTGCTCGATGCCGCAGGGAATGACCACTATACCAGCCAAGGCTTCGCCATCGGATTCGGAGGCCCGTTGGGCGTCGGCGGCGTCATCGATATCACCGGCGACGACCGCTATCAATGCGGCGGCACCTATCCCAGTGTCTACAATGCGCAGGATGCGCCCAAGGGAAAACCAGGCGATTCTCTCTATCAGTATGACTGTTTCGGACTGGGTGCCGGCTCGGGACAACGGATTCTGACAAAGAAGCCAGAGCGGCAAGATTATAGCCTGGCCGGTGGCTGGGGAATCTTGCTGGATATGGAAGGTCACGATCACTACGACAGTGCCAACTTCTCGCAGGGAGAGGGCTATTTTTTTGGCACCGGGATGAAATTGGACTTGGATGGCGACGACGAGCATCAGGCCGCTCGCTATGGGCACGGCGCGTCCGCCCACTTCGGGGTCGGCCTCTTCATCGATCGTCATGGAGACGATCGCTATGGCTCCTCCGGCCCTTCTTACAACGGTGGAGTGGCCTGGGACAGCAGCGTGAGCCTGATGGTCGATGCCGGGAAGGGCCGCGATACATATGCGTTCGACCGCTCGACCGGTCTTGGGCGAGCCGACTATTCAGGCTGGGGACTCTTCATCGACGAAGGGGGAGCCGACCTGTACCATGCCAAATCGGGCTTTGGAGATTCCTCCGAGAAAAGCGTGGCCGGGTTCTTCGATCTCGAGGGTAAAGACACATATGTGGTACCATCTGATTCATCGATACCGGACGACATTCGTCCCGGTAATGGAAAACTCTTTTTCTATCCTCACGGGGGAGTGTTCGTCGATCGTTGAAGAGGCCAAAATTGAGGATGATCCCTGTGATTTCCCATGGTTGCTGTGACTCCTTCATCGCTCCCCTTGACTTGTACCTGAGGGAACTTATCTAGCACCCTATAAATACCTCTCGTGTCTTTCACCGACCGAGCGAAGGGAAGCACTCATATGAATAACGAGACACTGGCCGTCAAGCTCCCGGTACTCCCGATCAAGCGCACCGTACTATTTCCAGGGATCATGATGCCCTTGACCGTCGGGCGTCAACGGTCCATCGCTGCCGTAGAAGCGGCCATGAAAACCGAAGAGAAGACGATTCTCGTCGTCGCGCAGCGCGATCCCCTGACGGAACAGCCGGGGCTCGACGAGCTGTACACGATCGGCACCAAAGCCATTGTCAAACAGATCGGACGGTCAGAAGATGGAACCATCCACGCGCTCGTTCAGGGGCTCGAACGGGTCGCGTTGCTCAAGGTCGAACAGACAGAGCCGTTTCTTCTCGTCCAGGCGCGGCGACTCGATCACCCGGCGGACCAGGGCACCGAAGTGCAGGCTCTCCACCGGGCCATTCAGGGATTGGTCACAGACCTTCCTCGATTGATTCAGGCTCCCGGCATTCAGGAAGCAGCGGTGGCCTTCAGTAACGAGGACAATCCTGTCGCGCTGGCCTATCGCGTGGCCTCGCTCCTCAATCTCACCGTGCAGGACGAGCAAAAACTGCTCGAAAGCTCGTCCACGATCGAACTGCTGCGTTCGCTGTATGGAGCGCTTTCAAAGGAAATCCAGATACTACAATTGCGCGACAAGATCGCCAGCGACGCGCAAGCCAAGATGGGCAAGACCCAACGCGAGTATGTCCTTCGTGAACAACTGAAAACGATTCAGGAGGAACTCGGCGAAGGCGAGGGCGAGGAAAACGAGATCACGGAACTCAAGGAGAAGATTCAGGAAGCCGATCTTCCCGACCATGTGCAAAAGGAAGTGACGCGGGAGATTGGGCGATTAGCGAAGGTGCCCCCCTCCTCGCCTGAGCATCAGGTCCTCAGGACCTATCTCGAGCTAGTGCTCGAGCTGCCCTGGAAGAAGGCCTCGGTAGATCACTTGGCGTTGAGCACAGTACGTCAAGTGCTTGAAGAGGATCACTATGGCATCAAGGAAGTGAAGGAGCGGATCGTCGAACATCTCGCCGTGTTGAAATTGAATCCCACGGCCAAGGCGCCCATCCTCTGCCTGGTTGGACCGCCGGGAGTCGGCAAGACCAGTCTGGGCCAGTCGATTGCCAGAGCCATGGGACGGACCTTCGAACGCTTGAGCCTGGGCGGCGTACATGATGAAGCAGAATTGCGCGGCCACCGCCGGACCTATGTCGGAGCCCTTCCCGGGCGGATCATACAGGCCATGCGTCGGGCCAACGTGAACAATCCCGTACTGATGTTGGACGAGGTCGACAAGATGGGCCGGGACTTTCGTGGTGATCCTGCTGCGGCCTTGTTGGAGGTCCTGGATCCGGCGCAGAATCATACATTCCGCGACCACTATCTCGATCTCCCATTCGATCTTTCGAAGGTGTTCTTCATTACGACCGCCAACACGCTGGATACGATCAGCCAGCCGCTGCTGGATCGGATGGAAATCATCCGGCTCCAGGGTTACAGCGAACGGGAAAAGGCAGAGATCGCCCGTCGCTACCTCTGGCCGCGACGACTCAAGGAGGCAGGCCTGGATGCCAACCAAGCCCTGCTCTCAGACGAGGTCTTGAACCTTGTGATCAGCCGCTATACCAGGGAAGCGGGAGTTCGCCAGCTGGAGCAAATGCTCGGTCGCCTGACCAGGAAAGTCGCGCTGACTTTCGCCGAACTTCCGGAGAGCCAGGAACGGACTCCGGTGTCCATTCAACCCGATGTCCTTCCCGAATGGCTCGGCTCCGAGCGTTTCATGCCGGAAGAGGCGCGCAAGGTGTTGCCTGCGGGCGTGGCCACAGGGCTCGCCTGGACTCCGAGCGGCGGGGATGTTCTGTATATCGAAACCACGTTGCTCCCCGGCAGCCACGAACTGACGATCACCGGTCAGTTGGGAGACGTCATGCAGGAGTCCGCCAGGGCTGCGCGAAGTTATCTCTGGTCGCACGCGGAAAGCATGGGGCTCGATATTTCCCGTTTCAAACGGAATGGGTTGCATATCCATGTACCGTCCGGAGCCATCCCCAAAGACGGCCCTTCGGCCGGGATCACGATGGCGACGGCTCTTGCGTCTTCGTACATCGGGGAAGCGGTGCGTAGCGACACGGCCATGACCGGCGAGATCAGTCTGAGCGGCCTCGTCCTTCCAGTCGGCGGTATCAAGGAAAAGGTGTTGGCCGCTCACCGAGCAGGTATCCGGCGCATCATTTTGCCAAAGGCGAATGAGAAAGACATCAAAGACGTGCCGCAGGAAGTGCGGGATGAATTGACCTTCATCCTGGTAGAACGGATCGAGGAGGTTCTTCCCGCTGCGTTCAACCATGATACAGCGGCACAAGGAAGCTTCCGCTTCGGAACAGGCATCGCGCCAGCCTCAGCGTAATCGGCGGGACTCCGGAAGAGCCTTCCGGAGTCCTATGTTTTCCCCTGATCATCTTCGAAGGATGCTCAAGCAGCTCTCTTTGTTCTCAGCCTCAACCTAAATCCTCAACCTTCCAGTCACGCTGGCGGACGTTTTTTATCATCCTTCCTGCGCCTTGCTCCCCACCCAATCGGTATGTAAGGATGATTATCGTTCCTCGACTCATATAGGGGACGATCCGACAGAAAGGAGCAGAACTATGCCACCAAAAATTGTGATCGGTCCAATTGTCAAAGTCGTGAAGACAGACGAAGAGTGGAAGAAAATCCTCCCGCTGGGGGCCTACCAGGTTCTGCGGCATGAGGATACCGAGCGTCCCTTCATCAACAACATGCATGATAACAAGGAAGCCGGCGTCTATTACTGCGCCGGCTGCGATTTGCCTCTCTTTTCTTCGGAACACAAATTTGACAGCGGGACCGGCTGGCCCAGCTTCTGGCAGCCCATCGCACCCGAGGTCGTCGGGACCACGACGGATTTCAAACTGATTTTCCCAAGGACCGAAGTCCACTGCGCTCGCTGCGAGGGACATCAAGGCCATATCTTCAAAGACGGCCCCAAACCAACCGGGCTACGCTATTGCATCAACGGCGTCGCGTTGAAATTTGTTCCGGCCTAGGGTGTGGCCCGCAGAAGCCGCAAAAAAAGGACTGTTAGACTGCAAGCATGACTCTGCTGTTTGGGTGTTGCATCCTTTACGTCAGCCACACTTTCACCACAGGCTGATAAATACTGCTACTAGTTCAAAGCGTTAGTCTGAGGCTGCGAATGTGCAATTCAATCCCTTCCCCCTTGGCTCAGCCTGGATGCTAAGTTGTCTTCCTATGAAAGGACGGCTGCGAAAAATAATGGTAGATCCCATTCCTTCTCCGTTAGACCTTTTCCCACAACAACCGGCAATAGAACAGGCTATTGGACGGCTAGTGATGCGCCTCAGCTTTGTCCATTTCCTACTCGAAATAAATCTATGTTCACTCTTGGGAATCGAGGCAGAAAAAGGAAGAATTCTTACGGAAGACCTTCCCTTCTCCAGGCTTGTGAATCGGTTTCTCCGAGCTGTAAAGACGAGAAATCCACAGCCGGAGGTTTTGAGACAGTTCAAGGAACTCCTGAGGGGCTTAGAGGAGACCAACGAGAAGAGAAATGTCTTGGTACATGCTTTCTGGACTTTCCCTGAAAATGGCCCCCCGTTACTTGTTCTCAAGAAAGGAAAGATCGCCAGCGTGGACGCACCAACCCTCAACGAAATCTTAGAGATGGTCAATGCGACAGACCGTTTTATAGATGGGTTCTTTAAGGCCATGTTTCCGATCAATAATCCTCATCTGGATCACTCCCGCTCCCATTCTCGGGAAACATCTTGAGGCTCCTTCATTGTGGCTAAACTGTGGCAGAACTATCGTGCCCGTTCATGTTTGACCGGCTCTCCCCCTCCCTCTGACTCTGTAAGTGATTGAGAAGGAAACGATGAGATGAGATTAGGCCCAATAGTCTCGGCAGCTTCAGTGTTTTCAAATTTTGCCCCCCCACTAACGCGATGGGCGCGACCAAGAAACCAGGTTAGGTGTTACCATCCTGCACTCACCTGTTTTCGGCATCCCACGCACTACTGCTTCTGATCCGTACATGCATTTGACCTGAGGGCAACTGATCCGTGGGACGTCCGAACAAGGTCATTCATCTTAATCACAGGACGATTGCGGTCCAGAGCTTCACGACAATCCACAGGACTAGCACAATGGTGAGAAGCAAAAATGTGACGGTTCCGCCGATGATACCGGCCACATACAGCCAGTCCTGCTGCGTTTCTCGATACGTCGAGTCGCAGTCTGCCGCAACGGTTTTGCATTTCTCGCGTGGTTCCTAAACCAGACGGAGAAGAGATCACCGACAATGGCAATCACTCTGATCGTTCCGCGGTTAACTCCCTACCGGGCCAAAATTAACCTCTTTTGGGCTAGGTGGTGTAAGGCAGGGTGAAGGAGAAATGGCTCCCCTTTCCTGGAGCGCTCTCGACAGCAATGGTTCCCCCATGCAACTCGATGAGGCCTTTCGCAATTGCCAACCCTAAGCCAGCACCCACAGCGTTTCCGGAGCCTGACTGCACCCGATAGAACTTGTCGAAGATCTTCAGGAGATGCTCTTCCGGGATTCCACAACCTGTATCGGAAACCCTGATTTCGATGTGCCGATCATCCAGGACCTGTGCACCGATCTGGACGCGCCCACCTGATGGCGTGAACTTAATTGCATTCTCCAGTAAATTGGCGAACACTTCATACAGTTTGTCCCGGTCAGCGCGAACCTTCGGTATATTCTCCATGGAACATACTTCCATCATGATCGATTTCCCCTGTGCGAGCGGCTGAAACCCTTCCAGGAGATCAGCGACTAGCTCTTGGAGTGACAGAACGGCAGGCCGCAGCTCCATTTTACCCGCTTCAATTTTGGACAGGTCCAGCAATTCATTCAGCATTCGCTTGAGTCGGTCTGCATTGAGTTGGATTCGTGAGAGATAGTAATTTTGCTTTTCATTCAGTGGACCGGCCAGTCCCTCCAGCAGGTTCTCTGCGAAGATCTTGATCGAGGTGAGCGGTGTCCGCAGTTCATGAGATACGATGCCGACAAAGGCGCTTTTCAGCCGGTCGAACTCTTGAAGCTGCTCCACGGTCGCTTGGAGAGTGCTCGTCCGGTCCTGAATCCGTCGTTCAAGGGTTTGGTTCAGCTGATCCAGCGCCTGTTCCGCGATCCTGCGTTCGGAGACACCTACGGCCAAAGCCAATGCTGTCACGGCGATCACGGCCATGAAGGCCTGTAACAACAGCAAGCTTTCATTTGGGCTGCCCCCGGCAAAGGGACCAGACCCTCGTAAAGTTCCCCAAATGGCTATTCCCACACACAGCAGGACGGCCGTTACCGTTTCACGGGGCCCGAGCCTGACCGCGACCCATATCAGAATGGAGAGCGTGAGGAAGCCAAGCGGATAGTTAGGACCAGTCATCGCCTGGCTGCCCTGAAAGACAATCCCTGCAACCAGGCAGAGCAGTGGGATCGACACGCCTATTTCCAGCAACTGAGAGCGACTCCAGTTGAGCGCATGGTCCGATACCCAGAGAACGATAGCTGGCGTGACGATCAGAGCACCTACGGCATCACCCAGCCACCAGGTTACCCAAATCGCACTGTACCTCTCCCAGTCTGCGTAACCTCCCAGGGAGAGACTTGTGACGCCGAACGTCGCGCTCACGGTCGTACTGAGCAGAGCAGCCAGAAGCACAAATGTAAATGTATCCCGCTGTTGGGCGAAAACAGTTCGGCCGTTAGCGAAACGGTTTACCAGGAATGCGCCCAAGAGCCCTTCCAACGTGTTCCCAGTCGCGATACCGAGAGAGGTGGCAATCGAACCAGCTGTTGTCACATTGATGACAAACGCCCCTAGAAAGATCGCGGGCCACACCCAATTCCCAAGCAGAAGAAAGGCCGCCAGGCTGATCCCCGTCGGAGGCCATACCGGAGTTGCACTTGGATGAAAAACCGCAAGTCGAAGGCCGAACTTTCCGGCGAGAACATAGATCGTGGCAAGACCGCACAGCATGACCGATAGGTGGAGGGGGCTCATCTGCGGGCGCTGCCTTGAATGTAAACAGACCATGTGAAGGATCGAACGCAGTGATCTTTTGAAGGACAGTCAGTTAGTAATGATAGGCTCCGAGCTGGTCCGACGCAAGGCAGGGTTACCTTTGCCAGGTGGCCGCATAAGTGATCAGATGTGGACTTTGTGAAGAAGAATCGCTTCTAGAGTTTTCGACCCACCCTTCTTCGGGTGCGATTGTGGCCCAGAGCTTCACGACGATCCACAGGACCAGCGCAATGGTGAGCAGCAGAAGTATGACCGTACCCCCCGATGATACCGGCCACATACAGCCAGTCCTGCTCTGTCCTCCTGTATGGCTGTGAGGCAGCCTGCCGCAATAGATTTGCATTTCTCGCGTGACTCCTGAACCAGACGGAGAAGAGATCGCCGATAATGGGAATCGCTCCGATAGTTCCGTTGATGAGGAGATTCAAAACCTGAGGAAAGACTCCCGGTACATTTTCCTTATCTGGCAACCCATCGATCCCAAGGTGGTCGAATCCACAACCGATTACAAACTGATTTTCCCAAGGACCGAAGTCCACTGCGCCCGCTGCGAAGGCCATCAAGGCCATATCTTCAAGGACGGCCCCAAACCGACCGGGTTACGGTACTGCATCAACGGGGCGGCGCTGAAATTTGTGCCGGCCTAGGAGTCGTCAGGTAGTGGGGCAGGTAGAGGTATCAAAATAGACTGTCGGAGTGCAAAGCATGACGCGACTGTCCGGGTATTGCGTCGTTCACGTCAGCCACACTATCGCCACAGGTTGATACATGCTCCTCCTAGTGTAATGCGTCATAAATAGATTGACATATAGATTTAGGAGATATACGCTTTGTGCGTATGAGTCGGATGGCCGAGCCCATTGTTCTGTCCCCCGATGAACGCGCAACCCTCTCCACCTGGGCGCACGGGAGGCGCTTCCCCTTGCGATTGGTGCAACGCGCACGGATTATCCAGATGGCCGCCGATGGTATCCTGAGTCAGCGCATCGCCCGAGAATTGAGCATCTCCCGCCCGACGGTGCAGCTTTGGCGACAGCGGTTTCTGGCTCTTCGCTGTGCGGGGTTGGTCCAGGACGCCCCGCGTCCTGGACGTATTCCAAGAATCCCGGAGCGGGCAGTCCGCGCGGTGGTCGAGGCGACCCTCCACACGACGCCTCCGGCTGCGACACATTGGAGTACCCGAAGCATGGCCGAGGCTCAAGGGCTTAGCGAGGCCACCATCCGCCGCATCTGGAAACGGCACAACCTCAAGCCGCATCTGGTCAGGACCTTCAAGATCAGCCGCGACCAGCATTTTGTCGAGAAGCTCCACGATGTCGTCGGCCTGTACCTCAACCCCCCGGACAAAGCCCTGGTCTTGTGTGTCGACGAGAAAAGCCAAATCCAGGCCCTCGACCGCACCCAGCCAGGCCTCCCGTTGAAGAAGGGCCGCTGCGGGACCATGACGCACGACTACAAGCACCACGGCACTACCACGTTGTTCGCGGCCCTGAGCATGCTCGATGGCACGGTTATCGGCGACTGCATGCCACGCCATCGGCACCAGGAGTTCATCCGGTTCCTCAAGAAGATCGCCACCGACACGCTGGCCGGGCTCGACGTGCATTTGATCGTGGACAACTATGGGACCCACAAACACCCCCGCGTGACACGCTGGCTGCAACGACATCCGCGGTTCCATCTGCACTTCATTCCGACATCGAGTTCGTGGTTGAACTTGGTCGAGCGATGGTTCCGAGCACTCACCGACAAGCGCATCCGTCGCGGCAGTTTCACGAGTGTCCCGGAACTGATCGCAGCGATCAGAGACTACCTGGACCCTCACAACCAGAACCCGCGCGTGTTCGTCTGGACGGCGTCTGTGGCGCGCATTCTGACCAAAGTCGCCAAATGTAAAGAAGCGTTGGACGCACTACACTAGCTCGATGCGTTAGGCAGAGACTGCGAATGTGCAAGTCGCAGATTGCCGGGCGGCGGTCATACTCTTCCTGTGCTTGGAGTCTCCTTGGCGATTCTCGCCGCGAGGACATCCAGTTGAGGGAAAGGTGAGCAACAAGACTCACAACGTCGTAAAACTGTTGCGGCGCGCGCTTGTTCTTCCAGCTGTATTGGCTATAGCTGCGTGCTTTTTACTCGTCAGGGAAAGCTAAATGAGATACCCCCAATGATCTGGTGCGAGTCATAGGTCGCCTTATAAATTTCCGTGGCAGGGCTCGGGGTGGTGTTCTGGTAACTCAACTTCGACGTAAAGTGCGTAAATCTATATTCCGTAAAGAGGCCGACCGTTTTAGTAAGCAGGAACGTGACCCCGGCTTCAGCTTTAGCACCTAACGCAACGTCGTTCCCATGTTGCCCCTGCGGCTGGACGTTCCGGTTCTGCCCGGCCCAAGTCACAAAAAGTGCCGGCCCCGCGCTAAGGAAGGGTTGAAACCGACCATGTGTGAATTCTTCACTTCGCAGCAGGGGAGCCCGCAGCCGAAGAACATCAAATCCGACACCAAAGACGGGCAAGGACCAATCAGCTAATATCGAGGATGTGGCAGTTGGACCAGAGCCGGTGACTGAAACCGCTTGGCTGGGAGCCTTGACGTGAAAAAAGAACATATCGAGACCGAAGCCCAGCCAGTCGAGTTGATCCACCCAATACCCGCCACGGCCTCCAACCGTCCACGAGTTATTGACGTGTAAATTCTGGTATGTGGTGGTGGACCCGAGAGAGCTGGCAATGGTCAAATCTGTTTTGTTGGTAAATACAGCACCGGTATACACATCGGCATACCATTCGGCGAATACCTCTAGAGGAACCACTAGCAGAAAAATCAATAATCCAACAATGAGAACACCGACCTTTAAGTCATGCAGCATCCTATCGCCTTCCTGTGAATGAGATTCAGCTTCTTACTAACAGGAAGGATAGCGTTTCCGTCTCGCCTGTCAATAATTTCGCATAACTCAGCAGCCTTTC